>JGI24021J15306_10008590_pt1 | contig 12575 bp, 9 predicted proteins | sample Ectturendosymbi1_FD_15306 | JGI IMG/M metagenome (IMG submission 15306) | reverse complement strand
CAGGCGACCCACTTTGTCCATGCAGGCAACCTGGTGCCTGCGGGCACCATGTTGGTGATCCCTGCTGTATATCTTTCTGCTGGACATGGTTTTTATGTAGGTTCAACATAACCCCTCAGAATTAATATCTGTAATAAGCATGTGGTCCGAACCTGAGTGTTATGCTTACAAATGTTTGGACAGTATCAAAAAATTGAGCAAAATGTACAACCTGAAACAAAAAAAGTGAGAACAATTTTTTTGCAACTTTTGTTGATGTACAATTTTGCAGTGTTTGCTTATTTTACATTTGGCTGTGGTAATGTTACTCAATTTTGTTTGCAATATGTTAGTATACAGGGTGTTCCAAAAGCTTTGGTAATATTTGACGTATTTATCTGTCAGTTAAACGTGGCTGCTATTTCCACTGCACATTGTCTTCATCACCAGCATGCACACTCCATATTCATATTCTAGCGCACAAATGCTTTTTTTATTGAAATAAATGCGTTTCTATACTCGAAAAGAAAAATGCGTAATACGTTCAATGTTGAACTTTTTCCNCATTTCATGTTAAAATCGTAGCGGATCAATTGAAGCAGGATTGGTCAAGTTGCTAGATGTCAAATTGAATGACATATCTTCAATACCCTGTGTTATTNTTGCTTTTGTTTTTTAGAAGAGAGAGTGATCCTGCACACGACGAAGGAAAGGTGTCAACAGCCTTGAAGCGTAGACTGCGCCAGTCAGTGTGGGAAGAATTCCAAGTTAGTTTTTTCTTTTAGTTTATAGTTATGTCATTGTTTGGCGTGGTTGTGATAATACTTACATGCGCGGGAAGTTAATATCCAAAAATTATATTCTTGCTCACAGTGAGTTTCTTTCAATACATTCTTGGTCACAGTGTGTTTCTTTCAATAGGTTATATCTTGCTTTTATCACGGCGAGCTGTTTTAATTAAGGTGATGTTGTCTGACACTATTGCTGTCAAACTGCTAGTAACTTCCCCGAAAATTTTGTACCATACTACCAAAGCTGTTAAACCATTCTTGACTGCTTAAAAGCAACTTCGCCCAGTAGTATCGTTCGCGGTGTTGTCCTGTCTGTGCTAGTAAGCTTCAAACCATGTATTGAATTATCTTCGCAGAAAAAGAAGTTACTGCTTTTATTAAACTAATAATGTTGCATGTAATTGTTTTGAATTCTTTAAAAGTTGTATATTGCGTCATACTGAAGATGTCGCTTCTTTTCCACTTTTAACTTTTCTCTTGGCTAGCTGATAAATTACCGAGAAATTTAATCGGTCGGGCATTTTCACATCATTTACAAATATCAAGCAACCTGTAAATCGGAGGTCAAAGCTATCTTTATGTTTCATGTACATTAGATCTCTTCGATTAGTACCCTGCACAACTACAGAAAGTGCAACTGGAGCTGTGCTATGGGGTTTATACTAAAAATATCTCGTTTTCAAACGATATCATTGTTACGTTGTAGTAGAGATCTTTTTATTTTTCATTCAATATAACCAATTAGTTTTTTAAAATATAAATTTAGCGACAAATTTTCACTAAATCTCATTTCTTTGGGTGGGTGGCAGGTTTCTGAACAAATTAAGAGTTTGTTCTTAAGCATTTTCAATTGTTTATTTTAATTTGTTATCCATTTAAACCCGTGACTGAAGTTACTGCGAAAGAAATTATAGGGTTTTGTGCGTGCTGTCCACCGTTCAAATTAACAAATTAGTCGATTGAAATTCGCACGAGCAGGCAGTGAAACAGTTATTCATCAATTCATCTGTTGTTGAGTTATGCGAAAATTCAGCACTTGGAAAAGTAGCCATGGTTTTGAGATTCTTTCACTTCTTTCTCGTTTGATCATGAAACAAATCTTCACCTGGTGCGTTTTCTGCTAAAACAGCGATTCCCAAATGTTTTCTTCAGCGCCATCCTTAGTTGTTTTTTTATAGGTTCGCGTAAACATCTACAATTTTTGTCAACTTTTTAAGCTGATAAAAACCCAAACTTGTACTGATGTTCGAAGTCAAATTTTTTTTGTTTTTAAGTAAAACAAGCAGAGTATTTTTGTACTTGGCAATTTGGCTAAGTATCTCTTTGCTTCGTGCTACTATCAACCAGCATGAATCTAAAAGCAGATTACAGCATCAAATAGTAGGTAAAAATTCGTGGCCAGCGCTGTTTCATGGGGAAGGTCTTTCCAGAGGATACGAGTCTGAAGCCATGAAGAATTTATTACTCCCCCACTTTCTGTCACGCGTTTCCACTTATGTTTTTCGTGCTAAGTGGATGCGTATCGTCCCAAGAAGACCATTCGTTTTCAAACTGCAATGTTGCAATCAACGTCAGGACTAGAGATAGACCTATATATCGGCCGATATTTGGGTTTTGCCGATATATCGGTATCGGCCAAAACAGACGATTTTATCGACCTCAGAGGGTGTTGACAAAACGCTGTTATATTGTTCACGCATCCAGACAACTTGCGCAACCCGCAAGGAAGCACAACGAAGCAAGTCAAGACAATTACCTTGCAGTCCCGCACGTCTGGTCTGCAAGTCATTGCTGTGGTTACAAATTTACTGTAGTGTTCTGGAAAATACTACTTGAGTGAGAATCTACGCAATAACAAATATGGTCTCCTGCACAGGAATCGCGGAAGGAGCTTCGTTAAAGCAGCGCGAAGATGGGACGTCATCACCGAGACCCGGACAAGAAGACGGTACGAGGACCGGGGCGCAAAGCTCGTCGCCAGCCGGACCTCGTCATGCCAGTCAGCTGGAAAGGTTCGTGTGTCAGTTTTGCTATTGAGCGGCTCTGGCGAGGAACTTCATTTAAAGCAGTGGGACCCAACACTGGGTTCGCAAACCTGAGCTGGGGTGTGTTCTGTTTTTAGCCCCGTCTTTCATGGAAGCTTTGCTGAATGATGCGGCACATATTGTGGCAATTGGCATCGGTCAAGCTGCGGTAGCAACTGCAATAGTAAGGCAATTGCAGGTAGGCCGCTAATTTTGAAACCACATTATAGGAATTTCTTCATCGCGCAAGTACTGCATTTTCCAAAGCTAATCAAATCAGATATTCTGAAGATAATTAATGAACTAAGGGGTCTCATGTAAGGAAAGTTGGGAAAGTTTTTAAAGCAACAGCAATTGCGATTTATTTAATGTTTTTTTCGATATTGTGCCATGGGGGAAATCGTTCTATGCTTTCAGCTAAACTGTGACGACTAGTACGTTGGCATGGTGACCGACGTGGCGCGCCAGTGCGGTGTGTTCATGTGATGCAATCTTTCAATCCAGTNAGACGCGAGTGCGTTCCAGTGGGACTCAAACGTGAAGCGTTCTGCATTTTAGTTCATTCANAACGCGAGAAGCCATATCTTTAGCCTCAATGTTGAGTGATTATGTAGTCACTGGTAAAGATCAGCATCAAGTACTGAGAGTATCTCATTCGAAGTACAGGGTCATCTACAGCTCAGTTTTATCATCAAACGACTACGTTTAGTCCATATTGTGTTATTTGTGGTGATTAGAGCTCAACCGCAACATTGTCATGCTGATGGAAATCGGCGGATATAGATTGGTGAAAAGCCATTTCATCACGCGACAATTAATCACTAGATAGTTAATCACGCAGACAATTAAACACCGAGACATTTAAAAAATATATTAATTCCAGCGATGCCCATCAACAATATAAGCACCTCCGAACTCAGTACCCAGCTATTTTTTCCCAGTGACATTTCGGTTATTTGTCCCATAATAGTATTAAAACCCGCCGTAACAGTATTCACTATTTTCGGATATTATGACCGAATTGCCTTATTTTGTTGGTCATTTCACAAAAATATCGGTCTGTGACTGAAAAGAAAAAAGCACGTATCCAGTAAGCGAGTTATTGCTGGACTTGTTTATGATTGTAGAAGATATTCAGTGCATTAGACAAAGCTTAAAAACTGTATTTCTTGAACTATAAGTTAAAATTGTGAATTTTTATTAATAAATCATTATTCTTCAACAATGTAAACGTTTCCGTAGATTTCCTCAGCCATTTTGCAATACAAAAATATCGGCAGCATCGGGCATCAGCAATGAGGAATACCGGTGTCAGCCCATAAACGTTTTATCGGTGGAGCTCTTGTTTTGGATGTGCTTATCAAGGAATTTAGCTAAAAAAAGCCAAAACTTACCGGCACTTGCTCATGTTTGTGATCAAATCATGTAGCTAGTTGTGACCGAATTTCAGTGTTTTTTTTTCAGCAACTGAGAACGATGTGACTACTGTGCATAGCAACGGTGTTTGTTATTGCTGCATAGCAACGGTGTGTGTTGTACCAAACTGTACAAATCGTTGGTATTTGCAATGAGAATCTGTTTCATGATTGACACGATCTGATGTTTGCATGTAGGCGAGTTGAACGTAAAGCCATCCCGCCGCTCGAAACAGCGTGAACATAAACGAAAGCTGATGAAACTTTTGGGGGAGTCGGTGAAGCGGAGAGAAGACGAAAAAGAAAATCACAAACAACGTAAGTAAAGTTTTGTTATCGCTGCGCCTCGAAGCACGAACCTTTTTTACCGGATGCTGTGCACGTAAACCAGTGATTCTTAACCTTTACAAGCACGCCGGACCCTTACGTAGTTTCTGAGCGTTTGTCGCACTCCACTTTTGGCCAGTATAAGAGAAAGTAAAAATGGGCTACTACAAAGATGCCCATGGTTAGCTTGCTGTGATATAACCACACATTTAGTCATGTTTCAGATGACCTTCGTCGAACCCCTGAAACGGCTCCGTCGAACCCCAGGGGTTCGATCGAACCAAGGTTAGGAACCACTGCCATAAATGGAAGCAGATACTGACGTAAATGCTGCGTGACGAAATTAAATTGAAATAGATGCTGTGCTTGCCTTGTATTGCATCGACTAACTGAACGTTTTCATTTGTTTCATCACTAGCTTCCTTGAATTTAAACGATGAGTTACCTGATAAAGTTGATGAAGAGATTCCAATCAAGGAAAATGGGATGCAACTGCTGCCTGGAAGCGACAGTGAACCAGAAGACGAGGTCCGTTATGCGCTGAACTTAAAATTAGACCTTATTTTGAACGTTGCGAAAAAATGTGCGTTAACCAAAACCTCACCTTGTATCTTGCGTGGTTTTGAACCACAGTGTTTCCTGCATGTAACTTCAAGCATCAAAGATAAGTTTCATTTTGGTGTTAACAAATTTTCTACTTGCTGTATTAATTTCTTAAGATTTTTGCTGCACAACTGCTTCTACTCACTCTGCTTTGCATTTAAGATCCCCGACGACTTCGAACTCGACGGTTCGACCAAGGCTGGCATCAAGGAGCTGGTGCTCAACGAGATGGAGGTTAGTGCGGAACAATCATCGTCCGATGATGAGGATCTGGAGGATGAAGATGACGATGATGAAAAGGGGGAACTCCCTATTGAGCGAAAGGCCAAGGCAGCTCTGGCGCGACGAGCGGAAATGAGCAAGTGGGTGCATATCCTGTGTTGACGCACAAGGCTTGGGTGGTTTTGTCTCGACTATTGGCGCCTGCTGTGAAAGAGTTAAAGGAGAGAAAAGTGTTTAATCAAAAGCTCTGCGCTTCTGGCAAAGAGACTCAAATCGCAATAAGAAAGAAAGCCTGTTGCTTCAAACGTAAATTGATTTATCGTTTCGTTTAGCTGAACCTATAGGGTAGCACTTAAAGTGCGTGTATGGGGTTGTTCATGATGGAAAAATGTTACGTTTTATGAGCGAAGCACCTAATTTCAGGGCTGTCGGTGAAGGGAAGCTTGAGCTCAACGTGCTTGATGACGAACGATTCGTGCTACCCAGCGGGCAGGAGATCGAAAAAGAACATATCCTTTCATGTTGATTGCATTATATCTACTGCAGTGGCAGTGGCCAAATCTTTCTGCTCCTTGCTATCTACAACCGATAACAATACCAAATGTTTTGGACCGCCTGCTCTTTCAACCCAGGCCGTGATTCGCTCTTTAGCGCCATCCACTGTTCACTGCTTGCCAACCCACAACGCGGAGAACCAGACAAGTTGTGATGGTCGCGTGCTTTGAAATACTTTAAACTACGTTTGCAGCTACAATTCGTTGCTTTGTGGCAGTCAAAGCTCAGAACCTGTTTTGATTGCTATTGTTTCAAACTGCTTATTGTTTAATGGTCATCACGTGTGTGGTTACATTGCAAGGTTAACTCTATTTAAACTTGATTGAATCGTCCAATTTGCTTTCAATCGTTCTGTCGCATATTCTTTTTCTTAATATTGATTAAAAACTGGTCCAACCTCCGGGTCTTGAGTTCGTCCGACAGAGGATCAAGGACGTCACCAACATACTTATGGACTTCAACAATAAGCGCGATCCGAACAGGTGTGTTTCAGTGTGTCGCTGACTTTTTCAGTGTGTCGCTTACCTCTTGTTTATCTTTGAGTCTCTTTTGTTTATGTCATTCGCTTAGTGTTTGCGAATTAATTGTTTCTGGACAGATACATTTTTTGATCGAATACAAATTTTGGTGATTTTCTACCTGACAACTGCGGGGGGTTGGGGAGGGGGACGGAAATGTAAGCTCTTCATTCGTCAATCCTATTTTCCACGACACTTTATCAATTCTGATGGTTTTTGGTTTATTTTTATGCACATTTTAACCGCAGACCATCAGCTTGTTTTCCTCTAGCTTTGTTATGCCTGTTTTGTAACGTCTTCATATTGTTTCTCAGAAAAAGAAAAGAATACATGGAAGTGCTTCAAAAGGACCTGAAAACTTACTACAGCTACAACCAATTTCTACTTTCAAAATTTGTTGACATGTTTCCACTGAATGAAGTAAGCATTCTAAGATGTTGGTGATTCTGTGTGTTGTCAAATAATGTTTAGAACAATGAAACCTTTATTTTTGAAAACAGTTAATGCCATTCCTCGAATCCAATGAAGTCAGTCGTCCAATCACGATCCGAACAAATACGTTGAAGACGAAACGAAGAGATCTCGCCCAGGTTCGTAGTTCTGTCGATTTAACTTGCATTTCTGCGATACCCATGACAAACGAAATAATCTCAAAGAACAATGTAAAACAAAAGGCTTTGGTCTTTTTTGGGCAAATTTGAAACCTGATAAGAAAGCAGTGATCCGGGCCACAACCAAGTATACTTTCTTGCATATGCTTCAAAAATAAAACCATAACTCTTAAGGTTTCTGGAAGCAGCACCCACGAGATACCTCGTGTTTCCGATGCCCTGCCTTCGTCATAGTGCAAATCGGAAGTTGCCACGGATCCGGAGTGCCGGAGTCGACTCCGGCAGGAATCTGCGTTTTTTCTTCGGATCTGGAATCGAAAATCTGAAAAACCGGAACCGGATCCGGAGTCACTTTCAGTTTCGGCCGTAGCAGGAGTCTGTGCGGTCTTGACAGGAGTCGGATTCGCAAATTTGAAAAATAACCGGATCCGGATTAAAATTTTGAAACAGAAGCCGAGTCGGAGTCTGAAAAAGTGACTACGGACATCTTTGGCTCAAATGTGTTCTAAGACATGGCTTTAAAAGATTATACTCTAATTCTAAACAACGTCTTAGGGCCAAAAGTTCAAAATTATTAACCACAGATGCGTTGCATGTCCAGCAAACACCTACGTGAGGTTGGTTTCAGTTGATTAGCTGATGTAAAACTTTGCTAATCATCATATTTTATATTGAAAAGCCGTTGTAATTCTTTATTTCTCATGTTAGATGTGTTTTCGGTTTGTTTTTGAAAAATTTAGCAGAACGTCCAAACGTGACAATTACATATTGAAATTCAGTCACGTGTTCTATTAGCCGAAAAGTACTCTGTTATTTAAGCTATTTTCGGTAGTTACTTGATAAAGCCCAAAATAACCGCGTCATGTGTTGTTATGAGAACAACCTTTACACTCCCCACAAACGCGAGAGCAGTCTGCTCATTAAATTTGATATGACCGAGGGTGGAGCGCTGCATGATGAATCATTTCCACACGTCATATATTGTTGATGACCTCTGGGTGAGATTCTGACACCAGTGCCGTTAATTGATATTCCATCTGCCCGATACTGTGTTGTCGTCGTACTTGAGATTCGAACTTCTAATTGCATCTGCTTGTCGTATGACTGTCATCTTTAATAGTCCAACAGCCGGTTAGTGGCGCACGAGACAATCGTGATACGAAGTTCCAGAGTCGTGTTTAATCGATTCACCACTGGACCACTTGCTTCTCTTCCATCCATCCCTGCGATTGAAGGGATGGGTTCACTTAGGTTTTTACCTCGACGTTGTGGTCGTACGTTGGTTAAAGGTCTCGCCCGATGGTAGGAGTTGTTTGTAGTTCCCTTCCAAGTCGTGATGTCACTTTATTTGACTCCGATTTCATGAAGGCATTGTGTAACCCAGGGAGCGGTCAGCTTGTCTTCGACTGGGATCGACTAGAAAAATTTCTCACTAACTCGCGATCGACTGGTCGGTAATAAAGTCACAAACAGAAGATGCCATAGTTGAGTGTCACATGCGCAAATGCAGTGAACCATCGCCTTAGTAAGTGATGTACAGATAGATGGCAAAATGCCTGTTACGCAACAATAGGAAAACATGGTCAGCCATCCCAAAAGGCACCAACGAATAGACGTTACCACCAACTGAAGGATAATTTGTGCGTACTTTCTGGAATATTAAGTGAAAAGTGTTCTTTTCAGGTATCTTGTCAATACAATGCAAAGTCAGGCGCGATCGACCAACTGACACTCGGCGATCGACTTGTTGACCACCCCTGGTGTTGTGCGTGCAATCAGAGAAGGCGCTGGAAAAAAATGATAATAATGGTCGCAATACGAGTCGTGATCACGTGTTTGAGTCGTATTGTTTCAAAAATTTTAATTTGGAATAAGTTTCTTATCACAGGGCGCCACGAAACGCTTCATAGCGAATCTTGATAAAATGCGGCGATAAAGTCCATCGATTTCTCCCCCTTGCCATTTCACCTGGCGATTTATTGTGACGCACAATGCAAGAATATAGAAAATATATAAGAACCCAAAGTTTTGTACATATATCGAAATTGAAGCATAACTGAAATTGAAAATCCCTGTGATGCTTTCAGACCTCACATGCTGCCTTGTGACCAAGACTGTGGGACTCCGGCTCTGATTCCAGGTCCAGGCATCTGAAGCTTTTGGCTCCAGCTCCGGCTCCAATAATAAAAGCCTTTTTGGTTCCGGATCCAGAATGATTTGGTCCACGAAAAATTAAAAACCGTTGTATTATTTGTACAGCTCGCTCGCCCCCACAAACTATGTTTGTGGGAATCCAAATTTTCGGCTTCGACTCCATCAACTAAAATCTTTTGCTCCGCCTTCAACCATCCAGTATTTCCAGGTCTCCGGTTCCACAGCTTTGCTTGTGACAATGCGTCGTCCTTTGTTACGTCACTGGCGCGTTTTCACTGAGGCTGCGCGGTACTTTGACAAGGGGTTTCAGGAAGTGATTGATTTGTAGACGCGGTGCTTGAAACAAATAATTGTTGTTGAAAACAAACAACCCCAAACTTTTTTGTCACGTCACAGGCTTTGATTTCCCGCGGGGTGAACCTGGACCCCCTGGGCAAGTGGACTAAGGTCGGCCTGGTCGTCTTCGACTCTTCTGTCCCAATCGGTGAGCGAGTTTCGATTCTTGTGTCGCGCAACTGGACTTTTATGGGGGGGAGTGGGAAAGTTCGGGAAGCTCGTAAAAAGCGGCTTCGTTTTTGTTGAAAACTGTTTTTTGTTTGCTGAGACATTTCGGTCATTTGTTTCGGCTATCCGTCCGAAATAGCTTAAAAACTTTCCGTCATCTTTCGTTTCAGACCTTGTTTGACCGAGTTGAGTTGATTTAATTTGTTTCGATCATTTAAAAAAAATCCGGTCGATGGCTGAAAAAAAAAACAGACTGAAAATATCATGATACAGCCCGAAAACTGGCAGCTGCGAAATCTCTGGAAAGATTTTGATGACCTGCGTGAGGCAAGAGTTAAAAATTTTAACTCCATTTAATATTGGCAAACATGAAAAGAAAGATCGTTTCTTGTGTTAAGTTGTATTTCAAGAAGCGAAACGCTTCCGCGACAGTTTTCAAACTATCCAACTATTCAGAAGCGAAAACCAAATGAAACCTTGTGTTTTTGGCGATCCAGGAGCCACTCCGGAGTACTTGGCTGGCCATTACATGATCCAAGGAGCGTCCAGTTTCCTGCCAGTCATGGCCCTTGCCCCCCAAACAGGGGAGCGAATCCTGGACATGTGTTCAGCTCCGGGAGGAAAAACCACTTACATAGGTATTTATGATTGCTTGTGTGGCCAGCGACTGAACTCAATGCTGCCACATTCAAGGTGTACTCGTATTTAAATAAATTATTATGTAATGTTTTTTTTTTGGTGAAACTGTTGATCAAGAACTAATGGCATCAATGGATATAATAAAGGTTCTTGTAACAAAAAATACGAATTTTATTGAAAAAAGCACCACTGACTTGGTGAAATGTAATAATGGCGTTAATAATATTACGTCGAAATATGAATCTGTCGCAACCTTTGCGTTGAATGTGCGATTCACCACGAACGGGATGTGCGCGAAGAACAACACCATATATATGTGGCGCGAACAAGCAATAATAAAATGATCGCGGCGCGTGATCTCTATTGCTGCTTGCTGCCACAGTCTGAAGCTTTGCGCACATGCCGCTCGGGCTTTCCAATCGCAATAAATCTTAACATTTTACCCGTACGTTGATGAAACTTTTATTACATTTTATTTTTCAAAGCAAAACATTTACTTGTGCAGCTCAACTGATGAAGAACACTGGCATGATACTTGCCAATGACGTCAACGCAGCCAGACTGAAGGCTGTCGTCGGCAACCTACATCGTATGGGAATAAGCAACACGGTCGTCTCAAACTATGACGGGCGTTCTTTTCCTGCGGTAGGTTCAGCACGTTTACCAAGCTCGGTTGCTTAGAAACAGGCGAAACGTGGTCATGTGCTTTGTGACGTAACACTGGAGCTGACTTTGAAGCGTTTGTTTCTTTCTCATAGGGTTGCGTGGACAAGAGTATGTAGCCGTGACTAAAATTCCTCAAAGTTCTAGTCGGGGAACTAATGAAAATTGGATGACTTTTATTAGTTGTCACCCAGAAAAGGACCCAACTACTTCATTTTCAGGGGGCTCGTATCGCCCCCGACGTGCCACTGAGTCTCCACGTGTTATAATTACATTGCTGTGAACATACGGGTCTAGGACAGTTCGGCGATGGTGGTCGCAAATGTTTTACTACGAAAAAGGTGTGTTTTTGAAATACAGTAGAACTGCCCTGTGACGTCACTTCAAGCGACCGGATTAAAGCGTCGCTAATGGCAACTGACCTTGCAGCCGAACTACAATAAATCGCTCCTAAAATGGCGTTTTAGTTGAAGGCCAGAGCCTGGCAAGGTTTAAAAGGTATTCTTTGATCAGGATTGCCGCTTATTGTATCGTGTTTTCACGAATACGCTGATAAGAAAAACAAACAAGAATTTGAAAACACTGACAGTTGCATTTGCATGCAATACAGAGCACACAGTAGTAAAGTACTGCATGCGCATTACTTTCTTGCAAAAACTCACTAAGTTTCATTCGTGTTGTTCTTGAGACAGCATTACTCAGCACATGCTTCGAGTTTCGTTGGAGAATTTATCCACCATGGGCTACTGGTTCTTTTACTTGACACTCTGCCCATTGCCACATCAAGTTTCAGTCAAATTGACTAAATTCGCAAAAATCCCTAATGCAGTACATTACAGTAAATCACATAACAATTTCCTTCGGCTTCCCGATGTCATTGTTACGTCACACCCACGGCTCAACAATTCCACGCTTAACTGCGTTGCTTTTCGGTCATAAAAGATTTGTGTTGCGGATCTACAGCCGTCTTCAAAGTGTGAAGAAAACTTGCAACTGTCGTTGTAAACGAACAAAATATTCTGTGTGGACCGACAAAAAGCGTCGCTATGGGCGAAGTGACGATAAAGCCAAAGTTGTTATTGCCGAACTCTAATGCACGTCAATGAGGGAATTGAGGGATTCTACCGGGACCGAAGAAAAAGCGTTGTACTGTCGTTGTAGGCGANTTCCAAACCTTAACCCTNAAGCTAAACCCAAAGTTTTTTGAAAAACCANATAAAAAGCGCTCCCATCAAAAGTATCGTGTCTTACAACCGATTTATCGCCGAACTGTCCTATTCCCTCAACATACGGTGTAATACTGGTACTCTACTTAGGAAAATTCCTGCTAAACCACATAAAAAGTTTTTCCTGCTATATGACGTAAAGTTCCTGACGATNGGACCATTCCCATGAGCATGCTTGATAAAAACCGAGCTAATGTGGTTTTTGTAGATTGTCCTTTTTTTTCTCNGTCATTCTCAAACACAAGAAACANCCACCGCGTTGTGTTTGCGTATTGTCTATAGCAGGGGGTGTACAACCTTTTGTTATTGCCAGCCGCATTACTTTTAATTATATGAAGTACGGC
>JGI24021J15306_10008589_pt1 | contig 12576 bp, 6 predicted proteins | sample Ectturendosymbi1_FD_15306 | JGI IMG/M metagenome (IMG submission 15306) | reverse complement strand
AGGGTCAGGTTTAGGCGAAAGTGCGTCAGGCGCGCGTTTCTCTAATTTTCTGCGGACTAGCTCCTCCACGGCTCGCATCTAAGGCTAGCTGCCGCAACAGTGCTCATCCTCTGGGTTGATGTGCTCTTCGTCTGGAAAGGGCTCGTGGTTGGCACCTAATCTTACCTCCGGAGTTCTTGTACACTGCGGACGTTTTTCCAAAGGCATGCAGTGTTGATAAAATTTGGGCGCCTGACTGCATAGCAGAAAAGGTGAAATTTGCCTTTTGCAGTGCTCCCATTGCTTCCCTTGAATGCAGCATTTGCTCCATTTTTGCGTTTAATGTTGAGCAAAAGTTTTCCAGCTGTTGCTTGTTTTCCTGATAATAATCTGGGAATTCATTTTGTGTATTATCGTCATTTCTGTCTTCATTTTCAGTCTCATGTTCTCTTGCAAGCCCACTGACCGATGCTTCATCCGTATTCTCGCAAAGTAAAGTGGTTAAGCACGTGAAATCATTGCTTATATCAAAGAAGTTTAAGGATGGAGCTTTTTGTATCTTCTTTCCTCGTGCGAGCCTTGGTAAAAAAAGGCAAACTTCACCCTGCAAAAAGCAAACTTCACCCTTCTGCTATGCACTCAGATCACAAACTTTCAATGGAGTTAAGATCCAGCGGATCCAGCGAGTTTCTAGACCAGTCTAACAAATATAATTTGTGTTTCCGGAACATGTTTTTTGCCCGTTATTATCTTTCCTTAATTTTCGAGTTAGAAGCTGCTTTTTAGCGGTTTCTTAGACTTTCTGCCAGCCTCCAGTGGGCGGCGTCGCATTGTACTTGAGCATATGAACTCCAGCATGCATCAAATCCTTCTGTACATGCAAACTCTCTTCCGTGTACAATTTTTGCAATTTAATGGCTGTTTGGATATAGTCTTAGTGTTGCGTAAGCGTAACAATGCGACTCCGCTTCTTAGTTGGGTACCTGCCATTAAAAATCACAGAAATTCTAACATGTGTAACTCTCAACCACACGAAACAAAGAATTGGCTTCATTCTGTAACCCTATTGAGAGGAATAAAATCGTATGTGGAGTCATAAAGCGTATTTTCTAATGTTCCGGCACATCACGCTATACTTAGTGCATTGGGCGAGCAATGCAACGGCAGCAATTAAGATTTTCCAAAACGCTCACCAAAATAAATGGCGATACATTGTATAGCGACTGAAAAAAAACAACTTCAGTCAATTAATTTGCACAAGACTGTATAAACAAAATCATAACAATAAAAACTGTGCATAATTGCCTATTTCATTTTTTAACTTTGAGATTCATGGGACCCCTAGACTCTTGTGGGCCCCGGGACGGCGACCCGCCCCTCCCCCCTCTCGTGGGGCCGGAACTCACAAATCCAACTTCAAGAATAAGTCACGTAAATTGGAGATGTACTTTGTTCTAACACAGTAAAGCAGACGTTGCTTCAGTTGTTAGAGATGGAGTTTGAAAACTTTATAATAGTCCACATCAGAAATGCAACATGGAGTTTTACTCAAGCGTGCAAAAAACTGACAGAGTTGAAATGTCCGTGACATTTGTCATGGTTGTCTGCTTTTCTGTCAAAAAATTTTTATGAAGTGAGGAAAAAAGATCTACAACCATGTCAAAATTTATGTAAGCTATAGGATTCATGATTTCCAACCCTGGCCTTGCCATGCAATTACACTGCAACCAAATCAATGCAATCTGTTAGTTGTTAGGTAACATGGAATCCGGTGAAAAGAGATTACAAACAAGTGATAAAATGAAATATATTTTCGTGACGGCTTAAAACATCACCCAGTTCAAATATTGACTTATATCATTATACAAAATTTTTACGATGTAAACATTATTTGCAGTATTTTTGCACATTTTATCAAATACATTATAGAAGATAAATGTATACTCCAATAATGTCGATGATAAAAGTATGACGGGATCCTCCAATTGTTGTGGGCTTGCTGCTCTGTAACGCAAAAATAACAGAGTTGGTGACATTTACTTAAACGTTAAGTAATGAAAGTTAAGATTCTAGTTTTGTTTTTAACAACCCACGTAGCATGGTAGTGATTTCCTGGCACGAATGGTTTCGAAACTGTCGATAGGAAGTATTGAATCTCGCTTGACCGGATGTCTTAAAAATAAATTCAGAAGCCAATGTTAAAACTTTCCTACGGAAGAATCTTCCAGAAAGGCAGACTCGCAGCTATGCATAGCAAATATTTGGAATGAGTAAAAGACAGATTTCAAAGCTTGATATAACAAACAGCCACTATGCATCTAGAGTAATTTTGTCATCTCTCAATATTATGTATGACTGGTATCCAGTGTATTGTTTTTCTACACAAACCCAACTTTGGAGATTTAGTTGTAATTGACAGAGTTTAAGGTTAATGTTTGAATTTGAAAAATGTTAAAACACATGTGTCCAACAGGTTTTAAATTCAGAAAAAACTGATGTCATAAAATTTTATTCGCACTCCAACATCTTGAATTAGCGACTTCTTAGATAGTGTTGGTATCTTTTATGTTAAAACAATGCACTGATTTATTGCACAAAATAATAACATTGGCTCTTAATGCAGTTATGACAAACCGCTAGGAAAGCTTTAGGAATCGTCGAACGAGCAGCGTTGAAACAGTTACACCCGTCTGGTTATTTAACTCAATACTTCGTTTAAATTTGAAACAAAACGGAACTAACTGACTCAATTATTCGTGAAATCGCTAACCGAGCTTGGCAAAAAACACGTTGGAAGCAAAGCGTAAGCAAAAGTTCATCACCGTTTAATCATTCATCCTAGGTGCGTCATATCGAAGGTTGGTCAAGTGGGACTTTTCGATTAAACAAATGTGGTTTGTGGCGAAAAAACAGCAGTTTTTCTTCATATTCCAATTATTTCATGCCTGCTATTCATAATATAATAGGACTGCACAATTGAACTTACCTCAGAGTTTATCAGAGCAACTTCCATATTATGTTGTTGTATCAGGACAGGAAAATATTCCTGATATTTTGTTGGAATTCCTGAATTGAAGTCAATTTCAGGTGGTGATGCTTTCGAATTTCGTTTAACTTTAATGACAACGTTACACGAGTTTTGTTGCCTCACAACTTTCATAAAAACCACTGATTATTTTCAACGGGTTCATCCACGACTTTTAATGCTTTGAGGGCAATTAGTAAAAAGGCCGCAGTGAACATGAAAATCTCGACTAAACATGTAAAGTGCTGGAAATGCGCTGTTTTTTGTAATAAATCCAAAAGCGTGGAGTAGCAAACGTTGTTAAACAACACGCTTCGAGCGGCTTGAGATCATAGCCGTAACCAAGGGGCAATGCCCCCTTCTAAATTTCTAGAATTTCTTGCCGTTTTGTGCTTTGAGAGGCGGTATCCCAAAACAAAATACTGTTGCTCGCTTTAAAGTCAAAATATTTGGCCCAAAAAAATTTTGGGCTGGCTACGCCACTGTTTGAGATCGAAGTGAATTGTTGTTGCAAGCAAAGGAAAACTAATGTTCCTTGTCAAGTTCAAAGCAACACAGAAAGTGAGATAAGGGTGGAAAGCAGAAAAAACGATTTTTTGCTTTTGAAACACCTGCTGCCGTTTGAGATGAAAAACTATTAGTCGACTTACGCACACCTGCGATAGCAAAATCACCTGCCAGGTAGCTCTTCGGGAATCTCTTCACTCTAAACCAGAGGTTCCCTATCTGGGGTACATGTACCCCTAGGGGCACATTTGCCTATCCGAAGGGGTATATTTAAGGTTAGCAATAGAAGAGAAATATATATTTACATATCTTTTATTTCCAAAAATTCATACATACATCAGTAAACATTTTAAAGCCGTTATGTGCTTATTTTTAAATATATCTGATTAATCATGATAAAATATTTTGTCATAAAAAATTTTAGAGGTGCATGTTCATCTGTCGAAATATTGAAGGGGTACATGGTCGAGAAAGTTTGGGAACCCCTGCTCTAAACAGTAACAAAATGACAAGATAAAAACATGATTTAAGTCACAAAAGCATGAATTACCATTTACTAGCTTTAGAAGTTTACCAGAAGTCGAAAAATTAAAACTTTCAGTTGTTATTTCTCGAACTACTGTTGATGTGACACAGCAAATGGGATACATCACCTCAAAATTACCTTAAATCTGTTTTAAAAGTCTGCGCAATATAAAAATATTTTGTAGACCTGTTTCAATTAGAGCAGCTTCTCTTATGACATAAATAAGATTACATTGCAGAAACAATGGTAGGTCTGTTAAACATGCAAACTAAAAAGCGAACAAAGCATTCCGAGTCAGCTGATAATGGAAAGTTTTAAAGCGTAACTATTGACCAGCACGGGCAGTGGTTGTTTACAAGAAAAACGCATCTTTGGGCCTTTAAAGGTAAAAACAGGATGGACAGATATTGTGACTTGTCATTTGAAAAACAATATCACCTCCATAAACTCCGACTATTTGACGTTCCGTTTTGCGTTGCAATAAAAAACAAGTTGAAGTCGTTTTTGCGGTGAAATTTCTCTAACCCACGCAAATTCAATTTTCAATCATTTTTTTATCTGATCTAAAACACTGCAAAAGCAAGAAAGTTCCAAAGCTACCTGCTTGTCACTTAATCATAAATCACTTTCTCTCCAAGCTACGGCTCAACGGGCCTTCCACGAAGGTTGTGGCAACACTGCAATGCAAAGGATAAAAATCATAATATTTGTTTGATATTTTCAATTTATCAAAACGCTGGTGCACAACCTAAGAGAACAATGTTCCTGGAAGCTTTTACTGACAGGTATGTACCAAGACTCGTTACTAGTTCTAAGCATCTGATCACATCAGACATGTTTGGTGGACTACTCAGATTGGTACAGTTTCTGCAGATTCGTATCGTAACAGTAACAGCAGCAATTAGCAAAAACATGTTATTTTAGTCAACGTTTCGACTCAGTCATACGTCAATACGGATTCGATTTACGCTCAGAAATATTTTAAAACTTCTAAGCCAGTTCCAGTGACCTACATGAGGCCAACCCAGTTGGTACATTTCGGGGCCCGAGAACTAAAAAGGGTCTGGTGGAACTTCAATGTCGGCTGTTCGTTGTATGTAGATTTTACATAGCTGTGTACATAAAATATCTTCCCACGACCCTTCCAAAAATGGTTCGCGACCCCTCTTGGCAGTAGCGCAGCCTAGAGGGGAGGAGCCAGTCAGTGACGTCAGTGACGTTTTTTAACAGTGGGAAAATTGATACAAAGCACCAGTAAAAATCTCAGCAAGTTTCGGAGGGGCATGGCTTCTTCGGCCTCATTCTGGCTGCGCCACAGCGTCACGGGCCATGACCCCAAGTTGAAAATCACTGCACTAAGCCATGAGAGAAACTCAACTCCAAACGTAGATGATTCAACCAAAACACAAGTCGCGGGAAGTAAAAACTGGAAAATACGTCGCTCGCAAATAATTTTACTTTTCACAATAATGGAATGCTATCTGACGCGTTCGTAAGGTTGGCAGACGAACTCCACGCAGCACTTGAATGCCAAACGTTGCGAAGGGAGGAAAGCAACACTGATAACTGCCCACATGGGTGGATGGGTGATGAAAAAGGACAAACAAGCGAGCAGAGCCGAGTGGAAACAATCAACGAACAACGCAAAGGGGTAGGCCGATGAATTTAAACGACGGAGGGTCATGTTGTGGATATTAATCCATGCGTTAAGTTTGTTTGTTAAGCCATTTATCTTTAGTTATAATTCAAGTTGCATCTACGATAAAAACCTGTCAAATGCGAACACAACAGTTTTGTCGCTGCTGTGGAAAGAAATTTTCGTCAACGTAATTGTGCATAAGAAAATCAAAATTGTGTGTTGTGTTGCGATCTTTGCGTCCTTTTGTTTCAGATAAAATCGTTCCGTTCGACTTAACCTAAATGAGTTTACGCGTAGATTTGGTGGAAAACATGCTCTGACTAAGAAATTAATGGCAGCTTTGGTATCCACAGCAGTGTCTGCCAATCAAGGGGGCAACAAGAAACTATTGCGTCGCTTGTCAACTTCAGAGGTCCTGTCAGTCACACGCACGAGTTTAAGCAATCAGAAATGCTGGGAATCATTGTAGCTCACAATACAATCATGTCTCTTTTGAGAACACCAGTCTAATATATCTTGAAGATTATTATTTAACATAATACCTGCCTTGAAACTGAACCTTCACTTTTCTGTGTCAATGGTTTGAGGATTAAGTTTTTCCTGAAGGCGGCTTACAGGCCAAGTCGATATTTTCGTTATTGCAGCTCTGCTGTTCACACAATAGTTCTGATTCACACAAGTTGATCTGATGATTTGGATATATACATATTTACTCAGCTGGTGTGGTACTTGGAGAGCAGGGTGCTTACGGCGCAAGTTAAAATTCTGAAAAAGAATAAACATGAACGCTAGAAACAACTGCAATTTAAAGGTTAAGTGACAAGCGGTAAAATGTTTAATTAAAACGGACAACTTTTATTGAAAGAATGATGCAACTTAAGTATTGCTTACTTTTTATCCTGTTTTTTCAGCAAATGTTGCAGCATTTCATTATTTCAATCATCATTCTTTTTCCAGATCGTTTTTTCCACAAACACTGAATACGAATAGAGACCAATGGAATACGTCATTTCAAACGATAAAAACACTTGTTTGTTTTAGTATTCAGTGTGTTATAATCTTATGAATGATACATAATGGATAACATCACATTGAAGACCTCGCCATTTTCTGCAATAACCTTGAGTTATCTTGTTCTGACATTTCGCCTAAACACGTTTGTTTATTTAAGAATTCAAAAGATGCGCAAAGCACCGTTACGATTCCTTAAAACATTACAATGTAGTTCTACATCTCTATTTAAGGGTAACAGTACTTACATTTACTGTTAGAGCAAACACTAAATGAGTACATCGTTGACGTGTTTGTGTGTGAAGTTACATGGGAGCGTTGCTTTTTCACCTATGTTTTTTCTGTTTCAATGATAAAGCAGCAGCTTTCATTAAAATGCAGTTAGGTGCTGATGCGCAGAAGTTTGTTTCGCAAAACCATGACATGTTGGTTAATTGTATCAAAAAATGGAGAAAAAATTGCTAATTTTCGGCTCTTTAGGATGATTTAATTTTTGCATTAAACAGGATGCAAAAGTGGGCAAAATTCTCCTAAGCAGTAAGTTAATCAATGCCTCGCAACGCATACAAACATTGAAATATGCGCATATCAAAACTCCACTGACAAACCAACGGAATAGTGTACCATTCGGGAACTTCATTCCACATTTTGGAAAAAATCAAGCTTTTGATCCATAGGAAAGCTTTTGATCCATAGGAAAAAATTAACTCTTTGTTCTTACGGCCAAACCCAGTTCAACAATGCTGTTCTCACATGACTTTATGCACCGAAATGACTAAAATAAATCAAACCCAGCTCCAACCCTTTGTCGCTAGTCTATACTGAAACTATAATCTCAAAACTGTAGAAAAAGCACGCCCTTCTTTCAGGGGTGCTAACCAGTCCCTTCGCCACGGGGGGCTTATCCCCCCAAACATAGCTCCAAGCCCCCCAAATTGAAATATGAAATCCTATAAATTAGTTTCTGCATTCAAGCCCTCCTGAAAAAACGTTAAAGCCTCCCGTAAAAAACGTTTAAAAGCCCCCTGTTGCAGACTCTGGCGACGGTTCTGGTGCAAACAGTCATAACCGTTGAGACAAGATGACAGACTAACTACTCCAGATTTATTTTCCAATCCTTACTTCAAGTGATTACTTATTTTCCCGAAGAGTTGCGATGTTCAAAATTCAAGTGATGATACTGATTTTCACGACGAGTTTAAGCATTTTTTTCACTTGGAATATTTAAGACTCTTTGGAATTATATTCGTGCACCACATTACCATTCGTAAACTTACTTACAGAAAGCAACGTTTCACGCACATTACACCGATAAAATAAGTTATTTACGGTTACACAGGTCAACTCAACCAGCACGTATGACAAAACTAACAAGTTCAAAACCAAGACGTGTGAGGAGCAAACGCGTTTTATGCAGTAGGTCGTTCATTAAGCTAGTGAATTCGTGCAACCGTTCAATCCTGTGCTGCAGTAACTCTACTCCACTTAGTATTTTCTAGTCTCTCTGCGGCTTAACACAGCTTTTACCTTCACTGTACACAACTCTATAGAACAGATTATTTTTCAAAGACCTTGACTCCATATTCGGCGTTAAATGCTCAGCAACTGCACCAACCTGGCAGCACTCACTAATGCCTTTTTTACCAAATGATTTACATAGGAAGATTTGCTTTTTATTCCAATCCATTACATTTTCCCCCCGATTGTTCTGTAGGTTTATTATTGTATTTCTATCTTTTGCGAATTGAGTTGCTAACGATGTTTCTGATCAATGGGTCTGTAGCAGGCGCATAACTAACGGGGGCCCAAGGGCCGCCCCCCGCCTCGAAAAATGTGTTGGACAGTTTCAAACTATTGGACAATTTTTTTAAATTCGGCCCCCCTTAGAAAACTTCTTCCCCCTGGTGTCCCAAGCTGGTTACAGGCCTGGTCTGTAGTGCATGGCAGGATTGGAACGTGTTTTGTTTTTAGATCACCTACAAGCATTGTTTTGCTCGTTTGCCAGCAATGCTTGGTTTAATTTCAGCAAGACAACGGAAACAGCTACGACTTCGTATTTTGCAAAGGCGTAAAAGGACTTATACACCACAATGCGTTTAATGTCTTAAAACATTATAACAAATGGCCAGAATGATTTCGATGTTTTCTCGGAAAAACTGCAAAACCACCATATGAGCTTCAGTCGCATGTCTACAGCAGTGAAACCTACAGCAGTGGTTCTTGTGGTTCAAAAAACCTACAGCAGTGGTTCTTAACCGCGGTTTCGAGAAAGCACCTTTTGCGGCTCTCAGCACTCTTTCTATACAGTGGTGCCACTTCGTGATTTTGTCACCATAAGTGTTCTAGTGGTTTTTCATGCATGTCACCATAAGTGTTCTAGTGGTTTTTCATAGCTATCTAGTTTGTTTGAGCTGAACGCATTTAATTACCACTGTAATTGAGACTTGATTTTGTGAAATTGTAATTTGCTAAAATTTTTACCTACAGTACATCTTAAATTGCATACGACCATACAATCTGTTGCGTTGTTTAAAGTTTCAGTGACCTGTACAAAGCACAAGCGTTGCTGTTCTCTCGTTTTTTTTGTCTTTGATTCACAAGGAAAAATTCCACAGGATCGCATGGTTTACAATAAGTAGCGCAATGCCTTCGCTTGCATTGCAACGCATTTTCTGGCCATTTTCATTGTGTGAAAGTTCTTTGCTGTTATGCTTTTGCAGCCAACTTGCATTAAAATACTAGAATGAATATCTTGTAACACCTGATATTTTGTGTAACACGCTTCGTTCTGCAAGGAAACAAATGCATCGGTCACTTAACTATTAAAATTTAATTAATGCGTCTCGTTAACAAAATCGTAGGTCTGGATTTGGGGTCGTTTCAGCGAAAAGGTTGACAACCCCTGGTCTACAGTCTACAGTGACATCCAACCTTTCAGGCAGCGACCCATTTTGCAATCCAATTTAACCGAACGACCCCCTTCCGAAAATTTCCAGTCAAGACAATTTGCAAACACAGGACATCCTTACGACACGAAGTTTCGTGCGTTGGTAAACGCAACCGCAACATGGGTAAATGGTCATAAACACTTAAAAACACAATTGACTTATTTTTGCAGGTTACCCTATTATTTTGGCTACGTTAAAATGTGGTTCCATATATGAATATTTTTTATCAGAAGCTCTTGCGAGCCGCAGCAAAAAGGCAAACGTCCCCCCACGGGGGGCGCGACTCCCAGGATGAGACTACAGGGCAAGACAAGCCTTCCGTTTCCTGAACTTCTATTTCCTGATACTCGCAGACACACATCAAACTAGCGCTGCAGGCGCAGCAAGCAACTGGATCAAACCATGGTTGCCAAATCGTACAACGAATAAACCAAATCTAGTCTAAAAATACACCAAATATCTGTAACAAGCAGTTTAAATTAAATGCTACTGTTTCCATGCTTTTTGCGACTTCCATCACCTGTAACTGCATTTCTTTTGGCTGTGGTCCGCCGCATTGCTATGCTGTATAATAGCTACTTTGCGGTTTGCAAATTTTTGCAGTTTGCAGAAGGGATACACAGCACCAGCAGAATCCTAATTTGCAAGCCATGCCAACTCTAGTCACTCCTCTAAATCTTCTGCCACTCTCATACGCAGTTTTCCAACGTTTGGATGCACTGTCTGACAAAAAACACAAAGTTGTAACTTCTCAGTTTTTTTCCAGTCTCGCTTTCCGTTTACCCAAAGTGCGCGGATTACTATGGAAAATCACCAAACTTTATATTTTCAGCTTTGACACCACTATGGTTTCTCGGTTTCAGCATTGCGATATTACAAATACTTTAGTTTAAAGTCCCAAATAAACCCTGCGGTAAAAATATACCAAATATATATCAAATTTTTCATATATACCAAATCAAATTTTTATATACCAAACACTTTAAAAATATAAGAAAAATTTGAAATTTGGTGTATATATATATATATATTAGTTGGCAACACTGGATCAAACTTCGTAATTCGCGAGAGAACCAAGCCATGTGCGGACGTCACTGCTGGAAACATCGCACTGGTCAATGAGAAGTGCTGATTACCTTCAGCCTCCTCGCTTCAAACAATTGTTTCAAGAATAGTTTCGGCGCTGATGTGAATTCTTTCCTCTCAGCGGTGACGTGCGCAAATGGCTTGGTTTCGTTTGCCATGCCTGACGCATTTTCCATTTTGGTTTCAGTCTTCTCTTATCTGTTTGCGCTCGGTTGTTGGCAACTTCAACGCAAACTTTAATCAATGCAGCTTTTGCATGCCATCAAATTAATGCTGCAAATTTGCAAACAGACTAAGCATGATTTGGTATCACATCAAAACTTAGTGTAAAACACCAAAAGCGTAAACAATTCAAAGCATTGCCTAACTTTTACCACTTTTCTTGTTGCTTTGCTGTTTAACCAATGCTTCCAAGAAATGATTCATTGGAAACAATCTCTTTGTCAAATATATAAATGTTTCGTAATAACTACGTTGAAGAAACAATAATTGAAATATTTACGTTATTTTAGTCTTTCGTGGCGGATGTTATTGTAATGACACAAATTACCCGCTTGACTAGAATGAAATAAAATCATTAAATATTGATAGTCCAGGAAATAGGAAATATTACTGTATGTTGGTAGGCTGGGAATAGAGAATTTTTGGTCAGCGCAGTGGTGTACCTAAGGCTTCACGCGCTCGGGGACAAAGTCAGTTTTGGTGCCCCCACCCAGCCCGTTCATAGCAGTGTAGATGCGAAGACTGAGTTGGGAGTAAAGGGGCGTCAAAAGCTGATTCGGGACCTGTAATCGCCCGCATATATTTGTTTCTAGACCTGTCTGAAAACTTCATATAACTGTGACGTCACAGAATTGGCGTAAGGACCTTTGAATCTTGCAAATCATAACTATCGTAGAGTTACGAATCTATTCGTTTCGCGTGAAGCTATTCCCACTTTGAAATTTCGGTCACGATTGAACATTCAAACTGTTGTATGGCAACACTCCAAATTGCTGTGATACATTCGAACTGTAGCAACTAGTAAAGGAAAACGCAAAAACTAGGCAAAAAGTTCCCTGACTATCTGCAAATATCTGCATGAATGTCAATGACGGAACTTTTTGGTCACAAAAATCTTCTGATAACACAGAATAAAATTGGCCAGAGTTGCATCTTGTTTTCTATAGCACGGGTTTGTTAGTGTTTCGAAGATGCCGAATGCAGCGTACCCGTTTGTTCCACTTCTTCGTCAAGTCTGGCCACAATCATCGCCGGTCCGGGCTGTAGGGACTAGAGGAGGTTTCTGGAACGTGCGCTCCCAGGGTTTTGAGTTTTTAAACATCATAGAGGGCTAAATGAGGGAAAACTAACGACTACATTAAAGAGAAGGGCGTATAGAAGAATGCATATGAAAAACTGAAGGCAAATGATTTTATTTAAAGCTACTAGACCAGTGGTTCTTAACCTTTTCTCCATCACGCCCCCCTAAAGTAATTTACCTTTGGCTCACGCCCCCCTTACTTTAAATAAGTTGTGAAGCAAATGTACCACTTGGTGAATTTGTTTAATATTAAGGTTTTGTAACAAATACTAAGACCAGGGTTTTGTTGAGGCGTTTTTAGGGACCCGATTTGGGTCCCTAGAATTGAAAATCGGGCCCCTACAGGTACATACCGGGTACCTAACATTTCCCTCAGCAAAAACCCTGCCAAGTACGTAGAGTACAAACACACACAGTCTGCACAATGCAGATTGGTAAAAACAGACACAACAGAGCAATTCATAGCGAGTTTGGAGGTAGAACAACAGGGTTACAGACACTTTCCTAACACTATTGTTCACTAACCCGTAACACTTGGTACAACACTACATC
>JGI24021J15306_10008586_pt1 | contig 12579 bp, 9 predicted proteins | sample Ectturendosymbi1_FD_15306 | JGI IMG/M metagenome (IMG submission 15306) | reverse complement strand
AGGGGCGTGTTCTCAAGGGCTAAATATCAACCGACCGACGGGCGACATGCCAATGCGACATAGGCGATATGCATTATGCGAACGACGCCCATCGGTCCCAGTGATACGCAGTCGACTGAATGAAAACGTAGCTCGAAATTGACAGGGGCGGTAAGCGATTAACGCGCTCTTTTCACCTGACTTGACCAGAGCCACACATAACCGAGATTTCAATCACGGAAGCCAATCGTCTGCGATGTCGTCTATAGCTAAAAAGCGGACACGGTGGGACAGTACCTGATCGATGCTTCTGGCCCGACTTTGTATGTTTCTTGATTTCAACTTACTTTAATGAGAGCAGAAGGTTTAACCTTGGCGGCCGATAAGATATTTTGAGAGGTCGCAACTTTTTCATCTGAATACCGAGATGGTCATAAAGTGAGGGTTTAGTTTATTTTGGTGAAGATTATGCAGAGAGCTTCTGCATTTTGAGAGACCGTTTCGGTCCCTCAAAGCACCTCAAGAAACACTGCATACTGTAACTGCATGAGCTAATACTACGATACCACGACGTCATGACCACGTGAGTCAATGCTTCTCTCCCGACTTGCTGTTTCAGTTATTGGCTTCAAGTTACTTCANTGAAAGCAGGAATGTTTGATTTGACATTGATATGGTAAATGTATGAGCTGAATACTACATACAACTTANACCCAACACCCGTTCTTTTTTATCGTACTAGAAGTTCAGCTCTGCCGCCGATTGGCAGGTAAAACATCAGTTGCAATGTGGGTTNATTTTTTCGGTCNTTGGCGACCGATTTTTTTCAAATGACCGAAAAAAAAAGTAAGTCAATTCGTTCATAATGTCCGAAAAGACATGCCAGTGAATACTGTTGCGGCGAGTCTTCATGCTATTACGGGACAAATAGCCGATATGACTCAGCGAAAAAGAAATCCAGGTTGCAAGAAAACCCTCGGTTACAAAGCACTATGCTGGAACTTGAGATTGCGAAATAACAAACGAAAAACTGCAAACTGAAATCAACAAGCAATTCTTTATTAACTAAAGTCACGTCAGGCCAACCGTAGAACTTGCGCACGCTTGGCGAGAGATGAAAGCGCGGAACTCTGTGCCCAAGCACGAGCAGTCACATCAAAAGGAAGCCTGGAGAGCAGTGGGAAACACTGTAACATAAGCCCTGCCACAGACCGCTGTGGGTTTTACGAGGGTTGTCAGTCGCACAGTGGGAAACGCGCTGGCGTGCGTGGTTCGTGCTGCATACATGGCGGGGACATTATTGTTGGAATTATCAGCATCTTGCAAGTGCGATAAAATGGCTCAAATGTTATGCCAGATCACGACAGCCGAACGGACGTGAGGAACGGCCCCTAGTTGCAGATGACGGACGGTTTACATGGCGGCGGATGATAAAATGGGCCATGCCAACCAACCAGAAGTCGCAGTACAGCAAATCCCTTGAAGGGCCCGATGCTGTAGCAAATATTTTCGAACGACACGCAACACTGAGACAAGGCTGGCACCTAATAAAGGGCCTGCGACATGAATGCCACCTAATAAAGGGTGGTACAAATGAAATGCGGCACTGGCGAAATCCTCCCGGATTACCCCCCTGCAGACAGAACGCAATACGTCATCGCATACCGCAGCGTGACCTCGCTTGACCAACATTTTGTCCACAGCAACGAGGTGCGTGACATTTGTAGAACAATGACATACACTAATCAAACAGCATTTAGCTGGCGGCAAGAAACAGGCAAACCACGGCGCGTACCACGGACCAGTAGCTGTCAGCAATGCAGAACACATTTCTCAGTCGATACAGTAAATGATGTTCAAGAGCTTCGCTGACAGGTAAAGAAAAGTGCAGAAAGATCAAAGCGAAGCAATTGAAAGCGACTCTTGTTCGACCAAGCTGGGAAGTCATGAGCTCCAGCAAAAATAGACTTGAGCCACCAGCGTTTTTCCATACGAACGACGTTTCTTAAGGAAAAGTTTGTTAGCTATGCACAACTTTCCATTTTCAGATCAATCGCCCTGTGTCCCCAGCCAGTGAAAGAACCGCGCAAACCGCCAGTTTCACCGGCCGCGGGCACTGGTCGCGAAGGCGAAAAGTCCAAGACCTCACATGGTACGCTAACACCAAATAAGCGAAAGATTGCAGATCAGAGACCAGATCTGGCGCTCAAGTTGCCGCAGTACCACAAGCCGTTGTTAGCGTAAACATAAGACATTGATGTGGTCAGGGTTCATAACGACGTGCACAGAACGGCCGATGCGTGCAGCGTTGAAGCTTGCTCCAGTGGAAATGACATGCACCACTCTTGCTTTTTTCGGTCGACGCTCATTATGAACTTTATATCTGCGCTACCCGCTATAACACCTAACTCCTTATCATCGAAAATTATAAACAGCGCAGCGTAGTTCAGCGACACCCACTGCAACAAAAAAGGGTGTTTGAACCCGCAGTTTACAGCACGCAAGTTACTTCGACCTTCTTGTATTTTTTCCTTGGTTATTTGCTGATTGATCATACAAGCCGATAACAATACACGGGGGTTCGAGGAACTGCGCAGCACCGAGCATGGAATGCGGTGACATGTCCAGCAAAAGCACTGTATCAAAACAACGGTAGGCTACGCTTAGCAAAATATTGATGTGCAATAGTATTTAGGTGCTGTTACCCCCGTTGGAGCAGAAGCAGAAAAGCTGACCGCGTAGGAGATTTAAATGCGTTTTCTGTTGAAAAAATAATTGCAATAAGGATCCAAAGCTCGGATGTTGGAAAAATGTGAAGAGTATCGGGAAGTTAGCTTGACTCAATCAAGTTCACATTACGCATGACGTGACGATGTTGGTGGATTTTTTTTCTTTTTACTCGCGACCCGCGGTATTGCAGCAGAAGGGTTAGCATCGCAGGCAGTTTGCGGCATCATACCGCTGACAGATAAACTTCCTTCATCAATCCTTAACAAACTTGTGGCACATTACAGCGATTATTGACCCCTAAACTGACATATCCCCAAGCACTTTCTAGCCAACCACTGCATGAGTCGGTAACCACCTACATGCCGACCGCTGATCGAAATTGTTCGCGAGACGAAGGTTCTAATTTCAGCGACTCGTCGCTGTGGAAAAGTTGAACAATGTTACGAAGCAAATCGTTTAGCTTGTGGTAATCAACCTTTCTCCCGCCGCTTCTGCTGTACATCGGAGTTTCAAATGGTTGAGACGGGTCACAGGCGTCATCTTCTTGCCATGCAAACGATGCTAGCGTGAATATCCCAACAACCAAACTGTACGACTGTTGCCGCAGCAGCATAAATCTTGATTGTGGCGCACGCAATGCTCAGCGAAACACGAGGAAACTACAAGCTGCTCTGATGTGAAATGGCCGAGATAAATGCAACAACAGACATTTTTCTCAAGCACTCTTCAAATTTCCTTTCCTAAACTTCACCAAAATTTCAAAATTTTGCCCAAGTCATTGACTGTCACATTTATCAAAAAGTTCGAGTCTCATATAACGAAGTGGATCAAACTCGAAAAGAGAATTATTCGTTTTCACACCCGCTATTCCTCTACGGAGGGCTTGAAATACGTCACGGTATTCAGCAACCTCTTGATAGTTCTGCTGGCTCTGTACCAAGACGGGGTCAAGCCAGGTCGGAGATATAACCATGCCACCTGGTCGATCTCTGAGCCGCTTTTCTGTGGGTGCAATCACCTGGACTCGCCTAGCCCATCTTTCCTGGGGCAGTGACATTTTGGTTACTTAGCCGAACCAACGTAGCTGAGATCATAAACAGAGAGAATCTTGCTGATTTCCACTTCAAAATTCTAGCTATAACCTTATACCAAAGTCGTAGTCACAAAACTTGTAGATAGCTCTACCGACCTTTTCTCACATAGCACAGCAGCAACTTACTTGACAGTTCTGTTCTGAATGCGTCTCTCATCATACCACCAGGTTATGCGGGCAGGGGGGTTGGCCTCCACAACACAGTGAAGCAGAACTTTTGATCCCTTCGCAACCAGCTGTGATTGGGGTCGAATCTTGAAAACGGGAACTTTGGGATCTGCAATGCAAGCACACAATTAAGCGAGAACACATCCGATTAGTTTGTTTGGCTACTTTTATACACAATACGTCATCTTGGAGAACTGGTATAGAGTGCTTTAGTATGGATAATAATAGCGTCACATTCTATGTTGTACGGAGCTGGTTGAGGAAAGCCTTTGCAGGAAAGACCTCACCATGCTCAAAATCCTCCTCAGTTACAAATCGTTAGTACGCACATTGGTAATGGTCACCAAGATGCACAGTGCAAAACTACAATCTTCTTGTGTTTCGGCGCGCTTTCCTGGTCTGTCATTTTGACGAAAGAATCTGTGCGAAACGAAAATGCAACTGGTCTTAATCAAACAGGTATCAGCTAACATCCCTCATCCTGTTTCACCCGCTAAGGTAAATGAGACGCGATGCGTCTTCCACAGAAAACACGAACAGGACACTGGTGTGTTTGGATTTAACACAAACTGTGTGAAAACTGAAACGCAGCATTTTGCCAAAAGAAGATGGTATCCCAAACCTCAATGGCATACGCACATCGCGACTTTGCTCGAGTTACCACCTTGCCTTCAGAAATAACACCCAGGGCAATCGCTCCGCTTAGCAGCATCAATCAGCGCGTAATGTTATCGCATCTCTGCGTGAAACGAGTAATAATTGGCACATGTGGGAGTCACTCGAGTCACAACCGTAAACTCCCGTCAACCATGACGGCTGCGATTCCAGACGAGAACCCTGGCCTGGACTTCTTGGATCGAGTTTTAAATGTCGAACAAAACGTTTAGTTAGATAAATTACGCTTCTGTCATGAACTGCACCGTAGGACTGTGCTGCAACAGTGAAGTCGAGACATCCGACAATAACATTATTTTAACAAGTCGTAGCTTCGCACGATCGATTCATCGGTTTGAGTCTCACCATACAAACAGTTTCAACGAACGCTTCGAAAGTCAATTGTGCGAAACAAAAGATGAAACAGAAATCCACTTATCGCAAGACGAAAGCCATGATATTGCAGTCCTCATGACGATGCGAATTCCGTTGGCTCAATCTTCAAGACTCACAGGAAAAGACTTTAAACGTAAAGCCAAGCAAAAGGAGCACTTTTCGTGGTCAGTTAACCCTCAAGCATGGGATTAAAGATCTTGAAGAGCACTTGTTGCACTCTTTGCTGTCCGAATCTATGGCAAGATAGACACTGTCCATCCGACTGGCCAATGACAATTCTTCGCTCATGACTCAAAGCAGCCGGTGAAAGTTACCTCGGTGCAGTTCCAACATGAGGTAAACACCTTCAGGCGTACAGGTGGAGCGACAAGAGCATTAAGAACATCAGCAAACAAGCCCGCAACGGCTATCACGGATGCTGCACTCTGGTCGAGCACTTTCAACGTGCAAGGAATGCAGGTGTTTCTAACATCTGACACAAATATTTCGGTGACTGTAACTGTCGCGAGTAAAGAAATGACGCATTGTGCTGATTTCAAAGAATGGAGATCTTACAAAAAAGACCACACTGAGAGTTAAAAACAGAAGTTGTATATCTACATCTAACCTTACGAAGCGTTGTAATATTTTCAGCGCATGACTTTTGTACCGAGATGCTATGGCTGTGGAAAGTCTGTCGCAAACAACACCCAGCCGAGAAATTTCCAAGATTAATTTTGCATTACTAAGCTCCCTTTTACGTGGCCAGTGGGATTATTGGAAGTGATTACTTCAAGAATCATGCGTGCGTCTCAGCAAAATTGCAGGTCCTGTGGTCACATACTCGGCGCTATGTTGCCTGTTTGGGTGACTGAACAGAAATGGAACTGCAATTCAGTAAATATTTCACACAGTTAAAAAAGAGAAACCTACGGCCGCAAATGAAAATCAACACTGTTGGGAAACGAAGTTCATATGGTTTCAACTTCGTCTCGTTACCGCAAGCTATCGAAAAGCTAAGCGAAACAGTAATTGCTTGTGCCAGTGATCTGGAAATGCCAAGCCTGCCACTGACAGCGGTGCCTGCGATCTCGTTTACCACGCGTGTCAATTGCACTGGAAACGATTTCCGACTGCACCAGCTTGCCTTGTCTCCACTTTGGTCTGTAAATTTTCATTATTTGGCAGACAACTAGGCAAAGCCAGGCTCAATTCCTAGAATATGGGTTTCCCTTTAGATTAGTTGCAAAGACAAAAGTCTTTTCCAACTGCTCGTTCGTTCTGCGCTGAGTGAATTCAGAGAAAACCGCCATTCGGCAATTAAGTCATTTTCAACTTCGGTTGACACAACGCTTGTAACTACAAGCGTACAATGCCAAAACAGCAGAAACCAAATGTAACTTGTTTATGTTAAAACGAACTGGTTCTCACGGTTATTATACGACCGCCATGGTGCGAAGAACGGTTCAACATCATCAATTATAATCACCTACGCACCGCGGCAGAAGAAATCGAGGATGACCTTTTGGCAGTAATTTGATCCGTTCTGCAAATTTTTTTGAAAAAAAGCATGCTCGTGCTAAGTCCATTGTGGGCATTTTCAGTTCTAGCCAATAATGGACAGGTGTTCATTATGCCTTGGCGATTAAATATTACCGCAACCGTTCATCGCTTCTTTAGCAAAACTAAAAAGAATCGCTGCACAAGAACTTCACGCCTGCGATCACTTGACGCGTTGTTCTTTTCAACCATTTTTTTCTGATTCGCGGAAGACCACTGACCAAGTAATGGCTTTCGATTGATTTTCCACACACTGGCATCGATATTTGACAAGCGAGTTTCATTTGCAACGTCATCGCACCATTTCCAGGAGCTGAAATTGATTTATCACTGCTGCATTGCAGGTTTTCCGGAAGGGATCCTTCCTTGCAATACAGGCACGGCACAGGAATCGAAGATTGGAAGTCCCGTAAACCGCTAAGCGTAATCACCCCACACACTACACAAGTCAAAAACTGTACATACACAGCTTTCACTCGGAGTCCCAGAAACCGTTAGCTATGCTTCTAGATTTCATGGGACTAAATTTGCACAGTCCTTGCAACACACAACAGTTGTTTGGCAGCACAAATCCAGGCCACACAGAAGCAGTCTATTCAAAGCGGAGAGGATAGGTTTCCAACGCGAGTCACCCAAAGGCTACAATGCAGAAGGCTGATTTCAGCGGGTCAAGCCGGCTCACGAGCCGCCATTCAAGGTATTTTTCCCACGGCAACGAAAGACGATCAACGTATGACAAAACCCGCCGGCTCAGGTCGCATATTACGACAGCACGCAGAAAAGGGGATTCGAAACTTAATCCTCACTTGTTACGAAACAAAGCATTCCCGATCATACGAAACCGCGACCGTCACTTTGCCGCAGAGTGCCACACATGTTTGAAGCACGTCACTGGCGATATAGCGTGCATGCTAGGGAAACCATGGCAAAGACATTTTTACAGTCAACGTGGGAAACAGTCGCGCGCAAGAGATATTCGCGGCAGAAATCGGCTCTTGTCTGAAGAAGCCCTAATTCCACATATACAGCAAACCACAAGCTGGTTTAGAAATCGAACGCAAGAGAACAAACCTAACATCGGTGTTCACCCAGGTACAAGGACCGCCAAACTAACTCTTCACGCTTTCAACATCTCACACTTTTCAGGGACAGGAAGTAGGTAAACACAAATTAATGACGAGCAAGAAAAATACAGAAGAGAACTTTGAAGGAAACAGAGCTTGGTGCTTCCACACCAGTGCGCCCGTTGACAGAGATAGGGGCAATGTTTACGAAAAATGTGTGCAAAGGAGGACGACAAAAAGTATAACCGCGTTGTCAAGAAATATCAGCAGGAATTATTTGAGGATAAAAAAATGCCTTCGTCCTACGCGCAACTAACCAGGGTTGTCCCTAATTTTTGATCAGAGTCTCGGTTAAGTGGTAATTTCCGCGCACATTTCATGATATGAAACGAACTGAATGAACAAAAATGAGGATTCTCAATTAATACACTTTTCCCGGATGTACAATTGCAAATGGTCTGGTCGTTTGTTAGCTATTGCCACAAATGAAACCGCAGTGGCACCACAGTGTTGAGCGACCCGCAATCCCGTGAACACAAGCACCTGATCCACACAATCATGGCGCGAATTGACTTACCAGGCAGCGGGGGTTGTTGACAATACAATACGCACCTGGCACTGACTAAGGGGCAGGCTGAAAGGTCAAGAACTGCTTCCAGTTGTCAAATATATGAAGTCAAGAGCGCTCAGCTTCTTGAGATCGTGACAGGATCGGAGAGGTAGTTTTTAAGTTCCGCACAACCGACCGAAAGCACCGACTGCGTAGCCAAGGTGATGATGTACTGAGAGTGCGGAAGCCTTGCCGGTGAATGAAGCAACACGCTAGTTTGTGTTCAGCTGTGATTTTTAACTCGGCCACTGATTTTACCGGACATAATTTTGAATTGTTAGGAAACAGAACCACAACGAGGCTCTGAACGCGAAAACATGTAGCGCTTGTCTTAACGCTAGTTTCTTACTTGGGGAGCATTGTCCATGAAATTACACTTTTCAATGAAGAGGCAAAAGGAGCATGGTAGTAAACGTTGCACCCGAACATGCAATTCACCATTTACTATTATCAGACTGTACAATCCCACAGTAGGATTTTATGCAATTGAAGGAACACAGAAACAAAACGGACTTAAATAGACGATTGTACAGCGTTTTGCAATCTTCTTCGCGAGAGCCATAACTCGAAAGCAAATTGAGCGTGCAACAAACAAGGCATCTGATGCGGCTTTTGACGCAAGACTCACACGTGGAGATTGCATTGGCAGGATAGGCTTAAAGTAATTTTCTGCTTTTAAGAGGTTGAATCGCCCCGTGCGGCCTGCCAAACTTCAAACAACAAAAAGCTTTTCACGTAAGTGCAATCGCGGCACAGGGAAGCATCGCCTAGCAACAACGGGAGCGCACACGCGAGCGAAATACTGCTCTACTCAGTTTTGCGGACATGAAAAACAACAATAGCAACTATTATTGTTATTATTAATAATTATTACTATACAATAGCGACTATTATTATACAACAATAGCGACTATTATTATTATTATTCATCCTGTTTACTCTGCATGTGAGCGTTTCACAAACAGGTTTTAACAGAAACGGAGATTACAAACACAAGAATTTGCAAACCAAGGCATTTAGGTCTGAACGGACACACAACACACAAACGAGCGTACAACCAAGCCTCGCATTTTTTGCAGACAATGTCAGAAATCGTATCACTTAAATCTCACAGCTTCTGCAGCCCAGCTCACACGAATGCCGTTTGGGGTCCGTCACTGACGTGGCAATCCACCACGCGCACATAGAACCATAGAAGAGGTTGCAGCAATAACAGTCCACTTGCCGTTGCGGCATTTCGAAAGTACGAGATCAGAATGTATTGAAACTTCACAATAAGGCGGTGAGACGGGTTTCCACGGTGAGCGGCGTCACGCAACCAGCGGTCACAGGCGCAGGAAATAATAACGCGATTGATGCATTCCGATTGCCTATTAATCCAGTGCAACGACTGTAATCAAGAAATCCGTGGTCGTTCCGTTTCTTCCCGAGAATTTTAACAGAGCCGGGATAAACTAAAATAGCTAACAGGTGATGCGTCCTGGCCGCGTGGTGTTAAAATTGATATGACCTAATATAGCTTTCACGCAATTGGCGCCTGGCACGGAGGAAGCGGTGACAAGTGTCCGCAGACCACACGTGGCACTCCAGAAAAGAGTAGTCCTAAACGAGTTTCACAAAAACTTCCTTTTCTAACGCGTACTGGCGATTTCACAAAGCTACAGTTTTGCAACAGCGTTCTTTCACGCTTTTCAGGTGTAAACCAGCGTATATCTGATATCACGATCATCGACACTCTAGAAATGAAATAAAACAACATCGCTACACCAAAAAAACGTAATTATCACATGAAGGAACCCAGTATACAAGGTACTGATTGTGGAGGCCCTTCAACAAAAGCACAGAAGCGTTATTACATCGCATATGAAATTCAGCAACAAGTTGACGGAACGGGGCGATGCGGCGGAGACGAACAGAAAATACATCACTGGTGTTAAGACGTGGTTGACGTGGTAACGTGGTAAGTTGGCACCAGCTTTAAGGCAAAATGTGCCATGTTGAATCCATTCCTAATCAAACTAAGGCCAACCTTCCGAGGTGCGAGGGCCTACGCTTGAAACAAGAACGTCAGGAGTGACGCTGATAACAATTGTCAGCGATAGGAACCGTTCCCCGTCGGTTTTTCAACGCGATTCAAGCGATTGGCTGACCGACGCCAGAAAGATAACAGATCAGCTCATGGAAGGAGCGCGCCTCCGGTTGGTGAGGTGCGTGACGTCACTTACGGTCGATACAACGCAATGATGAAGACAAAAGATTTCTTTGTGTGCGCATTGAGCAGGCATTTGAATTGCGCAACGCAACGTGTAATTTATCGCTCTAACGGTCTAACAACAAAAAACAAAGATTCAGCACCAACCGGTGACCGTTGTAATGACAAACGGTGTCAATCACGTGAAAGAACTGAAAACGAAACCCCCGACGGTGTAAACAATGCCTGTGTTTGCTGTATTTATTACGAACTGTTAATTAGGTCGGCCAGGTCTTCGCAGTGGAATGCTTAACAGCTTAAATCGTGATAATAGTGCCTCGTCCTAGGATCTGAATCACAACTAATTCGAAACGCGTTTGCTGTCCTTGTTCGACAGCAGGAAAAGCAGGCAATTCGTTGGTCAGACTAGCATCAGATGGACATTCGAGACAAAACAAACGGCCGGCGCGATTCATAGGCACGCGTTTGTTACGCGCCAGGAATTTCAGAACATAAATCTTTTATGCGATTTCTGCTGCTTGTCGTCGCCAAAGAGACGGGAAACGAAGACGAATTGAATTCGGGCAGTGCAGATAGACGGGCATGTGTGGATGGTCGAAGTACACCTCTCTCAGCTAACGGCCGCGTCTGCGTTGAGCTTTCAGGCGAAACAATCAACGTACCGCGGTTCCTTTGAAGACCGTCAGCAAACAAAGATGCGAGACCGAAAAGGTGAAATAAATTCAAAAAGTTCACGAGCAGATCTAGCGGTGGCGAGTGGGAAGAGTTTTTGCAGGCGGGTTCGTTCCGATTGAATTGGCTTGTTCCTCACTGCGACCGAATGACCGAAAATGCAATAAACCTTCGCGCTTCAAAAGCAACGTGTTGAAAATCTCGAGACATCGGGGAGTGAACAGGTGGATAAAAAGTACAAGACAAAAGCAAGAAAGACCGTGTGAACATAAAAAATGTAACCGCTGATAACGGTGACAAAACGGTGCTTGGAAACAACGAAAATCAAGCGCTTGGCCAAGCAACGAGTTGTTTCCCAAACTAACCGCAATGTTGCCGTTGTTGACGAAACAGGCACAGTTTTCGCAGCGCCATACGGTACTGCCGCGCTTGTGCAACAATTGAAGTTTTTCCACAACCAAACATGCGATAAGCGTGCTCATAGCACAAGTCAAACATTATCGGCTTACTTCGATAACCATCGCGAACAGCTGCTGTACATTTAGGTCGATCAAGATAGATTTAGAACGTTTCGCGTGGCTTGTGCCCATCAACACGATTTTCAGACTTGTTTTTTTTCGACATTCTGCCAAGTTTGACTTTTCAACAACCAGTGAATAAGTGGACTATGCTTTGGATAGGACCATTTTAAACACGAGAACACGGTTCGTTTTGTGTTTTGCATCCGGTTACCATCTTTTTGCTGTTTTCGCAGGCCGAACGCTATTTGCAACAGTGCAAATCTTCGTTGCAACTAAGCAGGAGCTTGGAAGGGATTTACGTGAGCCATTCTTAGGTTTGCTCCGGCTGGAATTCCTCCCCTCATCTTGATCCTTTTAAGTGTTTGGGCTTTAGAATGGAAAATAACTGCACCAATATACACAGAAACAAGCAATTAGGCAAGTCCAAGACCAAGAACAACATCCGATCATCTGCAAGTTTGGAAGACTACATTCAGCGCTGATAATAAAGTCAAACCAAAAACAACGGAGCTGTAAAAATCGATTTGAGGAATATTCTATGCAGAATGTCCACGAACGCTTTTTGTGCTCAATTGCGAGTAATGCTGGCAGCTGCACGAGAAGACTAAATTAAATTCTTATCGGATTTCTACGACAAATGGCTTGGTCAAGATACCGATCGAGCGCACAGGAGACGTGCGCGACAATCAAATTTCAGAGCGCCGCTATTTCATCCAAGCAGCGGTTGCACGATCAGCAGGCTCTCACGGCCGAAGCAAAATACACGCGAACAAACTGACCTTGATTTAGTGCGCCAATAATAATCTACCTAATACATCATCAACACTCGTGTGTTGAACAACAGTGGTCTGCGGCAGAGATGAGCGGACTGTGAAATTTTTCAGTCCGAGTCCAGTCCTGATCCGATGAAATTGAATCCGATCCAGTCCTGATCCGCAAAA
>JGI24021J15306_10008585_pt1 | contig 12582 bp, 8 predicted proteins | sample Ectturendosymbi1_FD_15306 | JGI IMG/M metagenome (IMG submission 15306) | reverse complement strand
TTTATTTCAAATGAACTACTCATTATTTGTCTGTCATGTTTTTCTGCTGATATTGGTGCCTAAATATTACCTGTACTACAATGTCTCTGGTCTGTACTGTCATGTTGGCCAAATGAATTGTATATTAGACTGAATTTGCAGTTCATTGTTATTTGCAATTTATTGTTATTTGGAATATCGAATATTCTTTTTTTTCTTTTGTTTCAACATTTGTTTATAGATAATAGCCACATACTACTGGTTATAGTATTTTACACAATTTTAGGGGCATTTTGACAAGATAACCTTCGGGTTTTTCGGTGTCCCTGCCCCACGTTTATTCTTTTGTTGATGTACCTGTGTAAGTATAATGTTTTATACTGTCGGCTAAAGCTGAATACAATACAATTAGCTGATTTTCTAGCATGATTTGAAAAACCGTTTGGTAGCTTTAGCAGGTAACAAATTCCTAACACAAATTTGCTTCATTAGCTTTTGGAGATGAAAAACCTTCTTTACAAAAAAATACCTTGTCTTTTTTGTGACGTTTTAAATTGGTCAGGCAGACATAACCAGCTGCCTTCAATCATTTGGAATTTTTCGAAGCTGCTTCATGCAGACAATTGCATCATAATAGCATGTGTGTAGATGGCTTACTGAAGCCCAAATGATTTGCTTCTGTGCTTAGTGAGCGATTTATGTTTAAAAATCCACATTGGTAGAATCTTCTTCATCCCACGACAAATTTGATATTTCAAGTGGTTCATTTACGACAGTAAGTAGTAATGTTTCCCTGGTCAACCAAAGCAATATTAACAAAAGTTTCGAGATTCAGAATTTAATAAACGTTGGCTGGGTGCCTATCCTGCTGATTCAAGAAAGGCCAATTGCAAAGTTTGCAATGATGCAATATCACAGCGAAACATTGTGAACTTAAAAGGCATGCTGGAAGAAAAAGCATTCATTTAAGTCTAAAGAACTCCTTGTGTGCTCCCAAATGCAAATAACACAAGTTTTGAGTTTCTGTACAAAGATCAGACAGCTGTAGGGCTGAAGCTATGCGGTCGGTCTATACATCGCTGAGCATTGCTCTTTAAACACAGGCAACCATTTAAAACACATTGTCAAAAACTGTCTGTCATACAAAAAAGAGGTAAGCTGTAGACGTTGATCAAAATTTTGGCGGAAAGAAAATCGTGGGTCGTAAAGTGTGGCGGCCAAGACCGACATTTTCTATTCTTGTCCATTGATAGTGAGCGCAAGACCAAAATTTGATATACGTGGTATGACTTTCACAAGTTTATTTTAAAAATCCACCTCAAAAATAGCAGTTTTTTGGCAGACTCACTATTTTTAGCAACTTTTAGCGGCAAGAAAATTAGTGGCAAGAATTTTAGCAGAGTTTCTCGTGACAATATTTAGGGGATGACCATCTGGCAACAACGGGCAGAAGACGTTCTTCCGCTTGTGAATGTTGAACGCCGGCATCTTGGCGGGTAATTTAGCGAGACGGTGACTGCTGATAGCGGAAAGGCACGACGTGTATGCTGTGTGAATAAATCATGGGTGAATCTGCAGCAATTCTTCCACAAGTTTGAAAAATTCATTGTTAATGTGAGATGAACGTGAATAATGTGCCTGAGAGAATGGCTAATCAACTACGCTTTATCGGGTTTCATTTCACACAGTATAAAACTTCGTGGCTTGTTAGAATACGTCTGTGCAGCCATGGATTTTGAAAATTTCAGCAAAAAAGGTTGTCTTCTTAGTTTCGAGTGGGGAAAAACAAATTTCAGCACTTTTGTCCCCCGCCTGGAAAAATTTGGGAAAAATCCCCTGGTAGCCCTCTGGAAAAAAATCATTCCGACGCTCATGTATGCAGCCTTGTGGGAATACGTTTAAGAGTTATTCTGAGTTAGCCCAGAGTTCAAAGAAACATTTTCTGTGTCGATTTCAGTATTCATGTGCTCAATATTAGTAAGCCTACATGGTACTCCAGCTTTAGTAAGTTGTCCGATAGTCGTGACAACATACCGGTCTACTTTTCGGGTTTATGTATGATGAGCGTACCCCGTGAAAAAATCAGCGAAGACAAACATGGTTTTATTGAGAGGGTGATTGATCGCTTTGGACCAGATCCTAGAACAGTGTTTCTTATCCTTTTCCCTGCCGGGCCTCGATTAGGCAATTGTTTTTTGTTTCCAGCCCCCCTGATTTTAAATAAGTAATTTGGACGGAAATCTTTTTTGTTCAAAAACTTTCCATGTGGTAGAACGCGTAAGAGCTGCGCCCCCCCTTGAAATTAACTGATGACCCCTGGGGAGGCGGGTTGCCCCAGTTAAGAACCACTGTCCTAGATGTTTGCAGCTCTTGTTCCTATTTGACGCTGACAAGTCTTGCTTGGTAAAGTAAAGTCATGATTTGTGGGTTCGTTAAAGACCATGGCAATATTTCAGTGTGAAAATAAGTATCCTGTGAAAATAAGTATTCTGCTTTGAAAATCTCCAGATAGCTTATTGTAAAAAATCATTGTAATTCACCTGGTTAAGGCTGCCAACGAAGCGCATTTTATGTGACTGTTGTCGTAACATGGACCATTTTTTGTGGTGCAGCCGTTTAGAAAGGGTAAAGCGTTTCGTGAACGTACATCTGCATTGCATCGTCAGCAACCTGAGAAATATTATCAAAATGTTGATGCTTCCCCCCTGGAAAAATTTCTTCGGACGCCCATGTTTTATACTGTGTGAAAAGAAGCATGAGTGAATCTGTAGCAATGTTTCCACAAGTTTGAAAAATCCGTTGTTAGTGTGAGCAGTGTGCCTGAGTATCAAACTGCTCGTATGCCGGCTTCTTTTCACGCAGTGTAAATCTACGTGGCTTGTTAGAATATGTCTATGCAGGCTTGTAGGAATACGTTTAATCGTTAAGGTTTATATTTGACTTCTGAATGAATACTGAGTGCAAACCTATATTTGCTCTGGCGAGTTTTCATAATTTATATTCTCAATCTTTAAAGGCTTGCGTGGTGGTCTAATTTTAGTAAGTTGTCCGTAGTCGTGTCAAAATCAGGCCCGTAGCTAAGTTTCAACATTTGGGGGGGTAAAATGTATTTTCAGGGGGAAAGATTTTTGTTTTTGTTATATGTTTTTTTCTGAGGACAACACAATTTTGGGAGCACAAACATATTTGGGGTAGATCTGCCCCCGAATGCACCCCGTGAGTAGGGGCCTGCTGGTCAACATACAGGTCTGCTTGTCCGGTTTGTGTATGATGAGCGTTCACCGTGAAAAATTAGCAAGGACAAGTAAGGTTTCACTGATCGCTTTGAACGAGATCCCAGACGTTTGCAGCTCTTGTTTCTAAGTGACGCTGACAAGTCTTGCTAGCAGAACCCGCAGCCAGGCAATTTCCCTCCCCACATGTTCAGTTGTTAGGCACAGCATCAAGCTGCAACAATTCCCCTCTCCGAAAACATCAGCTGGTTGCGGCTTGTGGCCTTGCTTGCTTGGTAAAATAAAGTCACAATTTGTGATTTCGTTGAAGACCATGTCAGCGCTTCTTTCTTTAAAAGATCATTGCAGTGCTTATTTGAAAAGAAATGCCCTGCGTTGAAAATTTGCAGATAGCCTACTGTGTAAAATATCGTAATATACCTGGTGTATTGCTGCTAACGAAGGGCATTTTTTGTGGTTGTTACCGCAAGGTGGAGCATCTTCTTTGTGGTTTAGAAAGGGTATTGCGCTTTGTGAATGTCCATTTGCATTGCATCGTCAGCAACCTGAAAATGATAAGCAAAATGCCGACGTTGCCCCCGTGGAAAAAATTCTGCAGACACCATGCTCGATGACGTCAAACAGTTAGTGAAATTATTTGGCTTTTGTGGAGATTAGATGCTTGAAAATTAATACGTGTTATTTTATATGTACCAAATCACTGGCGCTGCAACAGTTAAATTGTTTTTTTATTTGTAAGTAAACCGTATAATTGTATAGCGGGCCATGGGCGGGCCAGAGTGAACAAGAAAAAATGTTCTCGGTCCACGGGCCGTTAATGGGCTGGTATTTGCGGGCTATGGCCTGTCCTGACTCAAAAATCTTGAACCGTACCATCTCTATGATCCATATACGACATCTCAAATCCAGTTGAAAAAATATTTTTCGCGCGTAACGTGAAACAATTGTGTTCTTGGACTACTGCCGACGAGACAACTACCAGCAGGACAACTGCCTAAAAGAAACCATTTACAAGTACGCTTCACAGGAAGCCATTCTCCATTTGGCAGTTGTTAGTTGTATTGTAGGCCATTGCCAGTTGTCCGGTTGGCAGTTGTCCTGATACCAATTACTATAACTAGTGCAAGCTTTTAAGTCTGAAATCGAATTCCACAGAATACACGCTACAGCGATTGCTGGAAATACAATTGCTTCAGCTCTCTCGACATATCCTGTTGCTCAAGAACGCCGATGTGAGGTAGCATTGCGAAGTGGTGGAAAGTATTTTGGCGTTTCCCCAGGGTTCCAAGGACAGTTAGATCATCTGAAGACCATGACGCGACAATTTATCGAACGACAGTTTTTCGAAACGACAGTTTATCCAACGACGGTTTATCGAACCGGCAGTTCATCGAACGACAATTTATCGAACCGACAGCTTAACGAAAAGACAGTTTATTGAATTTTATTAAACTCAATACCAGCGTTTCAAATGCACAAATACAATGATTTTAGCGCATTTTATTTAAGATAACACCACCTTCGTTTTAAATGCACCACACATTGAATTCATCGAAGTTTATTAAACCCAATATAAGCGTGTTAAATACACACATACAATGATTTTATTGAATTTTTATTAAAACCCAATACCAGCCATTTAAATGCACACATACAACGGAACGAATTTTATGAATGGAACGAATTTTCCCATTGAAATGCTCAAGACGTTTTAAATGCACATTCTAATCTTATTCAAAAAATTTATTGCAAAAATTTAAGTCGTTGATTTCCAATTTCTGGAACTAATATTTTGCGCTCCATGAAACCATTAACTGCAAAGCTGCATCAACGCAGCGTTCTTATCTAATGCATTAAAGTCGGGGGTGTTAAAATCGTCTCAAAATTTTTGTGACTAATATCCTCTTGCCTAAAACGCACCAACACAGACTGATTTTAGCCATTCCTGAAGGATGCGGTCTTTTTGATACGGTAAGCGAGCGTTTTTGTTCTGTCGCAACGTCTGCCCCTCGCAATATCCCCTCTAATGTGCGCAAATGCAAAGTACCACCAGACCATTTGCGCAGTGAAATCTCATTCTCGCGCACTTGAAACATTCCAAAGTTACTATTGCAAATATATTGCATAGCTAGCCCTTGTAACGCTTCACTGTTTGTGTGTCCACATGGTTACGTAATTGTCTGCGCACTAAAACAAACATTTACTCAGTGTAAATTTTCCTTAGAGGGAACACTGGTCCTACGTGTTGCACCCAAATACCAGAGTTTATAAAAATACTTGATGGTGCTGGCTTAAGTCCGTGACTGTGAGAATCCTACCATCACACAAATAACTACTGTTAAGCTCCCAAAGATTTACAAATTACTGCTGCTACTTCTTACTCCGATTTTACGAAACTTCTTCGATGGCAACTAGTGCCCGGAAAAAGGCTAAACACATACCTTTAATGCCCGTTCCTGCCACTATAGTGGCCGATAAACCTTTGATCAGCCATAACTCCTGAACGGATCGGGCTGGAAAGCCAGTGAAAACATCCCTCGAATGAGAAATCGAATGAGAATGACAAAAACATACCTTTGCATTTGAAATTTTTGAGAAAAATTCATATTTGTGCTTTTGCCGTACTGAAATTTCAGCAAAAACCGGAGTAAATGCGAAAAAACGCACACCTCATGCAGCTTAGCCGCCCGAACCGGTTTTTGCGCTTCGCCGAATGCCGGAATAGTCGAAAAACAGGACTGTTCGAAAAAATTCGATGCGGGCTATTTCGGGGAGGAAAATTAGGGGGTCAAAATGTGGAGGTTGGACAAACTGAATTCTAGATCACTGTTTAGGGTCAAGAGAACAAAATACAGGTGGTACCGACTTGCTGAAAGGCTTAAAGTGTTCAGGAAGCTATTCTGAAGCCATAGAGACCTTGGGAAGGTTGCTAGACCTTGGGAAAGTTGCTGCTTGGGAAGCTATGGCCAAAAATGGAGCTTGAAAACTGTTCGGCCACCTACTGGATATTTTAATTTTATTCCCAACTAAAATTTTCCTGTCAATATTTTGGCTTGAAATGTGCTGGGATGTTGTAAAACACCGAAATACACCTTTTTGGCAAGTGTGGTGGGTGCTGGCTGGCAGAAAAGTGGCTTGAACCTCAAAATAGCCCTGTTATTCGAAGATTTTGCCCCCTGGGCACTCCCAAAAAAGGAAGTATCAACTTTTTTTATCCTCATTGCAAAGGTAAGGTCTTCAGAAACGTTTTTATGTAGAAATTTTTTGTCCAACGTGTTTGGTTTAGGCTCTGTAGCCTACGAATGGACGCAACTCGGTTTTCTAGCCTACGCGTAAAACGGTTTTCCCCGGAAATGACATCACAGTGACGTCACAGGTGGACTCACCCTTTCTAAAAATGTGCAGGCATGTCTTACCAAGCCAATGATACCTTCGGTGACTTTCTGCTCATTCCGTTCAGACGTTATGGTCGCTCATAGGTTTATCGGCCACTATAGTGGCCGGCGCGGGCGTTAAAGGGTTTTAAAAGCTAAGGAAGAAAACCTTGTTTAGTTAGTCCTCGAATAAGCATAGAATGATGTCATGGTCCTTATGTATAAATTATATTTTATTTGCTGAAAAGTTTAAAGCAAAAATGGACACATGTTTTCTGTTTTCAGGCATTTGTTATCTTCATGGTTTATCTTTCGTAAATATTCTGCTAATCTAATATTTCATTTGTTAAAAAGGACGCACATTTAAACTTTGACATTAGCGCCATTTTGCATAGATACGGCACTGGCACACCGTTACTAATTATTCAAATCATAAGTTGTGTGCAGTTGCTCGAAAGTAGCTCCTCATAAAATGACCGTGTTCAGATTGCGCTCTCATGAGGCTGTCTTCGTCGGCTATGGATAGCAAACCAGTTTCAAATTTGAGGTGTTCCTCACATTTTTAGGAAGTTAAGTCATTTTGAGTTTTGGTACTAATATACATAAAACCTTCAAAGTCACTTCCGTTTGCCTTCTCACTTAAAATGAATTCCATTTCTAAACTATTTTACATTCACTCATAATTGCTGGCTTCACTGCTGTTCTGACCTTTGGTTTTGATGATTCTGAGTCCTACTAACCAGTTGATACTAAAGAAAGATAAAAACTGACTTTGCCCTTGGAAAAAAGTAAGTAGGGAGTTATGACTGGAGCTGTACATTGCAGCATGGCAACCACACCGTAAAAAATCTTGGGACAGTAAAATCAGATAAATTTTTTCAATAACCTGTCGGTTCGATGAACTGTCGATTCGATAAACTGTCGTTCGATAAATTGTCGTTCCATGAACTGTCAGTTCGATGAACTGTCATTTCGATGAACTGTCTTCGTTCGATAAATTGTCGTAGTATCTTTGAAGGCATGTTTTTCGAATAGGCCAGACCTTCTGCGTCCTGACTTAGTAATGGCTAAACAATCGAGCTACAGCTAGTATTTAGATTCACCTATCAGACAGTCAAAATGATAGAGTATGTATATTTTGAAGTTAACAAAAAGAGTTTTGTTTAGACAGTGAAACGCTAAATTCAAAAATCTTAATATTTACGTTCTTCTACAGTAGTATGTCTGAAAGGTGAGCAATAACCTTGTGAAACATGTTTGCTCATAACTGTGCAAGTCTACAAACGTTTTTTTGCTTTTGATAAATGTCATAATGTTGTTTATCATATGCATTGGTATCGAGGATGCTGAAGCAGCATTGGCCAGTCACAATTCTCCAAAACAACCAGACGACGAATAGGTTTATCGAATCGTTCCAAAAGCACCTTCCTTCTCTAATATGGTGGAATGGTACATTCTTGCTCATTTCTATTTGGTTTCACGCAGTACCATGTTCGTATGCAATTTCTTAAATTTGTGCTTCCTTTGGGGAGCTCCAAGGGTCATATCCAGAAGAGATGACCCGGCAGACACCCATACCTTTAACGTCTGTGCTCGAACATTGGTACCTGGTCTGATATCAGCGGCCGGTCTGATAGGGAAGCAAACAACTTTGTGCAAGCGATTTAGGAAAATGGTTTAGCTTCAGCTATTCGGATCAAGATCCTACAATTTAATTTAATTTATTTGTTTATGAGCAGACACGAAGTCCATACTATGAACACACACACACTCTGCAGAACGCACGTTGATAAAAACAGACAAAACAGAACGTAGTACAAGGCATTGAAGTCGGCGGAAACACAGGGTTACAGACACTTTTTGCAACTGCATTGAAGGCAGAACCATAGGGTTTTAGCTAACACGTAACACATGTTACAGCACTACTGCGAAGTAGGGCGCTAATTCCTAAAGTGGTCGAGCGTAGGCAAAATGCGAAAGCATTGTGGCTTGACACGCCATCGATAAGCATTCTTGGAGAAATGCCTGTTCAAAGACTACCAGATCACAACAAACTTTACAAAATAGCGACAAGAACGATCTGGGGAAAGTTAACTTTGAATGATAAGTGTTATAACTTGTGTGTGTGCGAGTGTAAGACTCTAGGCATTCTTTCACCTCTTCAACGTGTGTTAGACTTATATTGGATGGTAGATAGCAGAGACTGACTGCAGATTCTTGGTGTGATGAAGAAATTTACTGAGTAGGCTATGTCAGAAATTACTTGCTAAACCCAAGACAGCAAAATCCCATTTTGCAAACCTTGCATATCATTTTCGCTGTTGCTCAAACAATGCTTCCATGATGTATATAGCCTATGATGCACACAGTGCACCATACGCGGTACACTGAGTTGCCGAATGTTTTGAGGAAAATGACCAAGAACCGCACTTTAGCGAACTCTTGCCTTTTGTAAGCAGGGAGCAGAAGTTTTGAAAACGTCATATAGAAATTGCTTGATCGTTCTAAAAGAAACGTTTTTTCAAGTTATTTAGTAAAATCCAAAGTTATCGAAAGGCTAATGCTGACAAAGCAAGGCAAAATACCTTCCTAACCATTGGTCTTCAACCTGCAGTATTTTGCAGAATCGCAACTCTACAGGAACTTTGCTTAAAAACAGGGGCGACCAGAGGTCTTTTGGAAGCAAATGTACTGTATTGATGAAAGTATTTGTGACATTGTTGGACTTTTCGGCGCGCGGGGTATTGAGCTCCCCCTCGGTACGCCCTTGCTTGTAACTATGATTTTAGTGTTGTCTGAAGTATTCGTTTTTTTCGATAATAATTAAGTGATAGTGAAATATACAGTAAACGGACAATCTAGTTAGCACAAAACAAAACAATTCAAATTTTGCATTTGTAAAAATTCAAATGCATTTGTAAAATAAATGTTATAGATTACAAAAAAACAGCTGGTTCCAACTAATGCCAGCCCCGTGTCTGATGTTTGTCTGCAAGCTTTTTCAAAGCATGTTGCAAGTTGGTCATCTTAGGTCATACAGTATGGCGTTTCCCCGGCCTTGTTCATGCCAAAGCGATTGCAGTGTTTATTGCGCATGTGCAGTACTAGGCTAAAACCTTGCTCAGCGTCATACACCACGGTAAATGTCAGTAGTAATGTTCATGGGTGGCCAGTCCCGTCGCCACGGGGGCTTTGGTGGGCTTAGCCCCCCCCGCAGAATTGCAAAGCCTCCCTATTGAAAATTTTCTGGCGACGGCTCTGTGGGTGGCGGAACCTTTTTCAAAGTGGGGGGGAAAGTGCACGTCAGAATGTAGTTCGAATGGCTAACTGTGACGTTACAGTATTGAAATATGACGTCATGAACTTTTGCCAGCATGTTTAAGCAATTTTATGCAATGTATTATAAGCCCTCAGCGACCCCTTATCTGTACTACACCCTATCTATCTACGGTACACTGACTAAAGCATTTATGTAACTCAGAGCGGTATCAGCCGCACTCCATACCCCCCATTTGGGGCGGCACGCTGTCACAGGGGGCACAAAATTCAGTCCCGTCACCACTTAAATTGAAATATGAAGCACTAGAAATCAGTGAAGTTAGGGGGCCTTTTGAACGAAAAGTGTTCATGCATTACAGTTACTTTGGGCCCCTTTGCAAGCAAGGTATTTACACATTACTACTGCTGTTGGGGGCCATTTTGAAAGCAAAGTAGCCTACTTACACATTACAGTTGCTCTCGGGGCCCTTTTGAAAGCAAGGTACTTTTTACACATTACAGCTGCAAATGGGGGCCCGAGGCAGAGGCGCAGCCAGAATGAGGCCAAAGAGGCCATGCCCCCTCCCCCCGAAAAAGCTTGTTAAGATTTTTCGCTGGTGTTTTATATCACTCACAACTGTTCGAAAACAAACGGAAGGAGCAGTCGGACTAATGCAGCGTCGTGTTCTCTCACAGACCAAGGTATAACGTGACTTTTTGCGATTGGATGCGAAACTATACGACTAAAGCATGCAACTTTGTTAGCAAAGTTGCCAATTAATGCGGACAAGACGAGCTGAGGTGTAGCCTGAATGAAATGGAAGGGCGCAGCTTTCTTGCAAAGGAGTATAAATTCAGATGAGACATCATTTTTGAGAGGATTATTTGCATGAAGTAATGCCGAACCAAATAAAACATACTTTGTCAAGACATGATCAACCCTAAGCACACCACGCAATTGAGTGTTGTGCTACAACGCAATGTTTGTCACAGCACGGTTGGCACTGTAGCTAGTGGATATGGGATGACAGATAGTGATATAGGGTCTCAATTTTTAAATGTACAACAAGTCACTGTCAGCGCAGCACGCAAGCTGTTAATATCACATTTCTTACAATTTCAGAGTGCAAATATAAAAATTCTTAGCAGGCAATCCATTACAGTTACCAAACAGCCATCGTGATTTTGTGTGAATGTTGGTGTTNACTCTTCTTCGTTAGTCTTGAGAGCAGAATATTACAGATGGATATTTATGTGGTGCAGTGAGCCAGCATAGGGCCTCCAAGAGAAATTTTTTTAGGCGAAACAAAACCTATTTGGGGCCCCTAAAACTTATAAAAATTATTTTGAAATAAATAAAAATTGAGGCTAATTAATGTGCATCATACTTCAACAGCAGGTGCCCGTTTACTGATCACATGAAATATTACGTTAAAACTTAACGGTACTCAAGAAATATGACCATTTTACCAATTTTTAAACATGACTTTTAAGTGTTCATAGTAAAACCTAATCAAGGAAAAAATTAGAAAATAAATCATTTAATTATTATATAAGCGATTTTCTGGTATTCTTATTCACAAAATTTCTAACAACACTAAAAATCAACTGGTCTGGCAATGATAGGCTCAATGTCTAATCTAGCTAGGTCAACAAGTCGAGCTTGTGACATAGCAGACCGCTAATAATTTTTTTTAAGTTTAAGCTTGCTGAAAAATCTTTCAGCAGATTCTATACTGTAGCTGGAATTGTCAAGAATATTCTCAAGCTAATACAAACATTTGGAAATAATTCACACAAGCCACCCGGGCCACAAGGCGGCGACCACTGCTTTAGAGCATTGTCGAAATACTGTAAGTGGTTAGTTTCTTCCTGTATGTTTCGAAATCTTCAGATTTCTGAGTATGTCCGTTAATCCTAAACTCACATCCAATTCGACCTTGTATCAGCTTGCGGCGCAAGTTTAACAATCAGCAAAATGCACAGCACACCTTCGCGGTACACTATAAGCACTTGCGTCCTACACTGCAGTTACTTGTTAATTTTAAACTTTTCAGTTATTATCTTACAAATATGCGCATTCGAGGGCTACTGCTGTTAGATTAGATTGTATTGTGAACTGGCATGTTTCCAATGAACTTTCATTTGAAGTATCTCTTAGTTTAAAACTCTTGGTTCATTAGAAAGAGTTTTNTAAAAATTTGTTTGAAAATATTTAAAAATGAAGGACGTAAAGGAATATTCAGTTAAATGGACACACTGGGACAGTNGGACAGTGATCGTGAATGTTTTTAATTCGTCAAAGTAGGCAAACCTTCAAGTTCAACAATAATTACTGCTAATAATTATCAATACATCGTATCAGGAAAATGCACTGCCAGCAATTCACATTAACATACATCACACTTCATTATTGCGAGTGTTTTAATAACAAACACTTAATCGCTCTTCCAGCAGGCCCGTAAATAGGGGTGCAGCAGGGGGTGAGGGCCACCCTAGAAAAATTTTTGTCCTTCAGGAAAAATGTGCTGGACAAAGCTTTAAAAAATTGTGCACCTCTCAAAACTCTTCGCCCCTTGGTGTCTCAAGCTGGTTACGGGACTGTCCTGTCTCAGGCCCTTCCATAGCTGTCGGGCCCCGGAACAATGTACCTGCTGGACCCCCTCTCATAGCCCCTGAGCCAGTAACCCAAACTCTGAGCTGCGAGTTAAACCTTATAGAGACACTCCAATTGTGTC
>JGI24021J15306_10008580_pt1 | contig 12586 bp, 8 predicted proteins | sample Ectturendosymbi1_FD_15306 | JGI IMG/M metagenome (IMG submission 15306) | reverse complement strand
TCCATAGATTCACCTATCACGTCCTGCAACAGAAAAGACATTCGTTAAAAAATGGGTTTTTTATCGAACAAAATATGGGTACGCATCTTTTTGAGTCACCCGGTATTAATGAAACAATTTGTGATTTGGTGGAATGCAGCCTTTCCCAAAACAATCACATTACATAAGAAATCCGACCCTCAAACTACTGTGTAATAGCTTATGTGGCCCTCGGACAACAAAATTTGGTGCCCCTGCTTTACATGATGTCATTTAAATGCTGCCACTCTGTGTGGTAATAGATGGATGAAACTGTTGAATTCATGCGCTGTTGTGTTTTCAGACAAATGATTTTCCCATCATGGAGCATGGGTGGACTGCCAATGAAGAAGTGAAACTTTTAGAAGCTTTGTCCGACTGTGGCCCTGGGAACTGGACTGCTGTTGCAGCTCATGTTGAAACCAAGTCGAAACAGGAATGTGAACGTCACTACATGAAATGCTATGTTGTCAATGCAAAATACCCTTTTCCAGGTCAAAACTTGCTATCGCGTGCCATGCTATAATATGCAGTTAAGATTTGCTGGTTATTTTACCCATGGTATGCACCAGCTATGTCCAACCCGCGGACCGCATGCTGCCCAGTTGAAGGTTTTGTGCAGCCCAATTTAGGTTTTCGCTGTAGTAATAGCAGCATACTAACTGATAACCTGTCCTTCATTGGCACTAAACATGCCTATGAAATCACACTTACGGAGTGGTTAAAGGTACCAAAGAGTCGTTACCATTGTAGTTAGGATTCAACTGCTTTCAGTACATTAGCTTGAACTAATTTTAGTTTGCTAAGGTCAAAGCCAGTCGTTCAGTGTGCGGCCTTGGTAAAGACAGCAACGTATTTTTTGGCTCAGTAAGCAATTTCAGTTGGGCATAGCTGGTATACACAAAGATCTCAAGCTGGTATACAGAAAGAAAATCTCAAGACATGCTGCACGCTGGGCTTGTAATGTATAAGATCAATATTTGGCTCAATCATCATTTTCGTTGATAGCTAGTCAGGGCAGAAGTAGATGCAGCCGCCGTTGGCATTTGTATCATCTTCCTCCTGCCAGCCTGCTACTGAGTATCCGCGGCAGTTAGATGTTCAAAGATTTGTTTCGTTGTCGACATTCTATCTGCGTTAACGGCGACTAAAACATGTATTCGAAAAGTGATTCGTGTTTAACAAGAATTTGACGCTGATTTTATTGCCTCTTGATATTTACACATTTTGAACGTCAGAGTGGAGTGTGTCGCGGCATGTTGTGGTTTTCTTTAACGCTGCTTTATTGCTGCATTTCAATTGAACTGCGCTTGTGCTTTATATTCATATCCAAAAAAATCGCATTCTGCGTCTGCACTTCATGGCATTTTTCAAGCACAAGTTTACGAGAGTTCTGGTGCTTAGCTTGGGCTGCTACCTGATGTTCGACAAACGTGAAGTTTCGATTACTGGTTACGCCTTTTATTATTTCCTAGTGGTGCTTTGCAGACATGCCCAACCCTCCTGTTGGCCCAGAATACCCACCAATACCGTTCAAAGCTTGCGAGGACCCATGCAGGCCGCTGCCTGATTCCCACAGAGCTCAGCATATGGCAGGGTGCGTGGCAATGATTGTCTAACAACAAGTTGTGCTTGCTAAGGGTTACTTGTCGCTACTTCACTGGTCATGCACTTTGGTAAAGGTTTGTGCGTTGCTACATTTCGCTGATTTTTTTCTTTTTGTAGATCTTTTCTTTCAGCATGTTTTCTGTTTGAAGTACAGTATTAGAAAACCTAGTGTGATTTGCTAGTACAGTTGATTTGCGTATTCAACCGCAGTAAAGAAGTAACGCGCGTACGCCTGGTTCGACATACCACTTCTGCTGCTGCTACTAAGTATAACGCGCTGTTGTTTCCCGTCTCATACACAACAATGACCAAAGCTGAGTTTATTTTTTCGGTTATTTTGCTGTCATAGACCGATTTTTTTTAGATGACCGAAATGAATGAAGTCAATATTGTTGCGGCAAGTTTTAATACTTATTATGAGGCAAATGACCGAAATATCTGAGCGAAAAAAGAAACCCAGGACCAAAGACACGAGTTGAAGGATACCAGATGTTTAAGTTTGGTACCATTGAATTGGATGTTTTCACTTTTCAAGTGTCTCATAAACCATGTCTTGTTGCAGGTATCTCGCAGCAAGAGGTGATTTTATTGAAGAATATGATAATTATGCGGAGTGGGATGTCAGTGATGTCTATTTTACTCCAGACGACAAACCTATGTTTAAAGCTTTAAAACTGGCTGTTATCAAGATCTACCAGTCGAGGTTTGGTCTGCGTTCTCGTTTTATTTGTCCTTGGCTGCTGATCATAAAAGTCATCTGGTCCTATACTGTAATTTTGTATTTGATTTTTTTGCCCTCCATGTTTTCTTTGTGTCTCCACACTTATCTTGCATGCATCACCACTGAACTTTGGCTTTGCCCATTGTGTTTCAAACCTTTTGATCTCAGTTGCCTAAAAATTGTTGCATTTTGAAGTACTGAGACTTTCGGTTATTCAAGGAGTTAAAATAAGCCAGTAATATTGGGATTAGTTTTTGTCTGCATTCTCGAAATCCGAACACTTTTTAAGTTATCACTTCAATTTATGAAAATAAGTCTTTTATCGATTTTTTTTAGCTTGACAATGTGTCAGCCAGTGCATATGAATCTCCATGGCAGCCCGCTTTCGGTTTTTATTATGTTGAGTAGTGCTAACTTCTTGTTTTAGATTGGTTGAACGGGCCAGACGAAAGCAAATTATTCGCAAATTCGGTCTCATCAATGTCTCTAACCACACACGTAAGTCGCAGCAACCTTTACCATGCTCTATAGCCGCATGGCTGTGTTTTTGTGTAGACAGCGAATTTTTTGGCGGTATGACTTCTTGTCACAAGCAAAACGGTAAACAAGGCTAGCAATAAGTGGTATTGAATTTATGGATTAATGGCAATGCACGAGTTTTAAATCCAAAGTGGATTAAAATTAAAGTCAACAAAAATTATTTTTGTTACATTTTCAAAACCTAATGCAACAAAAATGAGAGATACGGGCTGCTTAAATAAAAGGCGGTTATCTGTGGTGAAACATTTCCCACACTGTTACCTTGAAGTTGTGACAATGATTCTTCCTCACATTTACGAACTACATATAATTTTTTCCAACAATTATACATTACAGCATTTTGTACATGAAATGAATTCGTTTTCGCGGTCGGTGGTTGGTCAAATTTTGTTATCTTGTTAGTAATAATTTGTCATTTTTAATTGGAAAATTGAAGATATATACGTGCACCCAAGCGTTTTAAGTGACATTTCAGGCTTGATTGGGAGTTATGGTTTTATGGGATAGTTTTCATTTCAGTTGCTAATAATTTGTTTGGTTATCTTAGATTTTAAGTTGCCATGACTTTACAAAAACAAAACCAAGATTGTTTTAATGCAAATAAAGGTTGATCTACTTTTCTGTGAACCTAGCGTACTGTATGTTGCAGGGTAACATTTTTTGATTCAATTAAGAAGTATCTGGGTTTTATGAAAAAATTCGTTGATTAATGTAAAATTTAACTTGCCTGTATGATAAATCTTTACATTTATTGTCTCGTGCCTTCACACCCACACGCAACGAAATACAACTCACGCGGACAAGTCTTCCACAACGAAGAACGAACAGATTACACCGACGTGGAACTAACGGAATCAGTAAACGTCACGTGGCTCACATTTACGAAAATAATCTAAATAACCAACTATTTTAGGTTAAAAAATCAACCCTGTTTTGTAGCAAGACAGTAAAACTAGTTACCTCGAAATTCGAAGAAAGGCCAGCAAAACTGATTTTTTTTTTCTTGCAACCTTTCCAGTGCGTCATTTACGCAAACTTCCGCGGGAGATTCAACTGGTGGAGGAAAACTTGCGTCCAATCATGCAGCTCCAAACTCATCCGATCGCGCACGATAAACTGGTGCAAGGATTGTGGTTGGAGTACGACCTCAAGCGGAAAATTTCGCGATTGAAAGCGTACCGCGCGAACGGCATCACTTCCTTTCGAGGTGAGAGCAAGTAGAGTTCTGTCAAAGCGTCAGCATTGCACATCGGCCTAACTTCATGTATCTGGTTATGGTGTCGATTTAAACGGCACAGCTAACTCGCCAACGTGAACGAAGTCTGTTCGCCAATTGTCTGAGCAGCAATTCGGTGCGAACAAGCGCATAATGCTTATTTATTCATCGTAGCATCGCTCTGCATGAATGCGTTTTAGAGTTCTAAAGCGCTCTGTGAATTTCCAGCAGAGATGAAGTTGGCGCGCAGTCAAACCTCCCTCCGCGAACCAAGCAAGACCCGTTCTTACTTCATGGTTATTTTGTTTCAAGTGCAACCCGGCTTATAGTTTTCAGGTCTCGCGTTGAAGCCAAAAATTTTCATGAGGTTCAGTAATTTAAAGCCTCGTCCAAACCTCTGCCTGCTGGCAGCGATAATAGAGAACGTGCTTATGCTCATTCAGTATGGGGAGTTAGTTGATTTTATTGGCGCAAACATTGGACAATTGCATGCAAATTAGTCAAAACGTGAGGACACCGAAAAAAAGCTGTCAACCGGGTTGTCTCATCGAGCACTCTTGCGACAATTTCACAATTTTCTATCATAGTTTAAAGTTGATGGCCGAATTATTGGGGAATTATAGAGTCGTGATACGTCGTTCATTGAGATTGGGTTTGAAATAGCCCTAGTCTGCTTTCGTTTGTTTATGAAGAAAGGCATCGACATGTGTTTGGAACCATAGAGAAAACTGTTGCAAGCTGTTCTTTGCTGCAATTGTGCCAAAAACGTTTTTACTTACCAGTCGCAAAAGTTTTCGAAAAACTCCAAGCGAAGCGCGAAGAAACGAAACGACAAACGAACTACATGTCGGAAATATTGCCATATCTTCACGATTCCTCTGCTCTAGCCCAGTGGTTACAGCGACAGGTGTGTACGGTTTGATCCTTTGTTTGTCATTCCCTGAAATATTTCTCGTTTGAATTACGGGATTGATAATGTCAGTGGTTGTATTTCTTCTCAAGCAAATCAATCCTTTTGATCGCTGTCTTAAGAAAAAGGCGCTTTAGAGGTGGGGGGAGATTAGGCAACTGTTCGTTTTGATTTCTGACACCCGTCGTAGTGCAATCTTTGTCTAAAATGAGGTAATGAGCAAACACAGCTCTTCCATTTTTCTGCAAACCAAATGGCTCGAGTGCATCGTCTCCATGCTTGCCCAACACACCCGTTCATTGCACAATCAACTGTCACTACCAGCGCTACCAAAAACACTCTGTGCGCCATGAAAAGTAACCAACACTGCCATAATTCGCCTGATTCTAACAAATTTCACCACCACAGGGGGCGATTTTCTTGTTCCGAACGCCTACGTTCGTGGTTGGTTTTCTGTGGCGAAATCCTTATCAAGACGTTGCGAACACACACTTCAATGGTTAATGTTTTCAGCTGGTTGTAGAAAGACTTTTGATATCGCCCTTCCCAAACCTGATTGATTAAGGAAAGAACTTGCATATTTTATCAATTGCACTGGGTTCCCGAAGCGATTACGGTAGTCTTAAAAAACCCGATGCTTGGTCCCAAAAAATTTATTAGCTAGTTCCACCACAGAAATCAGACTTCGGTTCTCTGCTATAGCTAGCATTCCAGTTTTTCACATTTAATTTTTGTTTTATATTACGCACAATAAGGGAAACTACCACGGCAGTTTTAATATTATCTTAAGATCCAAATATTTGTGAACGTTTGGAGATTACCAGCCAACGAGGTATTTTTTTAACTTCGTAAACTGTCTGAGGCCAGCCTCACGTTATATAATCTGTTACCAAGAAAGCACAGTTGAAATAAATACGTGTGTAATGGCGTAAAATCAAGTCGCTCCAATCAATGCCCGGTTTCTTTGACGTAAATATGCTACAAGGTTGTCAGAATTATGTCGGGTTTTCGGGAAACTGCAGAATTGATGCAAAATATAATTTACCTGAAGACAACGTTTTTTTCCCCAATCAACACTTTTTGACCAGCTTTTCTCAATCGGAGTTTCTAGTACTCCCACGTGGAGCAAGATTGGTTTGCCGGAGTTTCTAGACCAGTGACCAGTGTTTCTCTAACCTTTTTTCTGCCACGCCACCTTTGAGTAATTGTCCTTTGTGTCCAGTCCCCCTGACAATGAACAAGTTGCATAAGCAAATGTATTTATTAGTTAATTTCTTTATCAAACTTTCCGTGTTGCAGAGCGCATAAGGCTCGCGTCCCCCTCCGGTTAAGAACCACTGCTCTGCACTTTGTGCCTTAAGACAAACATTTCTTTAACACGCGTGATTTTTGTGGAAGTGCAGTATAAACCTACGTAAAAAGTTACGACTTCTGCAACATGTGAAAGGTTTCGATTTTTACTGCTAGCATCTTGTGTTGGAATAGGCGGCTATTGAGACGGGAACCGTAGACGCATCGGCGCCATCTTGCATTATTCCAGCTGTGCGCAAAGCCGTCCGACCCCTCGACATCACTGGGTTACCCGGTTTGGAGAAACTAACGAGCACTGAGAAAGAGGTAAAACCTTGTTTAGTGGAGCAAATGATGGCTGCTTGCGGATATATTTGCCGCCGATTCGTTTCAATTTTTCTCTCCTTTGTCGTTCCGTCTAACCCGGTACCACCTAATAGGGTAGAGAAATAGTGCTTCGAGGAGGTGCACCGGGCATTTTCTGCTGCTGTTGATTGTCCGTCCTGGTTGCTTTGTAGTACAGAGCGGGTGTACACATTGGCACCAACAGGTCACTTGCGTCGTGCCAATGCTAGTTCGACTCGAAATTTTTAAACATTTTTTTAAACAAATGAAAGACACCTTATAATGTTCTTTGATACTCGCAGTGATACTCTGGTAGTCATTAGCGGACTATTTTTAGCAACTGCGATGCACAAACGACGATGACTGATTTTGCACTTCGAAGGTGTATCTGAAGGCCACAAACTTTATTGGTGTCACGAAGCCAGGGCTGCTAGCTGGGGGGACAAGTGCAGTGAACTCTGCTTAAGTATGACACATAACTTGAGCCTCGCTGTGACAGTATCTTCACCGCGTTGACAGCTTTTTAACTCCCGTCATGTCGTTTGTTATTTCAGTTTTGCGCCAAAGCGCGTTTCGTTCCCGAAGCATATCTCAGCCACAAGCACATCCTCATTAACGAATACCAGAAGAACAGGTCGGTAACCCTAGTAAGCGCGCGCGCACTGGTCAAGATTGACGTGAACAAAACCCGCAAGCTGTACGATTTCATGATCGAACAAGGGTTTATTGCAAAGTGACAAGGCTGCTCCCGTGCGGACGGGCGTGGTTCGCGGAGACCCAAATCTTGACGTCGGAGAATCTGTGGCAAGTTGGCCTGTTCTTTTCGCGGATGCAAGTACTGCAACGCAAGTGGATACCAAGAGCAAGTAGCGATGAAGATGCACTGCACGGGATTGTGTTCTTGTGGCTGATCGGAACTCTTGAAACACTTCTGAGCCGAATCTGCTTTCCGTGAGCGATGGTTCGCCCAGTCAGGTCATATACAAAACCGATACAGCAAATAAACGATTTTCCTTGACGTCTTGTAAAATTACTCGCAGTCTTTTCGAAAACATTTGACAATGGAGTATTTCTACCTACCGCATCAGAGTATGTAGTGTAATCGGTGATGTAGATCTCCAAGATGCGACACATGTAGGCATGGGCGTCCGCAGAAAATTTTCCAAGGGGGGCAACGTCAACATTTGCTAATCCTTGTCAGGTTGCTGACGATGTAATGCAAATGGCCGTTCACGAAACGCTTTACTCTTTCTACACGACTACATCACAAAGAAAGTGCGCCATGTTACGACAACAGTCACAAAAAATGCGCTTCGTTGGCAGCCACAGCCAGTAATATTACGGAAATTTTCACAATAGGCCATCTGCAGATTTTCAAAGCAGGGTAGGCTACTTCTTTTCATAGAAGTGTCGCCATAGTCTTTAACGAAACCAAAAATTATGACTTTATTTTACCTAAGAAGACTTATCAGCGTCACTTAACAACAAGAGCTGCAAAAAAATAAGCAAAGACAAGCAAGGTTTTATTAAAAGGGTGATTGATTGGATCTCCTCCAAAGCGATCAATCACCCTTTTAATAAAACCTTGCTTGTCTTTGCTTATTTTTTTACAGGGAACGCTCATCACACATAAGTCGAACAAGTAGACCAGGCCTGAACAACTCGGAAAGCTCGAAGGGCCAATTGACCAAAAATTTGCTGCGGGCCGCAAAATCTTATTTCGTTTTGTTGTAGTTTGAAAGAAATTCTGGAACAACAATTAATTGTATACCGACGTCGGGCTGTTGCGAAAGCTCTCGCGGGCCGTATGTTGTGTAGGACTAAAGTAGACTATGTTGACACGACTATTGGACAACTTACTAAAGTCAGAATACCATGCAGACTGTAAAAAATATAGTAATGAATTATTAAAAATCGCCACAGCAAATATTAGCTTGACAATCAGCACTCACTCAGAAGTCAGAAATAAACATTAACGATTAAGACGTATTTCCACAAGCCTGCATAGACGTATGTTCTAACTAGCCACGTAGTTTTATACTGTGTGAAAAGTAGTGGCGTAAGTGACGGGGGGCCAGAGGCAGTGGCGTAGCCAGCCAAAATTTTTTTTGGGGGACAAAGTTTTTGACTTTAAGCGAGCAACACTATTTTGTTTGGGACACCGCCTCTCAACGCACAAAATGACAAGATATGCTAGAAATTTTTTGGGGTTAATGCCCCCCTTGGCTAGGGCTATGGCCAGAGGGGCGAATCTCCCATTCGTCCCCCTAAAGGTAAAAATTGGGCCCCCACTTAGACTTAGCTTATATTTCGGTTTTAAATTTTTTTGGTTTTCAGTAGGTTGTTTTTTTATCGTTTTTCTGAGTATTTTCTGGTGATATAGGGTTTTAGTATAACCATCCACGTCCGGATTTACCGTCATTTCTCAAGTTTTTTCTAAGTGTTGGCTGGTGGCAAGTGGGACCTTTTCAGTCAATTCTCCCCCCTGTCTCAAACCTCTATAGTTACGCCACTGGTGAAAAGAAGCCTGCGTAAGAGTAGATTGATTAAGCTACTCACTCAGTTCAGGCATATTGTTCATACAGTATCACACTAACAACGAAGTTTTCAAACTTGTGGAAACCTTGCTGGAGATTCACCTATGCCTTTTCACGCAGTACAAAACTACGTGCGTTTCCGCTGTCAGCAGTCACCGCCTCGCTGCATTAGCCTACCTGGCAAGATGTCGGCGTTCAACAGTAACAAGCGGCAAAACACTTTCTACCATTTGGTTAAGCGAACCTTTGAACATTTGTTGCCATGTTATTGTTACGCAATAAAGACCAACCATAAAACAATCCGCTTGCCAGTTTCGTAACCTACCTCTGTAGGAAAAAGAGCGGACATGATTGAACTGAAGCTCATCACTGCATAAAACCAGAACAGTGAACCTGGCTCTTGTGCAGTATCAATGTCATACGGGCAAAGTTTTCTAGAAATTTTTGGTTCTTAGTCCCATTTTCCAGGGGGGGGGCAAATGCCAGTTTTGTCCCCCCCTGCGGACGCCCATGCATGTAGGCTATCATATCAACCTCGTGTTTAACGCAAAAAACAGCCGGATTTTGTGGTGCGGATTTCGGAATATCGTGAAGAAGTCATGATCGATAATTACTTTAATCATGTTTGGCATTGCAAAGAAATAACAAGCTTGTTATTCAAAAGTCGCAGTGATCGGTTTCATAACGCAGGTCACTTCAGACTAATATTGCACATGAAAAAAATGCATGGCTTGCACGAAAATAAGGAGTGTTTGAAGAGAGTCTGCGTAAGTTTTGCATAAATTTTCTATTTTTCATTATTTGCAAAATATGAGTTGGTAGTCTTTTCGCACTGATCAAAGTGCCTGCTTCGAAGCATATATTAACGTTTTTCTGACTCTTAACGTTCAAACGCACCTATGAAACAAATTTTTGATATTTCAGATTTTCCACGAGAACCTTAGGGTTTTGCGTCGCTTTTTTTCTTTCAATAACAAACCTTATGCAAAAATGGTTTAATTCAACCTACATTACGCAAAAGCTAGTTCCACCAAAACTCGGTCGAACTATTTCAGCCCCCAATTGTTGCTGTTCACAAAGCGTGAACTGTTTTATTCGCACAAAAAATTACTCGCAAGAACAATCGATGAAATTATTATCAACCAGAACGCAAAGTTGTTACACATTTCATTGTACTTCTGCTTGGACGTTTTTGTGTTCTGCCACGCTATGCACAACTTTTCTGCAATTTCTCGTCAAAACTTCAATAAAGTTGCATGAACAACTTGTAAAGATAAGTTGGTCGAAACTGAGCAGGATTTTTTTGCTTAGATTGAGCCACTTCTATAACCATTGTCGATTAAGGTAGTGTTTGTGTATTACCTGCAACCAGTGGTGAATCCAGGCCAGACATCGGGGAGTCAATGACATGGGGGAGTGCCAAAAGGTCTGTTTAAAGCACCGTAGTTTGTCTAGTGTTCACAATTGTTGCGTGTTGCGCGGATGTGATTACCTTTTCTAGGCCAATGAAATGGTTGTTCTGTTCAACCTGTGCTTATTTTGATAATCTTAAATTTGATAGTTTTAATGCGATGTTCCTCGTTGCCACTCTATCTCGTCAGTACTGCCCACTGGCCGATTTCCATGTGTCTGCTGACACCTCGGTGTAAAGGTAATTTCCACCCTTGTTGTTCAATTGGCAATTGCACTGGTTTCAACCCTTGTAGTATTAGTTTTTGCGACGATATAATGGTTCACACCATAGGCGTAGCCAAGGGGGGCCTAGCGGCCATGTCCCCCAAATTTTTGGAATATATAGTCATTTTGTGCTTTGAAAGGAGGTATCCCAAGTAAAATAGTTTCATCTGCCTAAAATCAAGCATTTTGGCCCCTTGCAATTTTTTGGGCTGGCAACGCTACTGGTTCACACAGTTCATAGATCATACAGTATCCTATTGCGTAGTTTATAATGCAGATGCTATAGCATGTTTATGAGGGAAGTTCTACACAAGCAACAACATTTACTGGTTCCTTTGTCACAAAGGATTGGTGGAAGACCCATGAGGTCATCTAGTCCAGGACTTCTCAAACTTCTTTGTTCTGCGGCCCCATTTCAGTACAGCTTTTTCATGCGACCCCATGATGGATAGCCTAGATGTTAATGCTACGTGCATACAAATCACAAGAGGCATTTCTGTCTATGACAAAATCATACAAATCGGCTACACACAATCCACGAAAGTAACTATGCACAATTCAGTTTATAGAAGCTATCAAGCACAATTAATGTGACAGAAGCACTTGATTTTTACACAGATTATTTATTTCTTTTTCTTATCCAAAAATGACATAAACTCTGTTTTGAAAATTCCGGTTGCAAACTTTTGTCGTTAAATAATTCCGCAAACTCATCCTGGGCATGACAGGTGTGTCGCCTCCAGAAATATCAATTGTGTACGGTTTGCGGATCCAACTTTTCTTGAATCAAAGTCCAGAGTACTTCTGAAGCTGTGTATGAACCTTTTGACTTTACTCCAAAACTACTCAGTGTTACAACACCAAGAACAACTAAAAAAACAGCTAAAATCAGATCAAATTTGCATACAGGCCAATATGCTGGCAGCGTTTCCCCTGACCACGGCCAGGCGCTGTTGGAGGCACTGTCGCTCCCTGGCGTCACCAGACATACCAGCAAGTTTTTTTGCGAGACCACTCAAAAAAGAGGCAGTGCACGTGCAATAAACACCAGTAGTCTCAATTGCATCTGGTTGAAAGTGGTAATTGCTTTGGTAAGAAATGTTGCAGAAATGAATGAAATTCGACGTAATTCAGGTTTGAAAAAGCGGATGACCTTTTTTGATAAATTTATGAAAATATTTCTGGCCTCAGTCTTGAATGTTCAGGTCTCGGTCGCGAACGTTCAAGGCTCGGTCTCGAATTTCATTTACAAATCTCGGATAAGTTTGCCAGCAGCCCCGTCGCCACGGGGCGCTTTGGTGGGCTTAGACCCACAAACAAAGCTCCAAGCCTCCCCAAATTAAAATATGAAACACTTTATATTAGTGGAATTTTTGTCAAATTTGAATATAAAGCCCCCATATTGACGACTTTCTGGCGACGGTTCTGGTTCCCAGATGCATTTTGTAAACATACCGGCCATTTCTTCAACAGTGGCAGGTCCAGGCCGCATTCGTAAGCGCATATTTAATGCAGGTTAGCTTGCCAATACTTAGCATAAGGCTATAGACCAGTGATTCCCAAAGTGGGCGGTGCCGCCCCCTTGGGGACGGTGAGAAACTCTAGGGGGGCAGTGAAGCAAAAATGGGCGGTTGGGGGCGATAGGAGACCCAGTTATTAATTACATTTCTATTGTCTTACTAACTTTGAGTGACCAAATGTCATAAAAAACAGTATGATCAACA
>JGI24021J15306_10008579_pt1 | contig 12586 bp, 5 predicted proteins | sample Ectturendosymbi1_FD_15306 | JGI IMG/M metagenome (IMG submission 15306) | reverse complement strand
CCATTTAAAGGTAAAGGTGGTTGAAAATTTAATATCGTCTGGTATTGAAGACCATACTTTTGGGCCTATGAATTAAAGAGAACATTTTCCTGAGGAAAAGTTAACTCCAGGTAAAAACAGGTTTTTAGAGGTTGCTCGGATGATGTCAAAGGAAAGCAAGCAAAAGGACATACGTCATAGGATGAGTATCCTCTGTATTATCTACACAGGATGTTAAACACGCATCAATTACTCCTACTAGGAACACTCGGTACTATGCAACCAACTCTGGCAGTCGAGTTCGAAAAATGCAACTGCCGATGAAAGTTACTCCCATGTCGAGTGTAGACACTGACGAGAGCAAATAAATAACATCTTACAGCCATTCAACACCAACAATTCGATATTGGTTCTTTATCATGGGCGTCCGCAGGAATTTTTTCAGAGGGGCAACGTCGACATTGTGCTTATAATTTTCAAGTTGCTGACGATGCAGTATAAATGGATCTTCACCAAACGCTTTACCCTTTCTACACCACAAAGAAAATGACCCACGTTGCGGTAACAATCACAAAAAACTGCGCTTCGTTGCCAGCGATACCCAAGACCCAGGTATGCTACGACAGTTTACAGTACACAGTAGGCCAGGATCTCCAAACTTTTTTTGTCCGAGGGCCACATAAGATATTACTCAAAGGTTCGAGGGCCGGACAGCATAGTTAGATGAAATGTAATTATTTCGGGATGAGCTACATTCTACCAAATCAACATGCTTTTCGTAATACGTATATATTATTTTTTCATTATTAACAAAATGTCTTCGCGGGTCGGATAAAATGGCTTTGCGGACCGGATTTGGCCCGCGGGCCGTAGCTTGGAGACCCCTGCAGTAGGCTATTTGCAGATGTTCAAAGCAGGATACTTATCAAGTAAACATAAGCATTGCCATTAACTTTAAAATAAAGAAGCATTGCCGTGGTTTTCAAATAAACTACAAATTATGNCTTTATTTTACCTAGCAAGCAGGGCCGCACCAAGCTGATATTTTCGTGGAGGGCAAAGTGATTGNTGCTGTACCTATTCTAACAATTAAAAATGTTTTTGAAAATTTCGGGAAGGGGGAAATGCCCGGCTGTCCTCCCCTTGTTTGCGGGATTTGCTATCAAGACTTGTCAGCGTCACTTTGAAACAAGAGCTGCACACGTCTGGGATCTCGTCCAATACGGTCAATGAAACCATGCTTGTCTTTGCTAAATTTTTCAGTTAACGCTCATCATACGTAAACCGGACAATCAGACTTGTATTTTGACGCAACTACGGATTGCTTACTAGAATTAGAACACCGCACGCAGGTTTTACAAAATTGAGCTGTTTAATTAAGAAAGCACGCCACAGCAAATAAAGCTTTGCACTCGGTATTCACTTAGACGTCAGAACCATTAAACATTAGCGATTAAAACGTAGTCACACTAGCCTGCATAGACGTATTCTGACAAGCCACGTATTTTTATACGGCGTGAAAAGAAGCCTGCGTAATTGTAGTTTGATACTCAGGCACATTGGTTACAAACAATGGTGTTACTGACGGGGGAAGGGGTGCGAACCCCCCTGGCAAGCTAAATTAAAATAACAGACCCCCACTCAGCTTATATGTCGGTATTTAGTATTCTTTTGGTGTTCAGTAGGTTGCTGTTTTGTTGCGTTATTCGGAAGTTTTTAGTGTTTTCCGGTTATTTCGGTTTTAGCATAGCCATCCACATCGGGATTCGCTATCAGTCCTTACATTTTTTCTGAGTGTTGGCTAGTGGGCCCCCTACAATCGCCAGTGGGCTCCCTTCAGCTAAGTGTTACTTCAAACCTCCAGCTACGCCACTGGTCACATCGCACTAACAATCGATATTTCAAACTTGTTGGAAACATTGCTACAGATTCACTCATGCTTATTTTCAAAAAGTTATGGATGCGCGTGGCTTACCACTATCAGCAGTCACTGTCTCGCTGCATTGCCTGACATGTCTACGTTCAACAGTCACATACACGCAAAACGCCTGCTACCGTAACACGAAGTGAACCTTTGAAAATTTGTTGCCATGTTGTTGTTACGCAATAAAGACCAACAGCAGAACATCCGTTTGCAACCTGCCTCTGCAGGCAAAGGAGGGGACATGAGTGAATTGCAAGCTCATCGCTGTACGACACCATAACTGTGAACCTGGCGCTTGTGCGGTGTTAGTGTCATACCGGCAAATAAACTGTCAATGCAAGAATCAAATCATTTATTTGGAATTAAGCTGATGATTTCAGGATTTCTAGAAATTTTTGACCCTTAATCTCAATTTCCAGGGGGGGAAAATGCCCGTTTTGCCCCCCCCCGCGGACGCTCATGTTCTTTATATAAGATCATTTTTTCACCAGATCTTGGCATTAACCGAGATAGGGAATCTGACATCAACTAACACCACGGCAAAGCGAGAACTGCGCATTGTCTGTTCTTCCACATATGCCAGTGGTTCTCAACCTTTCATGATTTGAGGGCTCCCTTCCACTGGCGAATAATTAAAGTTGTTGCAGTTGGGTTTTGCAATATCATGGCAGTGCTGTTTGATAAAGGCTTCTGCTCGTGGCCCCTGGTGAACCCTCCGTGGCCTCCAAGGGGGTTCCCGGTTGAGAAACCTTGACCTATGCCAGCCACACGAAGAAGACATTTTCGTTTATTCCGAATTGCTACAGCTGCTTGTGCAAACAAGGCTTGCATTAAAATTTGCTCACCGCTTCTGTTTCTTTGACAACGTTGTGTTTGACTTTGATGTCTTCGAAAACAGCTTCGATCACCATGTCGGGGTTTTTCAGTTCGTCGTAAGACAGCGTCATGTCCAGCCGATGGCGTTCGAAACTGAAAACGCGAGGTTCAAGAAGTTTACTCAGCAGAGCAACCTTGCGGCTACAAATGCCAAACTGTCAAGCAACTGAACCAAGCGAAGGTTAGAGTCAGCGTAAGTGCTTAAATCTTATCACAAACATAATTAATTCACTGTCGACGAAAAAGGGTTCAACCAAAGTGTCGCAGCTTCGGTTCAGACGGAGAACACAGCAATTAATGAAAGAATTTACGACGTGATTTTCTCCTTTTCGACCAAGGTGTTGAAACCATTGGATATTTGGTCCTGGCCTCGAGCAAGACCTGGAGCGAAAAAATCCTTCAGGATCGTTCCGTAGCCTTTGTCTACACTCACTTGAGCGATACCAGCACCCATCAAACCGGCGCCAAGGATTCCCAGGTTTCTGGACAAATAAGTTTAAACATCATCTGTTTGGTGTCTCTGGTAAACAGTGAGGAAAGGTAACTGCGCGAAATCTGAAATCTTTTGCCTGATTTCGTCGAAATGCAGCACATGTGTAAAGCTTGCATCTATATTAACAGAAGTACAATCTCGATTTGTTTGCAGAAAAGAGCGCAACAGAAATAGTGTCCAGTCGATTTATCTGAATCGCACGATTNTTTGCTGTCGTGCAGTTGTTTGTACATATCTCCNACGTGCAGGGATGATACAAATGANCGACCACTCGACTCATGCTTTCTAAACATATGAATGATTTTTTGAACACCATTACGTCCACTTGATCAATGTCAGTCGTCTTGCGACTGAAGTCTATGCTGCTTGTCAGGCCACATTGACCATAAACCACATCTTTCACAAATAATGTATCTTACGAGCTAACTGCCGACTTCCCACCTCTAGAAAGTGTAGTGTAATCAAACCATCTCACATGTGTTGGGTGTACTTTGCGCCCTATGGTAGGCTGTGCATTCATTGGGTTTTTGTAAATCGTTACATCTGCCACAGATCTTCTTAGGGCCTCAGAAGTGTTGGTGGTGTTTTACTTCAAACTTTGTACATATTTATAAGTACTGTCTAACAGTTGGAGCTGGTCCTAAAAGAGCAACCATGATGCTTGCCCTTGGAAAGCAGGAGTTTTAATCCCATAATCTAAGAGATAAGCAATTTTAAGGTAGTCCCAATAGCCACCGTACGTACGTAGTACAAAGGTATACTACACCCAGGGCCCTTGAGAGGAAAAATATGTGCTGGTACGAGACTTGCTTTGGGCCCCTTGTACATTATTATTGATTGAGAGCTTCATAAGCTTTTCAGTATTATGACTAAAAAATTATATGCTTTCTTCATTATTTTACATTATAACCATTCACCACTGTTATTAGTTAATTTCAAAATGTCTCAGGCTAATCTAAAAAAATGCACATAACACAGTTGCTCTCCGAATTTCACAAATATACATCAAATTTAACATTAGTGGTAGGCTACACTACAGCTATACTCACTTGCAAGCAATTTTAATAATTCTATAACCCTAGTACAGTAATAGGAGAAGAATTTATTAAAAACTACACCTTAATCACAGTTCACACTTACTGCATGTCCAACAGGGGAACTAGAGAGAGTTTTATCCCAAATAAACGCCGTGTATGATAAATATTAGCTTCACCATGGAATTAGAAACTAATGGCTGCATGCCCTTCTTTGAGGTTCGTTGACCTTTGCGAATCTGGTATTGGTATTCGTAATTCGAACATATCGAAAGCCCATGCATACAGGTCTGTATAGCAACTGGTCCGGTTTTCGTGGCATTATAAAAAAATCTTGTGTATTAGCTTTCGAAACGAGCCTGCGCAAGCTCTTACAAATCATGCACGAAGATTCCCAAAGTATTAAAACTATGCTTGTGTGCAATGTTTTCCCGGCAAATTTTCTGGATGATTGTGTGCGCAATTTTTTACACAGAATGTATACGCTAATAACCCTGTTTCATGAACGCTACAGCCTGCAGAAAATATACAAATAATATTACACTTAGTAGTTAGTAAATAGACTGACTTTATTAAAACTATGCTGACTCCAGACAAGCCAGTCTCGGGTATGCTGTTCTGCATTGTTTCTGAACTTCAGTACACCTATTGGAAAAGAAGGAAAATACGCTCCATTCCTGATAACTTCTAAACATTAAACTTCACAAAACTCAAGTTTTAGTAATTGATATGATCTGTTGTACTTTTCAGCATTTCCTGTGCACGCTTTGGCATGGGTTCTACTATTTTTTGGCAGTTTTTTTATTTACTGTCCCGATACCGTACCTGAATGGTGGCCTCTATTAACTTGGTCATGGTGTCGCAATCCAATATTTTAACCGAGATTTTGTTATTGGTCACAAAGTTTCAATGGAGTTAAGATCCAGCGAGTTTCTAGACCAATCTAACACATATAATTTGTGTTTCCTGAACATTGCCTTCACTGTCAGGAAATGCCCTTTTCATATCTGTATAATTACTTTTCTTTCAGTTACGTCAATGCATTTGTCTGAATGCGTCATACCTTAATTGGCTTAAGTCAGTGGTTCCCAAACTGTGATAAGTGTACCAGCAGCAGTGGTACGCGAAGGCTTTCAAGGTGGTACGCGAAAGGCCTACTTTCTGTTTTCCTTCACAAAAAATATATTCACATCTATAGTTTTTACTTATCAGGTTCTGTTAATAAACTCCTTAATTTTTGTGTAATTCCCCTGTTGGTTTTTGAAAATGGCCATTACAATTTCTCACAGTCATTTTTCTCATGTCGCATTTGCGTCAATTTTGGTTTTCCAAACTTTTGTGATCGAATGGTATTTGGTAGATTGAGTTTTTCTGGAACGAGGTGGTAAGTGGTAATAGTACGGGACCTACAAATGGTACCCGATCAGAAAAAGTTTGGGAACCACTGGCTTTTAAGTGAACATGTTCCAGAAAACCTAAAACTGCCCCAGAACATCTTTTTGGGGATGTTTTACATTACTCATTGAAATGGGCAGGATTTAACAGCTCACCCTTTCTGATCCTGACAAATCTGCTGTGCCTCCTTTGAACGAAGAAATCACTTTCATCTGAAAGCAACACTTCTTTTCCAGTTTTCTACAATCCAATTTTTGTGTTTTTTGTCCGTTATTATCTTTCCTTCTTCATTTTTTAAAGTTAGAAGCTGCTTTTTAGTGGTTTCTTAGCCCCAGCCTCCAGCGGGCGGCGTCGCATTGTACTTGAGCATAAGTGAACTCCAGCATACATCAAATCCTTCTGTAAATCCAAACTCGTCTTCCGTGCACACTTTTTGCAATTTTCAAGGGTTGTTTGGTTATAGTCTTAGTGTTGCGCAAGCATAATAATGGGACTCCACTTCTTAGGTGGGACATTTGGCATTAAAAATCACAGAAATTCTAACATGTGTAACTCTCAGTCTCAACCACACCCAGCAGAAAGAACTGGCTTCATTCTGTAACACTATTCAGCGGAATAAAATCGTATGTGGCGTCATAAAGCGTATTTTCGAATGTACCGACACGTCACGCTGTACTCAGTGCATTGGGCTAGCAATGCAACAGCAGCAATTGAGATTTTCCCAAATGCACACCAAAAGAAATGGCGATACATTGCATAACGACTGAAAAAGCAACTTCAGTCAATTAATTTGCACAAGACTGTATAAATAAAACTATAATAATAAAAACTTTATGCATAATTGCGCATTTCGTTTTTGAACTCTGAGGTTCATGGGCCCCCTAGACCCTTGTGGGCCCCGGGACGGCGGCCCGGCTGCTCCCCCTCTCGTGGGGCCTGACTACACCTGAAAACCGTTTTTTTTTTCGTTGAAACATTTCATTCATTTTTTTGCTGAAACATTTTGGTCACTGAAATATTTCGGTCATTTATCTCACGGTTCTATCAAAACTTCCCATAACAGTGTTCATTAGCCTGTATTTTCAGACATTCTGACCGAAATGACTAAATTTTTTTCGGTCATTTCAAAAACCTTTCGGTCTATGACCAAAAAAACCCAACCTAAAAATTCTCACTGAAAGCAAAGGGCCACCTGATTTGAATATAGCTTGCCAGTAAATGACTGAATCGAGGTGATTTTTCAGGCATGCCTATGGGAAGGGATTGAACAGTGCCGGATTAANAATAGTAGCAAATGTAGCAATTGCTACGGCCCCGCGATTTTGGAAGCCCCGCGGTCTTCTGTAATAAATCTTATTTATGGTGGNCAATAGCNGCGTTTTCAGCCGATGCTCATTGGGAGCGAGTGCAAGACGAAAAATTAATACACTGTATAAGTTTATAGGTTTCTTTCTTCATCTTTCAAATAGCAGATTTTTAACAGAATTTCACTGCTTTTAGCAGATTTTAGCTGAAAAATTGTGACAAGACTTTTAGTGAAATCTAGCAGTTTTTGTGACACCATTTAGTGAATTTAGTTTACAACCATCTGGCAATACTGACGGTCAGCACGATAGACAGACTGTCATGTCACGATGCGAAGTGGAGAGAGCATGTTGAGAGTAAAGCCAGTAACACGGATGCCTTTCCCGCAAACGTCATGATGTTTTTTTTTAACTTGGGGCCNCGCGCTCTTGAAATGCTACAGGCCCGCACTACCTTAATCCGGCAGGGTTGCCNGATCTACTTTTTGCCAAGGGGCCAAATCTAGTCTAGAAAGAGCCAAAAAAGAGCCAAATTCTAAGACAAGNGGCCAAAAAAGGGCCAACCATNTTTTCCAAATTTATCAGCAGGTACAAAGTCATATGANCCCATACTTAGCAACTTATTCAATGGCAATGTTCCTCAATCACAATTGTATCGCAACAGCAAAACAAGTANGTGATGAAAGATCGTAAGAGAACAACTTAATTTCCGTGTGTAGCCATAAACTGAGATAAATTTACCACCCTTCGATAAGTGCTAATGCAACAACAATCTGAACAAAACCAACAAACACGTGCACCACCTGAAAACAGTAAGTTATGTAACGTAGCAATTCTCACTGCTACCTCTACAACTGCAGCAAGTAACAGGTATTCTGATGAACTTACTTCCACATAACTCAGAAACTCCAAGGATTCTAATAAAATTTGTAATCAAACACCTTCAAAATATAGGAATTTAGCGAAAATCTGTATTGAATTAGTCAAAAAAGTGAAAAAATATGGTTTCTCAGACAGGACCCAGAGTGTAGAGATAGCACGGGCCAGCACTTTTGCAGCCAGGCCCGCCCGGAGGTAACAAGAAACCGCCCGGCCTGTTTATGCTAAACCACAAATTATTTTCCAGCCCGGACCAGCCCGTAATATAAGGTAACCTCAAAAGCCAAGTAACAAGGCAGTGGCTACAGAACTATCGATGGATCTTGAAATTTGAAACCTTATTCAACCACCTCCTGTAACGTGACAGTAACGCACGAGGAGAATGCAGTAGGCTTTGTAGAAACATAGTAAACACAAAAAGTAAACCGAACCCTAACCTTAACCCTAACCTAACCTTAACCTAACCATAAGCTAATGCTAACCTAACCCTAAAGTAACGCTAAGGTATGGTATGATTTAATCATGCATTTTTGCGATTCAAAATGATATGGTGATGAAAAAATATAAAAAATAAGAAATGTCATGTTTCGCAGCTTAGAAATCGTGTTTTAACATGTTGAATCAAAAAGGGTTGGCGAAAGACCACTTGGGTCAAGTTCTCAGTCAGCTCTGCTAAGCTAACGCGCTAACGTAATACTAATCTAACGCTAACCGCTAAACTTCCACCCTGAAGGAAAAGTTTGGAAATTTGAAAAAAGTAAAGAAAAACTGCTTCCACAAATTGAAACGTGCAAGAATTCACTTACGAAAACGTAAGGCGCCAAGTCAAGAGGCGAACCCTCAACCATTGGCATGGCAGACTTGGAAAGTATCTGTTAGGCTACCGGATCAATGCCGGTTGAGTGACAAAGGGACCGCTTTATTCGAACCACGTCATGCGAGGCGGTATGGTCGAATACGTTTCGAAATAGGAATATCCATGGGTGGTTCCGTAGCCACTTCCAAGTAACAACACTTAGTTTTCAGTTCATTGTCCTTTAGTTTGGACATTAAAACCATGTAGTCTTAAGGCAGTAGCTATACGTCGGCCATGGGACCTTCACTTTTGAAAACTTATTCGTCTGCTGACTGTAACGTGTAACACACGACAAGTGTGCGCTGAGCTGCACTACAATTGCTAGTATTAACATGCTAAACCTAAACCCTAAATCTAATCCTTAGTTAAACCCTAACCTAAACTTAACCTCTAATCCTAACTAGGGGTTCCCAAACTGGGATGCATGTACCCTTAGGGCTACCTTTTCTATCTGAAGGGGCACATTTAACGTTAGCAATTTAAGGGAAAAATATATTTACATATAGGCTATATCATTTCGAAATATTTATACATTCATCTGTGAATATTATTTTCAAAATCATGCTTATTTGTAAATATATTTTTGTTATTTTCCTCAACCTTTTTGTTATAAGAAATTTTAGTGGTACATGCTCATCTATCGAAATATTGAAGGGGTACATGGCCAGAGAAAGTATGGGAACACCTGTCCTAATCCTAAACCTGGGCAACAGCGACAGACTATAAATGAAAGTTTGTTGCTTTGATTGATTCTTTACATGGTTCACTGATTTGCATGGAAACAAGTGAAACAGAATATGAGGAGAACGGTGAAAGAGAAAGAACAGCAGAGCAGCAAACAATTTCATTGTTCGATTTTGAAACTTTGCAAAAAACAAAAATTTCGCCTTGTTGGCGAGCAGACCGCAGCGGCCCGTAGCCGTCCGGAATGACGTCACCGCTAAAAAAGTTGTTAACGGACTGTTTCAAAACCTTTAGTGGGCAGCCCGAAGACTGGACTGTTAGCGGTCCGTGCCATCTCTACCAGGGTGGTCAGATCTAATCCTCTCAAGAGGCCAGCCTATCCTGGAAAAGGGCCAAAAAAGAGCCAAAGGGCCAAACGAAAATTTTGGGGCCAGCAAGTGTTATTTGGGACCAAATTTCTTAAATTTGGCCCCAAAAGGGCCAACCTGGCAATCCTGTAATCCGGCACTGGGATGGAACAGTGGACTTGTGCCATCGTAAGTAATTTTAACATCTGTGGCGGCCTGGAGATGGCGCCACATGTCAATAAATGCTCACCGGTAGATGGTGCCCATAAGCAACAAGTCACTGTGGTGGTCACCACAAACGAATTATCGTAATTGACTTATCTCTATATCAGTGGTTCTCAACCTGGGGTTCGCAAACCCTATGGGTTAACGGAAAGATTTCCAGGGGTACTTGGATGGCAGTTGAGTTTTCATGTATTGCTCTTTTTTAATATCCTATACTAGAGGAGAATGCGTGCCGGTTGAAAACTCCATGAAGATTTTGCCTGATCTTGCGTTGTTGTGATGCAACAGTGTGAATTTCGCGTCTTTTCCAGCCAACTTGGGGGTTCGGGTTGATTGTTTTGTGACTCGGGGGTACTTAACGGGTAAAAGGGTGAGAACCCTTGCCCTATATAATGGTAGTGCAACCTAGTATCAGCAGAGTGATCTGATTTACTCGGGTGAACTCTATTGCTGTTGGTTGCTTTCCTGTTAGTTTAAAATGCCTCGAATCACCATCTTTCTCTTGTGATTACCTCAGCAGTTCAAGGTGATACAGTCAGCTGAAACACATAGCAGGATTTTTGATAGTTGAATATTGTTGAGATATACTCGCAGCACAATATTTGACGTAGGGACTCAGTGCTTTGGCGTAGTGGTGCGAGGCTCCCGAAAACAAGCTGTGGCCTTTTCTGGATGATAATTAAAAAACGGGTCACCCAAGTTTCCTACAAACCGAACACCTCCTCCCCAACAAAAACCACAAAAAAGATTTTTGCAAAAAGTATCACACTACCTACTGCGGAGATACAATAGACCAGGGTGGCCAACTAGTCAGAGAACAAGAGCCACATTTCTTACCGTATTACCGCAAAGAGCCACATCATACACATGGATGGGCACAAATGAACATCACCGCATCTCTTCCTCACTCAAACACATACCTTTGCCATCTACATTTGTTGTAGATATCACACACCAACATGACAATGACATAACTTTACAAGTCATTTATTTTTATGCATGGTATTTAGTGGGACCTCTGGTAACTACGTAACAGCCGCATGAAACCGGGCAAAGAGCCACATGTTGGCCACCCCTGCAATAGACGATCATGAACCAAACAGACTCTTTCATAGCGTGAGTCACTGCCGTTAAAGCAGTTTGTCCTTGCGTACTGTAGACATTCACATCTAAACCAACCTCGTTGTGGAGCTTTTTTATGTGTTGAATAAACAAATAATAAAAGCTAAGGTTTTTCATCCACAGCTTTTCTTCCCCAGCTCCTCCCTGGAACAAATTTCGTTTGCGAGCCAGGCGGCTCCTGTTTGAGAACCATTGGGCTAGACATTAGACATGCACATGTCGTCGTAACTAGTTTCGTGAGAAGCCAATGGGACAGGAAAGGCGTCCCATTGAAAAATCTGTGGTTTTCTGATGTCTACTTTCGAACTGAGTCAACCCAACGACACACCTCCACAGTTAACTGTCAATATGTTTATTATTGCCGTACATTAGTTCATGCCTAACGATTCATGGTCCGGGTCCTTTCGTTGACCATGTAAAATAAACAAGCATTGTCTGTCTGTCTGTCTATGCTTCGGTGTCGACCCGCGACAACAGATGATTCAACGCGACAATTGGTGCTAGTCAGGGCCGGATTTACCAATAGGCTATATAGGCTTAAGCCTAGGGCCTCAAGATCCAAGGGGTCCTCTAACAAACTGTGGTACGCATAGATTCATTTTCCGGTATATCATTAGCTCGATAAATGTTCGTCAAAATTTATGTCTTAATTATTCATGAAATTTAGTTTTATTCAACATATAAGATTTCGTGGTGATAACGCCAGAGTCTTCCGACGAGTTTCCATGACTATCAGTATGACGGTTGGTCAAGCCGCATGCCGACTATTGTGTCGATATACTCAAAGCACGCTGATTGCGTCCTGCGTTTGCCGAATCGTGCCAATTGTGTTACGTGTGAATCATGCGAAAGAACTTGTGGCTGTTCATGTTTGAAATGCACCTGATCAGTGGTGCAACTGACGGGAAGCAAGGGTGCGAACTTCCCCCTGGCAAGCTAAATGTAAAAATCGGGTCCCCACACCTAGCTTGCATTTTGGCATTTACTAGTCTTTTGGTTTTCAGTAGTTTGTTGTTTTTTTACCTTTTTCGGAGTAGGTTTTTTTTCCCGTGATTTGTGGTTTTTGTGTAGCGTCAACATCCTGATTCACTATTATTTCTCAACCTTCTTCAGAGTGTTAGCCAGTGAGATCCCTTCATCTAAATTCCCCCCACTCTTGGCTTTACACCACTGCACCTGATTAAAGCTTGAGCTTGTAAAGCAGATAAGAGCTACGCGTAGGACTCGCAGCAGTACCCTACAATGAAAACATAGTTGCTTCTTCTGAGCAATGCAGCAGTTTTGTTAGCTTGTCTATTTCGTAAAGCTCGTTTGGTATTGTAGATGTGCTTTTTTCCATTTTAAGTTTCTTTAACAAAGTCATTCAGAAATCAGATTGCCATTGAGTACTTGTGCAAGTTTGTACTTCTCTCATGGTCAATGGTTTATTGTTTCATATGACTCAGCCAACAAGCAGAAGCATCATAAA
>JGI24021J15306_10008576_pt1 | contig 12588 bp, 6 predicted proteins | sample Ectturendosymbi1_FD_15306 | JGI IMG/M metagenome (IMG submission 15306) | reverse complement strand
GACCGTCGTCGACAGAGATCGCCAAGCTTTTTCGCGAGCAGCTAGACTACGCCGGCGTACCGTCCATACCCAACCCCAAAGCGAAATTGGAATTTTAGTGTTGTGAAGAAGTTCACGCATGCTTCTCTGCCACCCTTAGCCGTCACGCACGCACGCGCGAGACCTTTCAGTCTTCTGCCGCAACGCACAGCCCGAGTGACTTGTTCTTTTATTTTTTTAAACTTCGCCTGTTGTCTGCCTTTTATTTCAAGTTCCATTATTCGACGTTTCTTGACCTTTTATGCAATCGACGCTGTTCTTGGGAGACTCGCAGACTGCGATACGCTGCCGAAAAAATACGAAAATATTCGCGAAAAATACGCGCCGGGCGTTCGGACGGCGACGCCGCCTCAGAGTGTGATTTAAAACTTTATTCTGCTCGCACAGAAGAGTTGAAGTGTGTTTGTAAAGAAAAAAACTTTGCTCGTTTTTTAAAAATTAAATTTATTCGAAAAAAACATCGCGCCTCGCGTCGTCGCGACGATGATTACGCGTGGCTGCGAAGGCGGTCTTAAGCATATTTGATAAAAACGATTTTTTTATGATTTGAACTTTTTTCTGCTCATACTTGCCTTGTGTGACTGTAACAAACTTCGCCCGCCATTCTTGATTCGAGAAATAAAACACTTTCGAAAATCGAAACACTTCTTCAACAACTGTATTTGCGGTTTGAATGTTTCGATTTCGTTCGCCGAAAATAACGTCAGATGCATTTCGAGTTGTTATTATGCAGGTTTTTTAAGGTGTTTTAGGGACCCGATTCGGGTCCCTAGAATTGAAAATCGGGTCCCTGGAATCAAAAAATTATCATCGGGTACCTAAAATCAGAGAAATCGGATCCCTACAGGTCCGTAGCGGGCACCTAATATTTTCCTAAAACAAAAACCTGTGCTGCAGTAGCCATTAATGACAAACAGCCTGCCGCGCCGGTTGTCCAAGAAAAATTTTTCATGATAAATTTGTTTTCTTTACTGCGCCCAACTCTGCCGTCGAAGTGTTTCCCATTGAACTGGGAACAGGCAACATGTGAATTTACAAATTTCCGACTTTTGACTTTTTGCGCCGTAAATAACTTCAGATGTATTTCGATTTGTAATAAGGACATGTTGGAAAAGCTTTTTTCAAAGCTGTAGACTTCAGCTACTAGTTTAAAGTCTATCACGTCAGCGTAGCTTGACTTAAAAGGTTTTGGCTGTTTATATTCTTGGTTCATTTGCTACTTCCCAAAGCCGAGCAGCCTTAACATCGAGGTCGCCGAGGTGCCTACCCCTATAGATATCAAGTACCATCGCTGGAGAAACTGGAAACGCCTCAACGTTCTACGCACCGGAGTTGTCAGAACTCGAAGCACACTTGCGAAGTGGCGACTCCATAACGGCCCAGCACAATGATACAAGCGAGCAGGGACCGAGTTAATGGGGGGGACATGTCCCCCGCAACTTTTGGACAGGGGGGGGACGTAACATCTTTTGTCCCCCCCAACATTTTGTGATAAAAAGTATTGTATTTGTGCAAATTTCATGGTGACAGTATTGTTGGAAACATTTCCCCAGCATAAAATCAGGGAATAAATGAGAAAAATGAGCATTATCACTGGATTATCTGTAGACACAGTATGCAGATTTCCTAGGTGAACTGAATTCTCCTGATTGTTGAAAATTGTGTTAGTTAATTTGAATTACCAAATCGGTGTGCACGAAATTCGCTCAATCAAGAATTCCTGCGCTGGTCTGTAGCCTGCAGTCAGAATGCCGTTGCCACCAGGCATGTAGCTATCGGGGACAACGGGGCAAAGCCACCCCCAATTCCACTGTTTTCAGGCTAATAAAATATTTGAAGTATAAGCCAAATAAATACTTCAGTGCAAGTCAACGAAACTGCCTCAAGGAACCTATCCTACTTCAGCTTTTAGTCGAACACAAACTTGTATCTGACTTTTTGTAATCATAATCAAGAACCGCAAGTAAAAACAATTGGAGTAACGCTTTTCGCAGCTGTTTTTGGCGCACCAACTTGCTGTATTCCACCTAAAGGTTATGTAAGCTTCATTTCAAGACCAACGCAAATTCCTCTGTGATAACCGTGAGTGTTACAAATATAACCTATTCTTGTTTCCAGTGTCAGCGTAGCCTTAAATCAATATCGTAGATTTTGTGTTTGCACAGTTCAAAAACTACATGCGTGAATATGGCGGTGAGATAAATTTTATATGTCATGAAGCTCAAACTTTAACTAAGAAGCGATTCAGTTTCAAAGTCTTCTCTTCATTGCTCCATAGTAACTGTTTAGCAACAAGAGCATTCATTCTAGATATTTATTTGTGATGACATGTATTGTGACGGTTCAATCACAATTATGTGGAGCCTTAACGTTTTCATCAATGATTTCCCTTTGCCTTGCCGACGAGTAAAAAATCAATTTTTTCAAGATATTAGACTCCGACGTTCTGTTCTTAAGCTCAGTGTTTCAACTTTCATCTGATGTTGGTTGCCACCCTATCCTACAGTAAATTATTTGAAATCATTTAACTGCAACGAGAAGAGTGAGCAGCAAAATCTAACGTAAGTAGCAAGATGCTTTTCATTTTGCAAGGGCTGAGGGAATTGGCATTGCCATTACTTTCAGATACTTAGATAACTTGCATAGGGGTGCGTGATAAAATTTAGGGGAAAGCTCTCAGAAAAGGGCCCCAAAACACCGCCATTGTGCAAGGTAGATGTGGGATTACGTGGATATAAAAGTTAAAATTTGTTTCACATTCCATTTTATGAACTGAATTCAAGAGCATAAGACATACGAAAAGAATAAAATTTTGTAAAGTTTTGCAGCTTCACAATTGAAAGTTGCCTCCTGTGGCACATTTTCCCAGAATTTTTGCTTTGTATTGAAAAACATATGACTTGCTTCAGAGCTTCTTTAAATATGGCTCTAAGAGTGGTACATAACCTTTTTAAATAAACAAAACTCTCATGGGGGAGCACGGTATCTCTGAAAATGAGGGACCTGAGGCGACTGCCTCGTTATCTTTCCCTAATATCCATCCTCGAGCTTACAATCTGTCTTGTTGGCAAAGCGCTTGTGACTAAAATGAAACTAAATTTGAATTTTTTTCCCATTAGCGCTTCAAATTCCGCAAACTAGTTATTGTATTTTCAAGAAGCCCGTGATTTGTACAAATTAATTACGTGCAGTGCTAAACTCTCCTTACCTGCAGCTGAGCGTGGTAAAAAAGTTTGTAATACTGGTTTTTCTATTGTGTTTACAGTTTAACTCCATCTTATATTTCAATGAAGTCAGTTAAATTTAGCAAAGTCTCATCAAACAATTTAAATGAAGTAAGTTTAAAGTACCTATAAAGGTTTTACGGAATAGGTTGAACGTAGCCAAAAGATCTTACGGATTATCAAAAATCCAAATATTTTTCAAACGTGTTGAAACACTCTAGCGTATACGGTTATCAACTATAGACGCGAATTAATCGCTCAAAAATTAGATGACAACGGGATCCACTTCTTATATCCACGAAAGTTTTGTAGAAGGTCTACTTCGGATATCAATGCCTCAAGAGCAAAGTCGCTGTTCGGCTTCGGTTGAACGTGCTGCGTTGGTGTACATCAGAAGCGTATAAATACAGTATAAGCGCAGTCGTAATGGCGGCCGCGATGACTTCTTGCTCAAGTGCAACATTGGGCATTCAGAGGTTTGCTAACGCTTTTGCAGGAAAGGTTTATGAGCAAATTGTGGCATTGATCCAAAGTAGAAGCTTGGAACTTTACTGTCAAAATTTTAAAACTTGTCAATTCAATGAAAGCAGACTTTTTATTTGTCGGCTTAAATCTGAATACAATTGTTCAGGAGAAAACGCCAGAAACATGCACGTTTCATGGATGATGCTTTATAAACAAGGAGCATTAAAAATATTTAAATGTTGAAACTCTGTTGTTTTCCCCAGCCCTAATAAAATTTCTGGCTACGCGCCTTGTTGCACTGCTGGTATTTACCAAAAGATCTTGTGGTTTGTTTTTGATTTGATTTATGTGGTGATTATTAGTAGCAGTATATTTTATTTATCGATACTGACCAAATTTGAATTGATTATCACAATTTATGAGCATAACTGTGTCTATTTAAGCTCTCAGAATTGGTGTGTTTTCATATTAAATTCAGTGCTAAGTGCTGAATATCTAGATATAACACAATTGTATACACTATTTGCTATACCACCATGATGGGCATAGCCAGGTATCAATTCCATAATGCAGCCCCAATTTGGACAATTTTACAAAAAGGTGGTACTACGGCTGAGTGAACAGGGTGACGTCATCGCAACGCAAACAATAAGGTTCGTCCGCCCAAAGTTTTTTAGCAAACTCGATCCCTGCAAGCGTGGTTTCATGGAGGATGCAAGTTTGCTTCCGGCAAACTTTAGCCCTACAGTCGAACATGGGCCGCCAAGTTTGTTTCTTGCCCCCGGGGCGCCATCTAACGTCGGTACGCCCTTGTGACCACCTGCTTCGATGTCCTTTGATCACTCAAAAATGCAGGCTAGCTGACTTCATGGCTTACAACGACACTGCCAAAAAACTGTGGAATTCTGGAAGGTCTAACGTCTAGATCAGGGGTGGGGAACCTGCTTACTACCACGCTGCTTTTTTTTCGCTGAGACATTTTGGTCATTTGTCTCACAGTTGCATTAAAACTCGCCGTAACAGTGTTGATAAGCCTTTGTTTTCAGACATTCTGACCGACATGACGTGATTTTTTTCGGTCATTTCCAAAACATTTCGGTCCGACTGAAAATTGGCCGGAAAAAAACAGCTAACATGGGTCGCATGAATTTTGCATTATTTCTAGCGGTCAGTAAATCTCTTTATCTATGCTGACTTACTGTTAAGTACTTGCTTCATAGCGCTTCGTTTTGACGCGATGTTGCACTCAACTTGGGTAACGAAAATTCTGATGCGGTCCATATCAACGCGGGCCGCAGGTTTCCCAACCCTGGTTTATATAGATACACGACCATCATCACCTGCTCTACCACTTCTCTATCGTTCTAACATACGCGCCACTATCGAAAGCAAAGTTGAAGCATTCATTCGAGACGCTGTCAGTCAGTCATCCGTGACGATTTACCAAAACTGCTTGTTGCCAAACAAAGAAAAAAACGATAATGCTTTTTGGGCCGATCAAGCCTGCTGTCCACGGACGGAGCCCAACATATTCCCTCCGTCCATCATCCTTCAGCCTTCATTAAAAGCGCGCTGTCACACGGTGATCCCATTGCAATAGCGACAGTTGTCACACGGTGTGCCCCCATGCAGTGGCGACAGTTGTCACGCAAACTCGTAGTCATCTCTTTCATCGTTGTACTCCAAAATATGTTGCCTGATCTTTGACGTTTCTTTCCATGTCACGAAGTCTTCCAATGACCTTAAACAATACAGGTCAATGATTGCCTTTTCAGAAGCCGGCACAAACGTCCATCACAGCAGCTACAACAAAAAATTAGCTTGGCAATAATTTAAAAAACTTTCAAGTAAATGTAACTCAACAGAAGATGGGAATGATTTGCTGTTTTACAGCTAGGCCTTTACTCCGCAAATGTGGCTGTCTTGCAATACTGAAATAATTAGTTATGTGCAATACACACAAGGGATATTTCCTGGCAAAGGCTAAGATACGCGATAGCCGTACGTGTACGAGGCGGGGAGACTACCATTGCGAAATTTTACAAAACCAGGCAACTAAGGGCACTGCTTACAAATTTTCATGACCTTACTGTGACTTTGAGAGCAAAAGAAAATACAGTAAATTTCGGTTAATCCGGATCTTCGCCAAAACCGGATAAAATCTGCTCTTTTCACATCTCGCAATCCGGATTTTTCTGTACTTAAGTGCACTGGCTGGTCTCTAGGAAAGATTTGCCAACTTTCAGACGAAAAACAAGAGTGCTCAAGAAGGAACGTTTAGAATTATGGTAACAACGGCCACAACTGTGCGCAACATTCGGCTAATCGTAGAGACGATTATTACGTCCGTCACACACAGGCATGCCATATCACGCCACTTCACCACGGTTTCAGTCTACTGATCAGTGTTGAGTATGTGTGTAAAGGATTATCCTTGAGTGTATTGCGCTGGGTATACGCGTTTGGACGGCATCGGCATTACCTTCCAAATAGAAGAACTGTTTATGTACCAGTTGCACATATTTCTGCGTCAGTCCAAAATTCCAGATTTCTTCGCAGCCAAGTAATTTAAATTATGAACGTAAGATTGTTCATAACTGTCTGGACATGGTGGTTACTGGTCTGATGTAGCCTACCATTGTAAATACATAAATAAAATCGTTTTGTTTCAGGAAAAGTTTGCTGCTGGGTCGTAAATGTGTTGAATCTAAGTGTTTTTCGCTGATATTGCAGTGCTTAGATGACGCCAGGCTAGAAACAACCATCTTCGGTTAATCCGGATCTTCGCCTAAACCGGACAAAATCGTCGGTCAAATCGAATCCGGATTAACCGAGGTTCACTGTAATAAGGGCATTCAGGGTGTTTACACCTTTGGAAAGAGACGTTTGAATCGGAAGAGTTGAGATGATCCGTGGAAGAAAGTGATGACGTATTTCCGTACTCCCGGTTCACGACAAAGCTTAAAAGCGATTTTTGCGCTTCCTTTTGTTTTCAGGCGCAGGAACGGGAAGTTCGCTAAATTTCTAACAATGAACATGCACAACTTCCCAACACAAATTGAAAGCAAAACAAGCGTCAAGAAACTGGGTATCACAATTTCAGGACAAACGGTTTCCGTCCTCTTGTCAAAATGTCTGCCGGTAAGCTCGTGACGGCAGCGGCCCCTCTTCAAACGCCCTTGCATCTTACTGAAACACAATATCGGGCTATCGTCTTTGCGTGCATTGACGGCAACCAACCGCCTTCTTTGAGCGTAGCAGCGCACTTTGAATTAAGGCCTTTACAGCAAAATATTAACGCACATTTTTTCGTATCCACGTTTAACAGAACGACACGTGGCTGCAACGACAGAACGACACGTGGCTGCAACAAGTAAGTCACGTGGCTGCAAGTCAAGTAAGAAATAGTAAGTCTATTTCATTTCGATGTAGTATGGATGACATTCCGGAACGACAGTTACTTATTCGAGGTGGAGCTTTTGCAACATTTTCTACAATCGAGAAAGCTCTCGCGGGCCGTATGTTGTGCAGGCCTGCTTTAGTGGGTGGCATTGATTTTCGGGGAAGTCAGCCTGTAGTATGTAACCAGCCTTTACGCTGGCTACTCTAAAAGTCCACAAGTCTGTGCTTGGAAAACTGGCGTGATGTAATAACCCCGACAATCCCCGTTAGGGTGAAAAAGACGGGCAAGCAAGGGAGTTGTTTGCAAAAATAAACTGTTCGTTTACCAATCCTCATTATAAAACAATCTCATTTGGAGGTTTCAAGAAAAATAGCAATCTGTTACACATTACACGACATATGCAACAATCGGCAATACTAATTGGGTTCGCATAGTCGCGTTTAATGATAACTCGTTGCAATGGACGTGTTGAAAATCACATCCTTGCTACGCGCATGGCCAATCATAAGGTAAAAGTGAAGTAGTTCATATGATGCTGTTCACTCTAAAAATAATTTGCCTGAAGTAAGATTGAAATGGAAAAAAACTGTTTAGGTCGAAAACACATCAAGTTTCATACAACCTGATACACATAACCCAGCAGGTTAGCACCGCTCCGCAATAACCCCACCACGCAATGAAATTTTAAAGCACAGGGTCTACACACCACGCTTGCTCATTTGTGTAAGCAACCGTGTTGCCACTCTACATTAACAAGATTCACCTACAATAAGGATGAAAAATCCCTACATTTCCCTACACAATCTGAAACAAAAACGCAATCATCCTTAGCTACTGTACAAAACACCTGGCCTTGAAACACGACACACTATATACGTTGCATAATTAAGAGGGCAGGATCAAAATGACATGTGTAAAACAAGCACCACTGCAGAACCACATGTCAATTTTTTCAAAAAAAATCCACAATGTCTTCTAGGATTAGCCAACAGCTTTCGCAATAGCATAATCCCATGCAACTCTCCAGCTGGTTGCAATTCACAAGGAAAAAGTCTCATCAATGATAGCACCAACAGCTTCAGAATTTTCCACTTTCAAAATATGTTTTCCTACTTTGCCATGCAAAGGCATAAGTCTTTGGTTGACTTCAAAGTCACCTGGAAAATTCTCACCAACCTTAATTATTGCTTCCAAAGTGCACACAGCTAAACAATCCCTCGGCTTGTTTTTATTGTTATTCAAGCGAGAGAAAGTTCTTTCAACCTCAGCAGTGCTTCATGGTAATGCAGTTACAAACAAATTGCATAACAGCTGTACTTTTCACTGTACAGTACGAGTATTGTACTTGTACTGCAGTCTTTGCGAATTGGAATAGACTAGGCTACACCTAATGGGCTAAGCCTTGGCTTTCACTGAGAATGCAATTCTAGCCACCAGAAAACTTGGCCACACTGCAGTCCTTACATCAAAAATAAACCAGTACCACCAGGAGTCATCGCCCCCTAAATCGGAAAAAAACGCATTTTCCAGTGCGTTTTGCAAGCGCAGTGATTAATAATATTGTTGACCAAACACGTCCGTGAAGTGTCACAAACAAAAGATAGAAACAAAGCGATAAAAATTCTAAACACAAAAATCCCTACGGATCCTTACAAAATGGCGATTTTACCCGTAGGGATTCCCTTCTCCCTACAATAGCCTAAAATCCACACTGCAGGGATTTTTCCCAACGAGTAGCAACACTGGTAAACAAGCGTTTTTTTTCTGCCACCAACCCCGAACGAATTGTAGTTTTCATGCGTTCGACATATGACTGCCGATACGACCGACCAGTATTTTTACCGGAGTGCCACATTTGTTAACGAATGCTGCATTGCAAATAATCTATCGATTGTTATGGCGAAGTGCCATTTAATGAGAACGATTTGGTAATGGATGAAAAGCAAAAATAGAACTATCAACCAACCTGGATACCAGAAAGGAAGGATCAGTCACCACTCTAGTTCCAACTCGAACGTCTGGTAGCAAATATATAGTTAAGAAATTTGCACCATGCAACAACGCGAATGCAACAATGCACCTGTTTTCCCGCTACGACCAACGGTGTTACATCATACAATGAACTTCACAAAAAAGCTGCGCATGAGACAACTAAAAAATTACACCTCGCATTTCTTTTGACAACTGCGGCCACACGCAACACGCATGAACAACATATTTGTTTTTTCCAGCTACTACAACGAATTTTCTACTTAGCTAGTTTTGCACTCCATTTTTTAAAAGTATTGCCACCATGTTATCATGGGTATAAATGAGCGATCCCCAAACTTTTTGGATGCTGGCCAAATTCGCGAGCTTATCAGCGTCCGCGGGGCGGTCTACTTTGAGTATTAAAAAAAACAAAACAAACAAAAGACAACAACACATGCACCATCACTCACGTTTGTATACAGGTATTGCTATTTATTTTATTTGCTCAGAATCACGTTTGCAATGTGACTTATGAAAATGATTCTTTTGTTGCATAACAGTTGTAGTATTTGGTTCCATGCTTGATGCTGCAATACGGAGAGTGTCGTGCATATGTGTATCTGATATTCCCTTTGGAAACTTGGGTTTACAATGTTTGATCTTAGAAATGAATTGTTCGCAAAGATAAATGCTTCTGAACACCCGAATCACTTTTGAGCACGTGTTGAAAGCTTTGGAAATCTTGTTCTTAGGAGACACTCTTTGCAAAGCTACAGAAGCGTTTTTGATATAAATTTTGCATTCAGATCCAAGTCATACTACAATTCAATAAATTCCGTTGCAGTGGTTCTTAACCTTTTCTCTACCACGCCTCCCTTAAGTAATTGTCCTTTGTTTCAATCCCCCTGACTTTAAATAAGCTGTAAAAGCAAATGTATTTATTGGTAAATTTCTTGATCATAATTTCCATGTTCTAAAGCACGTAAGGGCTTGCGCTACCTGGAAATTTATTGATTCCCCCCTGGGAGGCGTGCCTCCACGATTAAGAACCACTATTCCATTTGGACATTTATTGGCACTGATCCAACAGCAATTTCATACGGTTTTTATGCCACTTTCCAAATTTCAAAAATCCTGAAATCGGCGACCAAATTCACGTTGCAACTTTACAATTTCATCAGCATCAGTATGTCACTTTCACCTTTTCCAAGCGCACCTTGCAAACACGGAAAAAGGTCAAGCACATATTAACGTAACTGCAAAATTTTTGCTTTGTTTCAAACGCTTTAATTTCACCAAAAAGATTGTTAATGAGTTTTTCCTTTCCTTGGCAGGGTTGTGGAGTCGGCGGCAAACTGTTCGTCTCCAACTCCGACTGCTAGTTTCCAATATTTTCCAACATCGACTTTTTAACATAACGTGAATGAAGTTTGGCTGTCAACAATTTTGTAGCAAACACCAATCAATGGAAATCCTGGTGCACAGCAAGAATTTTTTGTTTCATTAAAAGTTTGAAAAGAAGTACCATTTCAACAAGCACGAGTTAGGATTCCTAACTTAGGAGTGCAATGCAATAAATGATTCAATTGGACTTCAGGAGTCGGAATCAGATAAAAAATCTGACTTCTGGTGTTCTTAAGAATCCGACTCCGACTCCACCCTAATCCCCCGATTCTTTGCGACACCGACTTCACAACCCTGCTTGTAATGACGCATTCAGATAGTTAAATTTTTCTGATATTTCCACCAAGAAAACAAATTTTGAAAGTCATTGAGCATTAGAAAACTCATACTGTTTCCCTTCAGAAACCATATAAAATGTAATTTCTTGTTTCAAATCCCACAGCCTCTTAATGTTTTTCCCCTGCTAAGTCAGCAATTTGTTAAAAGTAGAACACATCTTTGTAATTTCCAATGGTTTCCTCCATGTGTTGGTTAAACTATTTTTGCTTTTGGTGTAAACACATCTTACATTAATTTCTTTACTTACACGAAATTGTTAAAATACAAAACAGTTCTCGGAAAGCTCACGGGCTGAGACTTTGGGGACCGCTGGTATAAATAACCATAAATATGTCATATAAACCATCCTTCTGAAGTCGTAAGACAGGAATTTGACAGTGCTTTCCTGGCTGGTTATTAATCAACACAACATACCAACAACCATATTAAATGACACAGGAAAGGATACGTCCTTGCTCAACAAATTTTGTTGCCATCTTCAGTGACTGAGCCATTTTTAGCTTAACCATGATGACTGGAAGCCTTCGTCTGCAGAACGCTGATGCACTAACTTTGTCACAGAGCTGAAGGTTTTCTTTAGCAGGAATCAAGCCAAGATTGTAAAGCTTTTCCAGTAAATCATTTGTGCATCTCACTCGGAAAGGATCATTTGGATCCAAGTCGCGAATTTTTCGACAAAGTGTTCGTACCTCTCTGCTCATTTTATTGTACCTGCCCAATCAAAAAACATAAACTAAACAGACAATGTTCCAGTGATATCAGTAGCAGCTATCACAATGATAAATAATGACTACAATTATGTGGTAAGGTTCTTGCAAGACATTTCTTGCAAGAAATGACAAAACATGGGAACTTGCATCAATAAAATAAAATCCAATCCACGCAGAATGGTTACTTCATCAACGCAATTAATACACTATGTCTATAGTTTCCCATATCTAAGATTACAATGTCTATTTTATTCTTCATTTTGGTCAGTAAAACAACAATAAAGTTGCAAAGCTTTCCTGAGCATATAGTTTTCCACGCTTAAAAGAGACAGAATTTTGGTGCATAGTACCTTTAACATAATCCGCGGTCGCATGGTTTAGGTTTCACTGTAATAAAAGTAACTACATTGTGACAACCTGTCCTTATTTATATATCTTTAATTTGACATTTTTGACGCAGGTTGTCCTCAGTGCCATTTCATCATGTCTGTTACCATTGCAGTTATGATTTGAAAGCTGTCAGTACATTAGCACAAGCTAAGTTTAGTTTGCTAAGATCAAAGTGAGCCATTCAATGTGCGGCCGTCATTAATATGTCATACAATGTACGGCCCTGGTAGAGATAATGACATTATTTTTGGCTCAGTAAGCCATTTGGGTTGGACACAGCTGATCTTAAATTCTAGTGATACAAAAACCTGAAAATTCTAGTCATACAAAAACCTGCAACTTTTGAACTACAAAAATGTTGGTATATGATGAGGCAATAAAAACACTGTTTAACTTGACAGAGGGCATACGCTTATAAACAGAAGAAAAATATCATACATATAGGTCAGTGTAAATGCAATAATAAATGACGCAGACAATGTTATACGCTAATCAGAGTATGCTTTTTCACTTAAAACTTACTTGTTTGAACAAGAACCTACTATCCTCTGTAGGCATAAAGTTTACCATGACACTAAGATTTATAAGAGAACACAACAAATTTTAAGTTGGTATTAAAATCACAGCTAAACCAGAAGCAGAA
>JGI24021J15306_10008575_pt1 | contig 12589 bp, 8 predicted proteins | sample Ectturendosymbi1_FD_15306 | JGI IMG/M metagenome (IMG submission 15306) | reverse complement strand
ACTTTATTCCCACATAGGTTGAACTGAACAGCATCTCTAGTCTGTGGCTCAGTCTACTCTCTACTAAACTCAGGCTGAATCTATTTTCTACTCAGTCCACTCTACTGTGAACTGCACATCGGCAACATCATACAACTGTGATGCAACAATAACGTTCTTCTTAATTGCACAACACTGAACAACAAGTGACGCAACAGCTACCAATATTTCTTTTTCTGCATCTGCACGCTACCTCCTGTATAACTAACTGGCCCACACGGAGTCTGAATGCGAGACGTTGATCTAAAAAATTTCATAATGACGCATCAACATACTGAAGCAAAAATCATTTCCCCTATAAAACGAGGAACCCTCACGGAACCCCACTACATGTTCAGCGGAACCCCTGTTGAAGAGCACTGCTGTAGTTGAACTAGGTATGTAATTCGGAAAAGGTTAAGTCCGGAAAAAATCTGGAAATTTATTTCTAAAATTGCGTAGGAATTCTGAACACGAGACATAATTTACGGAGAGACAAGCAATTTCATTTTTGGTTCATATTTTCTGGAGTTAAATGAAATGTACAAACGGCGGTCGTGAGCTCGAGCTCCTGGGCGTAAAAATAACTGGAGATTTTTATCGTGCGGTGGAGTGACGTGCAGTGAAAGACACGAATAAACATTGACTGCAAATGACATCTCGAACAACAACGCATGAGAAGAAAAGTTAAGCGCTCAGCATTTATCAACTGAAACTGGCTTTGGAACCTTCAGTTCATGAACGGCTTCGTGTTCCCGCAGATATCAACCGCGCAATAAACCTTGCCATGAGATGCAGCAGCATCTTGTCCAACCAATATAGCCGGAGTAATTGTCAAACGCTACGGTGCAGGTCTTGCTTGCTCGAATATTATCAAAGCCCATTCTGAATTCTGGCCACAAATGTGACATGTTGTACAATGAGCCTTTTTGATTGCTTCACTGGGGCAATATTCTGCCAGTCATTGAAATAGGCTTTTTGTACACGTCAGTTATTTGACACAGGAAGTACTCGTTGCTATTTTGGTCCTGGACTCAGACTTGCGGGCATTCAAACTGTCGTTGCAAAGCAACGACATGTGACGATGATGTACAGCAGGGGTCTCCAAACTACGGCCCGCGGAGACAATTCATCCGGCCCGCGAAGCCGTTTGGTTAATGATGAAAAAATAATACATTTACGAAAAATCTGTTGATTTGGTAAACTATAACAAATCCCGAAACAATCAAAATACGTAACATGTCCTGCTCTCGAAACATTGTATAATAGCTAATGTGGCCAGGGTTTCCACGCGGTATTAAAAGTATTGAGAAAGTACTGAATTGTGAAATTGGTTTTCAAGACCTTGAAAAAGTATTGAATTTGGCCAAAATGTGCGTGAAGTATTGAAAAAGTATGGATATTTTACATTCACCCATTTGTTTATTCAAATTCTGTTCTTCACTGCTGATGACAGTTCTGCAGATGTTTTTTGCATTGTGTTCCATGAATAAAATTTTCGAAAAATGAAGCTAAATGATGGTATTAAAGCCTTCTAGTTAAGTATTGAAAAGGTATTGAAAAAGTATGTAAAATGGTTTTTGAAAATGTGTGGAAACCCTGTGTGGCCCTCGGAAAAGACGTTGGAGATCCTGATGTACAGGGTAGTCACAAGTTTGATTGTGCCTGCAAGTGAAAGTCCACTTTGCCGTATTCCTTTTCCATCATTTCTTGTTCCATGCTCGATGTTGATTTGACATTTTCTTCTTCTTCTTGATCTAACACGAGTTTTCTGTGAGCTTTCTTGCATATTTGATGTGGAGAAGGTTGGTATATGATGTTGATGGTAATTCCGTCGTAACACTGGCGGAACGATTTGGATGTAACAGTTGTTTCCTTGTCTGCATCGTTTTCTTTTAATGACTTTAACCACCACCGTGCATGATTCCATTCTGGGCGTGAATGTTACCACTTGTGAATTTCCATTTGTAAGGAATGTTAGTCTTCAAACCGATCGGGCCTTTGAAGCCAAGGCACGCGCTTGTCTTACTCTCTAGCGCTATTTTTTGCCGTATGGGCACGGTAAACGTCTTAGTTCCACTCCGACCGACTGTTTTTGGTCTCCGTTCGATTGGTCTACGTGCATTTTGATAGAAGAAAGCAAAGACCTTTCTTGTCTTTGCTGGATGGCTTGTTGGTGTTGGCAAAGATTACCGCCTAGTGTCTGTTTTCGTTTCGTTAAGACTTTGTTAGTCTATATGTGGGCTGCGGCAACAAGGCTGGATTGACATGTTGGCTTTGAGCTGTTCCAACTTCACTCCACTTGGCTTGTTCCCTTCTGACTTAAAGCTGATGGGAACAAAGTCATAGAAAGATCAGCTCACCACATCCACCCAATCTTGGGAAGAGAGACGCTGCCTCATCTTTCTTGGTATCTCACTTGGATCATCACTCTTCAACACCAGGGCGGGACGTGCCAAAGCAATCCACAACCAACTGCTCGCTGGCAATATCTCCTACTCCACTCGTTTGATGCTTTTGGGGGGACGTGCAGACGGCGAGAGGATCAGTGCAGCAACACATCCACAGTGAATCCTCTTCGCCAATGCAAAGGTTGGATTAGTTCTTGGCTCATTGACATTTATTGAACGTGTATCTAGTTTTAATATTTTTATGCTTTGATGTTTGTGTATATACGGTGAGTTGGTAATTTTGGAAAAACCCGGATGATGTCAATGAGCAGCTTGATTAAATGAATAAGAAAAAAGTCTTTCCAAATAAAAATTGCGCAGACTTGTTAGAGGTAAAAGTGTTTCAAAAATACTACAGTATTTACATGAAACCTGTGGCTTGTCAAGTATTTTTTCTATGAGTCAAAGATTTAATGTGAATTAACGTAGTTGGTCTGTGTGCTGCTATGTTATATTTTTTATCGAATAGCACTGTTGTGGCGTGACTTACACACGGGCTGTGGTGTTTTGGATGTAGATCGCTCACCGTGATGAAATGCATCTTAGTTTTTGCTTGAGTTTGGAATTTGCTTTGTTTTTTGTTTCGTTTATGGTGCGATGTTGTTATTTTCTTTAAACGCCTTTGTCCTTTCGTGAGAGTCTCTTTTACTTTCACAGTTGTATTCGTTGTGTTTTCTCTGTACCTATGTGATTGTAAAACAGTAAATCCCTTTATGTTGTTTTCATAGGGCAGTGGCTCAATGACAGCTGCGGCCATTGCTTCCTGCCCCTGCATCCTGGTTGCATATTCTGTGTTCGAGATGCTAAATAAACTGAAGTGAACTGGTCTCGTTTCGGGCAAACTTTCGGCATATGGGGGAGGGGTCTTTTCAAGTTTCATCTCTTGAAGAAAGTTTTTAATTACTGCAAGATTGTCTTGTGCTGATAGTGGCCAAATCATTAATCTGATGTCAGTTCAGTTTTCCTGAAACGGCAAAAAGCGTCGGGTAGTGTGCTGCAGATGACTTCATTTTGTATCATCGAGGTTGAAACGTGGGTTGCATTTCTTCGCGAGGGGAACCAGTTGCACGACGCCAGTTATCTTTTCCATATAATCGAGTACATCACTCTGCTGTAATTGTACTACTACGACAAAAGAACGACCTGCTACGTCATGGGTGCCCAACGTTTTTGACCCGAGGGCCGAATTAACGACTGCCTAGCAACTGGAGGGCCAGATATNGTGCGATTTACGTGATCTATGCAAAAAAGGTTATAAAAATGTATTGTAGTGCAATAATAACAACAAAACCACGCCATTTTGTTTGCAATTTTATAATGTTGTTTAAAGTGCTGCTGCGGCAGACAAGTCAATGAGACAGGTGGCAGCCAACGCTGTTGCACTACTGTCCACAGTCGGAAAAGTGGTGCTTGAAAATAATGCGCAAGGTATCTGGCGGACCGGATTAAACTGGTCAGCGGGCCGTGGTTTGGCCACCCCTGTTCTACGTCATTGTTGCTGTGGTGATGTCCATAGAACAGTTGTTAGGGACTATTTTTATGTAAAATATATGTGCTATTGGAGAAACAACGTTATTTTGTAGCAAACGTGAAATTCGCGCCAAACATACCGTGTTTTCTCGTAGAAATGAATGCGGTCAACCTGACTTTTTTTATCTTTTCTTTCACTGCGTGCTTGAATATTTGAGCATTTGTGGAATATTTGAGCATTTGTGGAATATTTGAGCATTTGTGGAATATTTGAGCATTTGTGGAAGATACATTTTGCAAGAGCTCGTTGATTTCATTTTTAGAAGTTTTCACATTGTTCAGTAATGATTTTAGGTCTGTGCGAGCCTTTTAATGGAAAGTGTGTTTGTTGTTCTTTGTATTAGTGAGTGTGTTGCTTTCTGTAAATTTAATTTGAATATCTCGAGCAAGCAGTTACGGTTCCTGCACTATACCTCAACAGTTTTTCTAATTCGACAAAATACAAATGAAAAAATGACTGTTTGCAATATTATTTGCTTTTTCTATCTATTCAGGTATTTGAAATAATTCATTATGTTTGCTTAAAACGTCTTAGGCATCATGGTCCTTAATGCCGTAAGATTCATATGATGTGCAAATCACCACATATTGTTTATTTTCGTTAAGTTTCAACATCTTTTGATGTTTGCTAGATATAAAAACCTATTACAGGAAAATGTTGGCATTGAAGCTATAATAACATGTGTATTTCCTGGTCAAATACCACAGTTACAAGCATCTTCCAAAATTTATTGCTAGCCAATCTTTTCTTGGCTTAAGTTTGCATTGGCAACGGCAGAATTAATGTGTGTTCAGACTGACTGTTGTGCAATCATAGTTGTAATGATGAAGATTCACCTGGGAAGTTTTACTGTTTCCTTCCAAAATAGAAATCAGTGTAGTTGAATTGCAAATCACTTTGCACTGTTTGAACACAATTATTTTCGCTTGGTGTTACCACTTTTTTGCTGCTTCCTCTAAAGATTCTGTTTCAACAAGAGCCAATGATGCTCACGGTATTCAGTAAGTGAAAATGTGAGTGGCAAATGTCATAGTGTCTGATTCGTTCCTGTTCAGAGATTTCATTCGATAAATGCTGTTCTTCTGAAGACATTGTAGGTCAGCGTTTCGGATTTGCGTGAAGCTTGACTTCTAAGTAAATGTTTTATTTTGTGGGAGCGGCCACCAAGAACCGAACGGGTTAAAACTTCGTTTACTGTCGCAGTTTTGCTAGGATAGAGTACGTCGAAATTTCGTAGTACAGGATGTTCCACAAAATTTGTTATGATCATAAAGTCTAGTTACTCGAACACTTTTTTCAAATGTTGTAACATTTTGACAGACTGGGCGGAAACGACTAAAAATTTTATGCGTTGTGTTCCATGTGGTTATGTTTTCAGGTGTAGAAATGGCATTCACTTCAACAGAAAGGGTGTTTTGTGTGGTAGAGTATGCGCGAACATAGTCGAACAATACTTTACAGAATGCGTTTGTAAGAGAATTCCATAAAAAGCATCAGCTGCAATACGGCTTTACCAACGGCACAAAATTTTCAAAGAGAACTGTTGTTTGTGTAGGGTCAGGTGGTCTGGTCGACTATCAGTACAGGAAAGAGATGGTCAACAAAGATCGGCAAACTGTGTGTGAATCTCGAAACACAGGCAGCACATTGAAAAAATGTGAACTCGTTCATAAAATCGACATCCGTTTAAATAAGTCGTATTCTTCTAAATATTAAGGCTGTTCTATTACATACACATACTAATACAGTTATCACTTATCAGTTACTCAAATTTGTACATCTCAATTGATTACAAATTTTTTGGGATACCTGTAGTGGTGTAGTGTGTTCTGAGTTTGGTGAGATAATGTCGTTGCAATGAGCGAAAATATTGGTGTTATGAGAGAAGAGTCGGTATGGTAAGAGAAAATGTCGGTGTGTTGAGAAAAAAAATTGTACGTCTGCATAAAATCTTGCGGAAGTTCCTAACGTTGAGGTTCTACTGTTTTTAAGTAACGTAAAGCAGACTTGTCATCGTTCGTTGATTTTTTTCCCGGTATAAGTGTCGATATTTTGCCCAAGAGTTTTGAAACGTTCATCCTTTACTGTTTTCACAGTTACACGAAGAAGTTGTCTTCTCAAGTATTGTTGGGTGGGTGAACCATAACCTTGAAAATCGACAAGAGTTATTCGAGAAATTATTTTCTCTGGTGGATTTGTCATGTATGCCTTTGCCATTTTTGTGGAACACTGTTCGTTCAGAGGTACATGGCTACATAAATTTATGTTTCATCTACTGGAATGCCAAATCAAACAGTATGTACTTCAAAAAGTTGAAAAGAAAAGTTCGAAAATTAGAAAGGAGCAAGCAGTTCAGTGAAAAAAGTTTTCAAGTGAACACGTTACCTTTGGGAATTGAATCCGTATTTGAAAACTACTGTTTAATTTTAAGTAACTGAAAAGAATTAGAAAAAAAGATGCACTAAAACTTGCATTCACTGAAGTAAACACCTTGAAAAGAGATTATAGGAGATGATCAAAAAACAGCACCCTTCATATTTTATTTAATCCCACGAGCAAATTCAAGGATTTTGCTGGTCTAGCAAATTCAAGGATTTTTCTGGATTAAATTTCCTTCTGTGTACAATCATTCGCCAAAGTTTCAGTCAAGGGCGTACGCGGGGTTTTTGGGGTTAAAACCCCCCCTTAAGATTGATATGTTACAAACATTTTATTATCTGCCCAAAGGAGATTAATTGTTTTCGCATACTTTTTGACTTTTTGCTTGTTAATTTTTCGACGTAATGCACATACCACGGAATGAATTTGCATGCAAATTTTAAGGAACATGGTAAATGGGCCAGAAAGTAATAATTTTATGTTTTGATGTGAATCTGGTTTATGGTCTGCATCCAGGAACCATCCATCTCGCCGCTTTTTGCACACCTTTCGTCCACTAAGCATGTTTAAGATTGTGTTCAGCGATAGTTCAGTTTATCCGAAACAAGTTTCTTTATTTTGTCTGCTGTGGCTGATCAGAGCATGCGTTGACTGCATTGGCTACATCACCAATTTCTGTAGCATGATAGAACTGTTGCACGAGCTCAAAAACAGCAGTTGTCAACATAAAAGCAATCAGGCATTTGATAATGCCTCAGCAGGGATGAAGGAAAATAAAAGTTTGCTGGATTTCCACACATAACAACAAAACGAGTTTTCTTGCATACTTTATGCGCATTCACAGTTCTTGTGTAGTTAGCAAGATTCGATCTTGCAAACCGTGGTGTGCGCCAGCCGGTCCAGCCACACACCTGTGCACAGCTGCTCGTATTTGACGCGACATTAGCGCAGCCTGATTTTGCAGTTGTAAATTGCTCTGACGTAGTGATGAGTGTGTTTTCCCTTGTTTTAACGCGCAGCCAGATATTTTTGCAGTAATGAACTGCTATGTGGTAGCGTTGAGTGTATTTTCCGCCGATATCTTAACTTGGAGCGCTGATAGTTTATATTCAGTGCAATGACACATAAAATAAGGAGAGTGCGTGTAAAAGAATATGCGTATTGTGTCAACAAACTTCGCCAAAATGTTGGTTTGGAAACATGAATATGACGTCAAATTGTGACGTCACAAACAGCGCACACCAAACACAAATTACTATCATATGACACTGAATGAACCCCCCCCATGAAAATTTTCTGCGTACGCCACTGGTTTCAGTTACGTCGGTCTTAGCTTGGTCAGCTGCAGCTGAACATAAATATACTTGATCATATTAGAACGACATCTGTACCTAAAAAGAACTTTTTGCTAAGATTTTCACGCTGATTCCTGTTTTAAAGTTTACTGAACATGGAACATCATAAATATGAAACAAAAGAAGAACGTCACTGAACATGGAATGAAATAAGAAGAAAACAAATGACTATGGAACGAAAAAGATAAAAACAAGTTTTGTCCAGTGAAAGACCTGAGTCTACTTTTTTCGCAAAATTCGCAGATCTGTTTGTTGCTCATTTGTAGGTGATCTCTGGAAGCCTGTCAAATGCCTATCAGTTGCAAGGGAACGTTTCTTTGATTGGATTGTTCCCATGGTGGAGATTGAACTTTCACACACGCATATATAAGATCCGAAATAGGGAAAGATTTTCAGGTCACACAGAATTAATGCTGAGTATGAGGTCTCTGGAACACAGATTATCCAGGTGTCAGTGTCCTGCAGGTCTATGAGTTGGCCTTCAAACAAAGCGTTGCTGCAAGCCAAATTTCATGGGGTGACAGAGACGCATGTTGCTTCTTGATGTCACAAACAAACGGGATCTCTATGAAAACCAGCACGGGTTCCAAAGACTTAAGTTTTCTTATCTTTCAATTCCGTGAGATATGCGCAGGAAGGACGAGGAATGAATGATAATGAACCTGATCGAGAGGCTTATAATCGTAGAACAGGAATGTGTATCTCAAGCTGCTGCTCAGTTACGAATGAAATGATGCCACGTCCATCACAATTGTATGCAGAACCGCTGTTTCCCTTGTTACTTTACATCGTATGAATTCAAGTGGTGCGTTATTTCAATCAAAAAAGCTGTGCGCAACTGTGTCATCTACATGGTGTGGGAGTTGCCGAGATCACTTCAGCCCTTCTCTTCCACAAACATGCGCACAGCTGGCAGCAATTCCATGAAGCGATCTAGCACCTTTCCGCGACTTAGCCACTTAACGTCCACATGCGTTGCCACGTCAGAGTACTCACCGTGAAGCTCTTTCACTAATGAACGAAGCTCCGTGTTTCGGAACGAAGCTCCGTTTGCCACAATAATGTTGACTGTTTGAGTTCGGAATCCATCGTCACTTTGAGCTCTTCACCTCTTCGTTTGCTGCACAGTTGTTCGTGATGCCAAATATGAGAAGTTTGGCATCTGAGGATCATTTGTGAGCAAAGCAATCACTCCTTTTTCCTACCATGGACGGAGCAGCCCTATCGGTAGTCCCGGGAAGCAACCCTCAGTTGATGGTTTTGGCTGGTCCATGAAAAAATCTCGTTAGCGCAGAATAAAAGTATCGTATCTGGTATTGGCCCATTAGTGGTAACAAAGCCAGCATTGCTGCTGCAAATTTGTCCCATTTAAGAACTCGCACTCAAACTACAAGCTGCGCGATGTTTTTTCGGTCCATTTCCTTTGTCTGATGCTAGACTGAAAAACGCTGCACTTGCAATGCCTTTCAGCAACTGTGTTATGAGTTTATCTGAAATAACTTCTACTTCCCCAATCACGGTTGAATCAGATACCCGCATCTTTAAAATGTATCTGATGATGTCATCCTTGTTCACTCAGAAAAGAGTGAGTTTGCACAGTTAACAAATGTAGTTTTCAGAAACTCTCCCTCTGTAGGAAATCTATTGGCTTTTGCAATATTCCAGGCGATTTTGGATGATACCTTTGTAGCGTTGCCAAAGCGTTTAGACAATGCTGCGGAAAATGAGTTGCTGAGCTTGAAACCCATTGAGCGCTGTTTGGAGTTCTCCGGACATTGCTCTCGAGCGGATAGAGATCTTTTAACTCTGGATGAAGGTGTTCATATTGGCGTCGCAGATTCGCACGCCTTGCAGCCACAGTAATTGCTTTTGACAAAAGAGACGCAGTGGTTTCATTTCCACTAAAGCAAATTCTGTTGCCCATGCAGGGTTGAAACCTTTGTTTTCATTATCCACTTCAACGTCATCTTAAACATACTGTGTTCANTATTGTACCGCCTTGACAGAACAACCCTCTTGATGGTTGATGAAACCTGAGCGCGAGGATTGCACCNTGTTCTTGTTTGCATTTCTGTGTGTTCTGGTTGCACTCACACATTCATTCTTTTTTTGCCGTGTGCCGCTATTTGTTACATCGCTCGCTCGCCCCACCTCTTGTATTTTTCGCATGTGATTGCTTCCGCAACAATCATGTGCATGAATAGCTCGGCATGTTGCGAACCACAAAATACATTGCTGCAAGTCGGATGCGGGCCGTTTCTTGAGTAGCTCTGCTTTAGGTAGAAGCAATCGTTCAAAACAATTCACAGTCCCCCAGCCAACAACATTTTAACCCCGAAATTCACCTGAGACTGCGTGAAACCCATGACACAGCGCAGGTTACTTATTCAGTTTAAGAAAGCAACATTGACTACTAACGAAACTCTTAATTATAGCTATGCTCACAGAAAAAGAATAATAGTATGAAACAACAATGCGATACCAGTTGGGAGCCCACTATGCCCTTGGGGTACGAAAATAATGGCTGATCACCCTTCATTGCTTGTGTTTCAGCCGTTGGTTTTTGGTTCTTTGCAATGCTTACAACGTCTTCTTGAACAAGATGGTCCACTTTCGCCAAACAAGGTTACTGGTATGTTGTAGAGCGTTGTGAAACTGGTATGTTGTAAACATTTAAAGAAGTACTTAACGGATAAGTGGTACAGTTGGTTGAGCCCGCACCACCGAAGCTGATTGGTTGGATTCGATTCCCGATCGGGTCATACGGAAGACTTGAAAAACGGTTCTTGCGGCCAGTCCAGCCTCGTGCTCGGCGTTGATTGGTGGGTGCAAGGGAACGGTTGACTGGCTGTGCTGCCATTGACTCGCCACCAATGCCACATTAACTGCGAAAATAGCCACGTGGCCCACGGCGCAAGCAGGCGGAGATGGGCGCCGCAGACCACTCGTGACACTCCAAAAGATGTATATCAAGCGAGTATAAACGAAACATTACTGAAGAGTACTTAACTTCAGGGTGAAATGAGTTGCTCCATTGTGTTAGACAAAATCGCATTTTTGTCCTGGGTGTGTTGTTACTTTTGAAAATGAGTCACTTTTCACGGAAGTAATTCAGTAAAATTTTTGCGATATTTTTTTCTCAGCATCAGTGGGAAATTGCTATGGAAGTTATGAATGATTTCAAGTTTTATCTTTAATTTTATTATCAACATGATTTTGCGAAGGCTGATGGAAACAACTTCAGAATTAAATTTGAAAACAAGAACCTAGGTTCAATGGGGTTTTTGGCCAACTGCGTGTGGGTTAGGCTAAAGATGTTTTCCTGTTTTCAAGACGCTGCGACGACGCCTGACACCAGGTTTGTTGTTATTGGTGGTGAAGGAACAGAAACATCTTGTGTGAAGTATGATAACAACGGACGCTGTTGGAATCTACCGGTATGATATCGCAAATGGTCGATCTAATGTTTTTTTCTAAGGTTCTTAAATCGATTTTTTACGTGATCCTGCTGAAGAACGAAGGTCTCTTCTTTCATGATGAATGTTAAACAATTTTTTGTTTATTTCAAGAAACTAAAGGTCGATAAATAAAATTAAAATGTAAGTCAACGAGCTTGTCACAAGGCAATGATCACTGGTTTTTCAAGCGTATTTCTATGAGAGATAACTTTGATCTAATAATTGCGACTATTTTGAAGCGTGCTTACACACTGTTAAATTTCAGTTTCTTATTTCGGTTCGACTGCTATGTGTCGTCGTCTGCACAACATTTCGGTGCCGTGAGCGATTTGCACCAACACTTGAAAATAGAAAAGTACACAGCTAAACGTAAATGGCCCAAATTTATAAAACGGGCGAATTTTTGGTGAATTCGAAAGAAGGTTTTTCATCACTTGTGACAAGTTTTTACTGGCAAAACGCCTCAAAACGCAAGTTCTGGAAACTTTCATATCGCTTGGCATATTATCATCCAAACAGAATGAATACCGTTGTGTTCGGGACAAAATTTCACAACTCTGAACAATTATACGTTTCGTTAAGATCTGAAGACTTCTGTTTGACCTTCATTAGTAAGCCGAGCTGTTTTTGATTAAAATGTGGGAATAATTACACCAATTAGAAATTTCTTTTGATTTCGAATTTTGTAGATCATAGCAAATATTCACCTTGATTTACTTGAAATGTTCAAATGATCTCGAAAATGCTAGATTGCCAAGCAAGCTATACGCACCAATTCAAACACCATACTGAATATGAAAATTACACACCAGTAACATCTGAACATAAAAGACATTAAAAGACATTGACAGCAGTTGATGTGCACTTTTCACGGAGTATTTCTCATATTACATCTTGGGATAATAGTTGTTGGAAACAAAGTTTTATGAAGTTAATTTTATCGCTAAATGGCAAATTCAATAGAAACTTACTTGCGTGAAGAGCGACTCGGGTTTCAAGTTAAAAACAAAACTGCTTCCTTCGCATTAGGTCATTGTTTCTACCCGAGTGAATATATGCAGCGGTTATAAAGAATCGCTTTGCGGCGGCTGATGTCCACAAAATGAATGAAACGCTCGTATCGCTTTTGCATCTGTAGCAGAACCATCGTTGAACCACGTCATTATCTAAAGTGTGCTGAGCAGTTAATCTTTTGTACTGCTGTAAAATTAAGATTTGTTTCTGGAAATATTACTATAATGCGTCGGCTACCTGGTACAGTTGGTTGAGCACGCCCCACCAAAGCTGGTATAGGCTGGGTGTAAGACTTGGAAAACGGTACTTGCGTTCTATCCAGTTTCGTGTTCGGCGTTTGATGGTTGGTGCAAAGAACGCGTGGTGCTGTGGCGGCATTGACTC
>JGI24021J15306_10008572_pt1 | contig 12591 bp, 12 predicted proteins | sample Ectturendosymbi1_FD_15306 | JGI IMG/M metagenome (IMG submission 15306) | reverse complement strand
GAGTGAATACAGATTCGTTTGATGATTAAACTGAGCGTAAAGTCGAGCAATACCAGGCGGGTCTAAGTTTCTTAATTGTTAACTTGGGCGTGCCTTGGACATATTCCTACCAAATTAACCAGCGCTCTCGCAGAATTGTCCTAAAATACGTACTTACACGTAACAGTTGATACCTGTCTCATACACATGCAAAATCATAACTTTTCCACATCTTGAACATAGAGTTATCATGACAGAATACTCATTCTACAACTGCATTAAATACAAATACCGGAATATAACGACAAAACAAAGCATACGTAGCAACTATCAATTAGTCCGTAAGGATGCCACTTGTGTTGCTAATGCAGAAATAAAATATAGCTATTTAGCGTTGCCAATGGAAAAAAACACAATTAAAAATGATCTGTCAAATACTGTGCGTGGAATTTGCCAAATTCGTCACCTCAAGGAATTAGAAAAAATGACGATTTAGGAGAAATGACGAAGTATGCAAGCAACCTGAAATGAATTGCAGAAACGCTACTCTCGGTCGAAATTTTAATTGGGAAAACTTTTTCATCGTTTAAATTAAGTACTTTAATTCCTCTACTCTATCTCGACTCCTTCATTTAATCTTTATACCTTTTTAATCCTTAATAAATTTTAAAGACTTTCCACGTTCTCTCAATGGGCAGTCAGGTCGTGTGCCTCGTGTATAAATTCGATAAACACATTGCGAGGTGCAACAATTTTCAGATAAAGATCCTTAATTTGTTTGAATTCCCACAAGTGTTAAACTATCTGCTCAATAAACATCAAAAGCGAAACTGCAAATGACGTATTAGCCGAACAAAACGCTTCTCAGGGATAGAAAGAGGTGACGAATTGAGTAAATTGACGAATTATATTAGACGAACAGAAATGTACACAAAAGATGGGAATTCTGCCAGGACCGACAAAAAAGTAACGAATTGATCGAATTGACGAATTAAACGATGACGAATTAGACTAATTCTACTGTATTTCATTTTGTGTATAAGATTCAGCAAAATTTCACTATTTGCAATGGTGTTAGACGCTTGAAATTACCCCAATTTGGTGTGGCACGAACTTTTCCTATACACAAGCATGGGTGTCGGAAGGGGGGCAAGAACTTGAAAATTTCAGCAAAAAAGACTGTTTTCTTAGTTTCTAGTGGTAAACACTAAATTTCACCAATTTTGCCCCCCCCCCTTAGAAAAACTTTTGGGAAAATCCACTAGTACCCCCCATGAAAAAAATTCCTTCCGACGCCCACGCACACAAACATGTAAAATTACACCATTTTTGTGAAAAATTGCGTCGTATTGCACCATCTGGCAACCACTAGCATACGGAGGGGGGTGGCCACTGTGCCATGGCTCTACCCTCAGACCCTAAAAATAAAAAATGTATAAACAGTTTTTGGCAGTGTATACTGTCAGTATTCGGCGGTGTATACGAAAATTTTTAATTTTAGGCGAATAACACTATTTTGTTTAGAAAAACGCCTCTCAAAGCACAAAATGACTATATTTTCTACAAATTTTGGGGGAGACATGGCTACTTTGGCCCTCCCCTGGCTACGCCTATGCTTTGGCTCTCCCATCGGAAGTTTTCTGCGTACGCCATTGCTGGCAACACTGTTCAACAACACCAATGCGGTAAGCAATCCATAGCAGGAGACAGACTGTGCACGGTTTATTCTTCCAAACAGTTACGAAATTCTGCCAAATTACAAATCGACAAAATACTGCCAAAGTTCTGCAACATGTTTTTCATTAAACGATTTATTTTAACACTGGACCCAACACTAATGTGTTATTTAAACTTACTGTACAATATTTAGGCAAAATTCGACATTTCAAAGTCGGTGGCCAGGCCCCCCCAGAAATAAAAGTGGGAGCCTAGGCCCATGCGCCCCCCGGTTCCGCCACCTATGATTGTGACGTAACAAATCCCTTGATTTTGATAAGTTTTATGCGATACCACGAGGGACGGCTTTGTGGAACCATCATCAAGCGCTTTGGAACAAAAGATATGTTGAGTTTTTTGAATATCATCTGTTTTATGACAAATTCGACCCAAAGTCCATGTATGTTTCTAGTTAAGTTACCTTCTTCGACATATTAACTGAGAATGTTGAAATCTTCAAATGTTAACTCATGAATAACTCATTCACTAAATAGACTTCCACTATACTGGCTGTCCGCTGTCTGCGGTCCAGGGGCGGATCCAAGGGGGGCGATAACCCCCCCTAAAACCTACGAAAGTATCTTTATTTACCATGATTTCGTGCAATTCCGAAAAAGCATTCGCGATATAAGGCCATTTTGTCGTCCATTATTTTGTCATAGCGGTGAAGTATAGGATAATTCATCTCTCTTACAGTAGTGAACCCACGAATGAGACTTGACTACCAAATATTACTGAAATCGTCCTCCCTAAACTTACTGGCTGGATCCGACCCTGGAGCGGTCTATAGCATACTGCGAAAAGAAAGAGAAAAATGGCACTGCAGTCTGACCATTGTTTGTGAAATCATAGAAATTTATTGCACAATAGAGTAATTTTCAATTCTGACAGAGTTACAATCTCCTATTACGTATAAAGTCCAGATGAAGTGGTGAACAGGAACAGTGTTGTGCGCCTAAGCTGATCAATTGAATCTGGTAACCTACATGTTTAAAGATGAACTAAAAACAGAAAACTTGTAAGTAGTCTATGATGCATAACTCTGAACCATATGCCAAAGTGCAACATCTCCAGTTTGTGTGATATATATTGGTAAACCTATTTCGTTACAACGTTCTGTGGTGCCTGGCATGGAGCCTCTCACCAGTCTATGAACAAAACAATGTCGGGTGTACTTTCGGGTTTTGTCCTGCAACTAACTAGGCTAATAATCTAGTTTATAACATTTTGTAAATTTCTAAAAGTTCACGTTTATTATAAGTTACGATTCAGTAAATTTACCCCCTCAGAAGGTGAAATTTACCCCTGGGGGTAACCTACCCCAGGTTAAAAACCACTGGCCTAGACTGAGTGGGTCAAACATATGCAGGTTTGTTTTGCGGGCATATAGGCCTATAACTTTCCCTTTATAATATTAGCAAATTTTATTGTTAACTCTGAAAAGCTGGATAGATAAATACATAGGTGTAGGAGCAGGCTAATGTTTGGGGATGCAAAGGATTTTTGCCCGACTTTTCCCAAACTTGCCCGAAAAGTTTTTGTGCGAGTTTTCCCTACAAATTTTCTCCCACAAAGAACGTAAAGACCTTTCTTTGGTGTGGCCCTCGAAACAATGGTCTTCACGTATTTTTCTGCAAACGTTGGGCCCATTTTTTGAAGGCGAACAAAGTTTAGCGCCATTTTTGCCCGGATTTTCAATGATTTTTCCAGATTTTCAGGGATTTTGTCCAGATTTTCAGGAATTTTGCCCAAATTTTCAGGGATTTTGCCCGGATTTTTGACAAATCAAAATGTTTGGGGGTGCGCTTGCACCCCCTGCATCCCCGCCTCCTACACCACTGGATAAATATCTAATCGTTTATGCGAAGCAGGCTTAGTGCCAGTAGCCTACAAAAATGCTACCGCAGTCGCATTTGATAGCGTTTAATGATATAAAATCCAAACATATTCAAATGGGCTGAGGGACTCCAGCGTTTACATTATAGGTTACATATAAGTCAACCAGTCGCTCAAGAATTGGACAAGTTCCACGTCTTACATGCGCGCAAGTTTTGTAGACTTACTTCGGTAGTCGGTGTCTTTTAACGCAAAGTCACACTCGGCTTCGATTGAACGTGTGTTGGTGTAGCCTACATCAGAAGCGTGTAAATAAAAAAGCGCAATCACCATGGTGGCCACAATGACTTTTTGCTCAACTGCACTATTAACCGAAAAAAGCATACTGGAGATCTCGCACTTATAGCATCAAAATTTACACAAATGCTTTCGCAAGAAAGTTTTACGAGCAAATGGTGGCTTTCATTCAAAGTAGAAACTTGAAAATTTAATAAAAACATTTAAAACTTGTCACTTCAACAATGAAAGCAGTGTTTCTATTTGCCGGCTTGAATCTGAACAGAATTATTCAGAAAATTAAGTACAGTACCAGAAAAAGGCACAATTTATAGATGATGCATTAAACACAAGGGCCATTATATATTGGAATGTTGAGATTTGGTTGTTGTTTGCCCCCCCCCCTCTAACAAAAATTCTACCTACAAATTAATTATAGTTGCTGTTGGGGGCTCCTTCAAAAGCAGAGTACTTACAGTACGCATTACAATGGCTGTTGGGGGCAACTTCGAAAGCAGAGTATTTGTTTATGATCTGCTTCAGACTATAATATATTAGTGAATAATAAGTTTGTCACCAACAATGAGGAAAATTTATGCGCGAAACACCTCACCCCGATGGGCCCCTAAAAATGGGGGGCCGAAGCAGGTGCCTTGCTGACATCTCCTTAAAAACACACCACTGCAATTTGTACGCTGTAATTCATGGACGTGCAATGTGCATCTTCATCTAACTTTTCATGCGCTCGCGTCAGATGTCTGATGCTTTTTCCAAGTCTTCATTTACTTCAGTGGCGTGCAGAGGGGGGCAAGCGGGGTGACGGCCCTGGGCATCCAAGGCAGGGGGGCATCCAAAGAGTGAAATTACACTAATTAAAATGCTGTAACTAGATGAATATTCCTACTGTAGGGCTACTAACACATGCTGCATGGATTTAATTTTTCGAAACTTGTTTTTTGTCAACACTAGTTTTTACGTGTTAAAATGCCATTAATTCTCAGTTCCTACATTCTTCAATTCCAGAGACCTAGACTCTTGGTGTGAGGCGCAGAACCAATCAAACTGTTAGTGACGCAACTTAGCCAAGTCGTGCGATTAAAGGAAAATTTAAAAAATGGTTTGAAAGGTAATTATGGACGTTTAATTGATTTTCTGAGCCAAATTTCAAAACTTTCCTATTTCAATTTGCTTGATTTAGCTGACGTTTTGATGCATCACTAGTTTTCCGTTTCATTTTATGTTATGGCAACCCTGGGTACCCGCTAATTCAGCCTGTGCTTGCAATATGTGCATCATTTCGAGCTTCGCCATTAATTGGCAGTTCTGGCGGATTGATCACAACGGCTCACACAAGCCCGTATTTGTTCTGTCCCCCCAGTAGCTGCACATATAACAGCTACATAATAAAAAACGAAAATTTTCTTGCGTACTTTATGCGTACTCTCAATTCTTGCATAGTTGAGCAAGTTTCAAACGTCAACCCTGGGTGTCCGGCATCCCAGCCGCATACCTGCTCTGCTCGACTGCTATTCGACGAAACATTCGTGCAACCTGATGTTTCTGCACTTGTGAGCTACCCTATATTAGCACTGAGTGTGTTTTACTCCCCTGTTGTAACGCGTTGCCGGATCTTTTGCTGTTACGAACTGTTCTGTCTTCGTGTTGAGTGCTGTGTTTTGTTCCGGTCTCCTAACTTGGAGCGCTGATAATTTGTTTTGTTCGTTGCAGTGACACAATGTGCAACAACGAGTAAGGAGAGTGCGTGTGGAAAAATATGCATGTCGTGTCACCCAACTTCGCCCAAACTGTGACGTCACAGATAGCGTATATCCGGTAGCAATGACCACCATACGCCACTGCTCAATACTAGAATTTGGTAGGAGGCATACCATCAGGCAGTCGTCCCGGGCATCACCAGACCTTTGCACGCCGCTGATATATCTCCCATTATTTAACGCTTTTGTATGACAATGACAGAATGCTGTGATACGTTAAGACCCCGTATTTCTGCAGTCTTGTATTTTTAACTAACCCTTGTGATATCGACTATGCGTCTCAACCAAGTACGTAAATCAAATGTAATCAAAAATAAATTGATTTTCTAACTGAGCCGTGATCAGGTTGGAAGACAGTAGCGCGGCCAGCCCAAAAATTTATGGGGGGCCAAAATGTTTGATTTTAGGCGAATAACGCTATTTTGCATGAGATACCGCCTCTCAATGCACAAAATGACTATATGTTTTAAAATTTGGGGGTATGGCCTCCTAGGCTCCCCTGGCTATGCCTATGTTGGAAGAAAGGTGTAAATCAGCAATGGGTTGCATAGAAACCATGGTTGAGTTGCCATCTGCCTAGCTTGGTAGTTTCCTGAAAGTTATCACTGCAGTTAGATTCCATGTGACCAAGATTATCTTGGATTATTGACCTGAACATCTGTGCGTCATTGGCCTAAATTCCCAAAGGGTTTGTTTCGTTTGATATGAGAAAATTTTTGTTTGACAGTGTGAAGAGGGGTGTCGCAGTAAGGTAAACTTATTTTAATATATAATTCATTTTACATGAATTGTTTATTTGCATACCACCTGGTCAGCTACAACTTAAAACAACAGCTTTCATCTGAAGATAAACACCACAAACAAATTTTCTGCAGATTTATCCAGAATCCTGGCCAAATTATCCAAAAAACGTTGTTTCTTTTCGTGGCAAGTGGAAGAAATGTTCGTCTTGATTTGAAGTGTTGTGCATTGCTATAAAGAAATTTAGCTTTGGATCCTTTAACTCGTTGGAGGAAAGGACCGAAGATGGACAATGAATTCGGGGAGAAAACCAAAGTTTGAAATATTGTTGATTGGTTTTGCAGCTTTTAACTTACCCTACGTTTGAGTGTCACCACTGAATGATCAGTAGCAATGCCAAAAATTGTTTTTCTCCTTGGATGTCAACCCCAGTTTTTACGTACTTCAGCGCAAATTTTGTCGTTCTAAACTTGCATTAGTAGTGTTTTGCGTTATTGTTGTTTGATTTCGCCATGCAAGAGCATTGTTCGTTTTTAACGAAAGTTTTACTTCTCATTTTTAATTTTCACGCTCATAGTCAGCGTCGGGTATTTGAACCAATTACTTTCTGTCAAATCGCGCACCGAAGGGGGGCGCTCTAGAGTCGAATATTCTCGGCTCGCGGAGAACAAAGAACAAAATGTTGCAAGCATAATACATATGCAATGACACGGTTCAGGTTTTACAGAAAATACCAGTGCTTACCATTCCTGTTTATTCCTTGCCAACTCGGCAGTGATTTTTAGCTTTTACTCCACTTTTGTCTTCGAAGCATACTGTGCCATACTGTACCTGTCAATTTTATTATCAGATTTTAATTTTATTTTGAACAGAGATTTTACAAGTCAAAGCAGACCTCATAATTAGTGACAATGTAGTGTTTCCAATTTGCACTGGTGAGGCATGAAGAAGCGTTTCAATTTTTGAGTTTCGTGGGTTTATCCCCAATTACCTTGACTGATTACATCATCATGAACGTGAAAGTTGACTACAGGGTATGGAACATCATTGGTGCAAACAAACAATGATATAGAAGCTTGAAATCTTTTTTTTAGTTGCACGTTTTCACAAGAAACATTCTAGTTGCACATTCTCCTTTTGAAAGATGTTTGGGCGATTCAGCTCTTTTGCTATAAGCCTGTCTCTTGTGTACATCCCTGCATGTGAACAAAATATACCAGAAAGGATTTTGATAAAAACGTACTTGAGACTCGCAATTAAGCAAAACTCATTAAACAGTTTGGCAACTATCTTCATTGCATCCGTATGACCAGGAGAATAAATATTAGCAATTTTACAAAATACTTGGACGAAAAAAGCAGAATTAACTTGGTTTTCTTGTACTAAAAACAATGTTAATGCACTTCATTTTAAAATTATGAATGTTATGTACAATAATGTTAAGGACAGCCATCTAAAGAGGAAAATTAGCTGTCAATAGACCTCATGAATGATTTTTTGTACAAAACACAATCGGTAGCTTTATTCACTTATTTTCCAAGCACTAAAACCAGTGGTAGCAACGTATAACTGAGAAGGTGACACTCTTATATTTGTTTACTTTTATCTTCAAGTGCATGCACTTTCATATAAGAATAATGCTTAACTATACTTGTCCATTAGAGCAGCGCTCTTCAACCGGTGTGCACGGTGCACCATAGGGTGCACCAAAATATGCCTGGGGTGCAACACTACGGAAGGGTTCAAAATGGTGCGTTGTTGTTAGTTGATAACATGCAACAAAAAAAAAGCTATCAAATATTATTTCCTCGATTTTGTTGTGTGTTTTATGTAATAGTGTAGTGTAATAGTCTCTTTGCAGGATGATTTTCATATCGCTTTTCACCTCGGATTACCTTTNAAATAAATAGGGTGCATGAATTGGTCAAAACGTGTTTAAAGGGTCTACCACAACAAAAAAGGTTGAAGAGCACTGCATTAGAGTAGTCATTCTCCCTTTTCTGCCAACATCTCAACTGCTGTCCAATTGTATCCTGCAGACAACGATTTAATGAATTTTTTCTTTGTTTCTACGATCCCACAGACCATTGTGCAAGCTGAGTGGGAGCCTTCAAGAATGCACCGTAATCGGGTCTCACCTCTCCTGATATTGGCCCTGATTGTAGTTGGTGTTGTTGACTTGGTGTGCATTTAGCGGGATCGAAATCCATACAACCGTCTAAAACCGTCTAAATTTCATGAAGGTTAAATAGGCCAGTGCCTTACTTTCTAGAAGAAATTTCTCTTGAACAGTGCTGTAGGAAGCGGGGTGCAGAGCATGCAAGCGCACCCCCAAAAGTTTTGATTTGTCAAAAATTTGGGCAAAATCTCTCAAATTTATTGGGCAAAATCCATGAAAATCTGGGCAAAATCCATGACAATCCGGGAAAAATTGGCTCCCAACGTTGTTTGACTTCAAAAAATGGCGCGCCCAACGTTTATAGAAAAACAAATAAAGACGTTTTTTGGAGGTCACACCAAAAAAGGTATTCATGATCGTTCTGGGAGAACATTTTTGTAGGCAAAAGTCGCAAAACAACTTTTCGGGCACATTTGGGGAAATTCCGGCAAAAATGCTTCGCACCCTCAAAAATGTCCTTTCTCCTACACCTATGCTCTTGTAGAGCCTGGAGATATTTGAAGAACCACATCAAGCTTGACAAAGTAATATTGCTCTTTAAATGGTTCAACTTTGTGTGTCAGCGGCTTCACCGAAGAGACAACACAGTGTTTCATGTAATGAGATTCAACCCGCTCTCAATTATCTGCATTACCGCAAAGTGCAGCTAGCTTTTATTGCAGCAGCCCAGAAAATACAGTCATAAATGGTTTGATTTGGTACGAGGAAAACAGAAATGACAATACACTTCATCATTCGCGACAGCCACAAGATCCATAACCAGGGCTGTGGAGCCGGAGCCCAAACAATTTTGGATGGCTGGAGCCAAAGCCAAAATTATTTAGATTTTGGAGCCGGAGCCTGAAATTTGGGTTGCCTTTCAACAGACGCAGTTGTGGGGCAAGCGGGTTGTACAAATAATGCAATGTTTTTTTTGTTTTAATGGACCGAATCGTTCTGAAGCTGGAGCCGGAGCCGACATGCTCGACATGCTCTTTTTCAACAGTGCTGTAAGAAGCGCTGAAGTTTGACTAAGTTTAATATTTTTACTTTGCAGTGTTTTTAAGAGCTTCTGTTGGCTTTGAAATGAACCACTGAATTAACTGCCACCAGCGATACAACATATTGCATGAGTTTTTAGTGGTTTTCAGACACACAGTGATAAGCGTAGTTTTGGGACGGAAACAGTGCGAGTCGGGTGCGGGCTAGATGTTTGTGGGTTAGATACCTGCGGGTGTAGGGCGGGTTAAATTTTGCGCGGCGGGAGCGGACAAAAAATTCAACCCGCGCAGGACTCTGTTGGATAAAAACCACAAACTTTCGAGTTCTGTACCATCCAACAACACTCTTGACACAACTGCGCCATAAACATTCAAACGTCACAATGCGCTTACAATCGCATCTCCGGCCATCTTCAACGTGGTAACCACTGCGTGAAACAGAAATTGCAATGCATGCATTTATCAATTTAAATTGTTAAAGTAATAACGTTAGCTGGAAAAATTAGGCTGTATGGGTACGCGACTTTTCGGTCTGGCCGATTCGGTCTGGCCGTTTCGGTCTGGCCGTTTCGGTCTGGCCGTTTCGGTCCGGCCGTTTCGGTCTGGCCGTTTCGGTCTGGCCGATGTGATCTGGCCGATTCGGTCTGAGCCGTTTCGGTCTGGGCCGTTTCGGTCTGGACCGTTTCGGTCTGGACCGTTTCGGTCTGGGGACATTTCGGTCAGACTATGAAATCTTGCAGAAATCTTACATGTTCACATTTTTTATACAAACATACTTAAATCAACGAGAAGTTTTATTTAAAGAAACTACAAACGTGATCCAAGATCCTATAGTTAATCAGCATCACCGTATGGTTTTCATTATCATCAGCAAGCAAATTAAATCATTATCGACATTTTGCAATTAAATAGAAATTCTTCAAATTCATAATTACAATTCAGATTTAATCGCAACCACAACTCCTCAAACGGAGTTGGTATAACACCAGCTAGAGCAGGGTTTCTTAATCTGGGGTGCTGAAATCAATTTCAGGGAGTACTGGGGAAGGTCACATGTGTGGCAATAAAAGGAATACGTTTGTCTTCACTTTATCCCTATAGTAACCAGGTGTTAGCCAATGGTAGGGGGTACTGGACTGCTTAGGCGTGACCAAAAGGGGTGCTGAGGTAGAAAAAGGTTAAGAAACGCTGAACTAGAGTGACATTTCGCCTGCCTGTAATAATTTAAATAAACGAATGTAGTAAGTTGTTTATGTACAGAAATGTCGTAACCGAAATGTCCCCAGACCAACGCGGCCAGACCGAAATGTCCCGTGACCGAAACGGCCCAGACTGAAACGGCTCGGACCGAAACGGCCAGACCGAATCGGCCAAACTGAAACGGCCAGATCGAATCGGCCAGACCGAGAGGTCCTGTTCCGCGCAGAACCCCGGGTTGGGAGCCGCTGATCTAAAGTATGACAGGCATGGCTCATGCCATGGGCGCCACTTTGACGTGGCGCAAGAATTTGCTTGGCAAAAATTGTGACTTGCGGTTTTTTCAACTCGATTTTGTGCCCAACACAACCGTTAACTGCACAGCTGCATCAACACAGCGCTCTTACCTAATGCAATAATTCGGACATCTTGCGCCAGCATTACCAAGCATTGTGACAAAACTGTGGTATTGTGACACAACACGAACGGTCAGACATTGTGACAAAACAAGAACGCTCGCTCACCGTATCTACTAGAACTGTATCCAGTGTTGCCACTTCTGATGTTTTAACATCAGATCTGATGTTTTGATAGAAATTTCTGATGTTCGATGTTTTGGCGAGAAATCTGATGTTGACAGTTATTATAATAGCTTAATTCTGTTTTCCACACTTCTCCTTTCAGGTTGAAAAGAAGCTATGTTCACAAATTTTAAGTTCCTTTGATCAATTTCTCATCCCAATGTGTGTTTGGTTATCGTTCTAAACAAGTGGTTCTCAAAGTGGTCGATATCGACCTCCAGGGGTCAATTTGACCATCCAAGGGGTTGATAAATAGTCACGGTGCCGAAGGGGGTCACTGAATGGCCCCTAAGTTCCACGCATATTTTCGAATTATGTATTATTTTATCATGCATTTCAAGTAAAAAGTATTAAAATTTATTTTGACACATACTTTCCTTGTATTAGCAGCTGTTGGGCTAGGCCACCGGGTCTGCAGAAAAGTGAATACTTTAATTAGGGGTCAACGTGCAGAAAAGTTTGAGAACCACTTTTCTAAACTCTGAAGAAATTCTATTCGCAACGTTTGGATGAACATTGTGCGTTATGCATGATCAACTTCTCCATTTCACCATTTCGGAGAAATCGGTCATGCGTACGTCACTTCGTTGTAAAGCAGTGTTGCCAACCTTACGGTTTCCCGCGAATTTGGGCTTTTTTGTGGAATTGCGTTTTTTTTAAGACTTGCGGGCTGCTTGTTTTTGGGCTTGTTTTAATTGAAATTTTCTTGTTTTTTCGGCTTGTTTTTTGCTAATTTCTGTTTTGCGGATTGCTTTTATTCAAATTTTATGGCACTTTTGCTGTTTCAACACACTGCTAAAGGCATATTGGGCGTGTTTTTGTGAAAATTTTCTCATTTTTGGCTTGTTTTTTGGATTTGCCACCCTTATCTTTTATTTGATTTTCTTGCTGATTTTTCGTTTTATTGAATTTTCCTGCCAACACGATTTGGTCTTGTTTTTCGGTTAAATTACCTATTTTTGGCCTGTTTTTCCAATTTACTTGCTTGTTTTTGCAAAATAACCTGGCATCACTGTTGTAAAGAGGTTCGTGAAAGAAGCATTTTGCTTATATGAAACAGGAACGTAAAAATCGGATGTTATCTGATGTTGAAAAAGGCAACAATCTGATGTTAACGAGACTGGGCCCAGTGACAACACTGGTAGCTGCATGTCTGACCAGCTACTGATGTGGCATAACGCTGNATATTCAGTATATTGTACACAACCTCAAGTAAGTGCCAGTCTATGGAATGCGAGAGCATATNGTAGAAGGAGTACATATATTAAAAGTGTATACAAACATTACACTGTTACTGACATGAAGGTTACAGAGCTGACATAGAGGTAATT
>JGI24021J15306_10008571_pt1 | contig 12591 bp, 9 predicted proteins | sample Ectturendosymbi1_FD_15306 | JGI IMG/M metagenome (IMG submission 15306) | reverse complement strand
AAGTTCGACACAAAAATAACGTTAGCGGCTTTGAAAGGATCTGGCCTGGCATTTCCCCCCAACAGATGATTTCATCCGGAGAGCCGCAGGTGTAGGATCAGGCAAATTTTTGGAGGTGCTAAGGATTTTCGGCCATATTTCCCCAAACTTGCCCGAAAATGTTTAGTGCGGCAAAATTTCCCCCGACGAATTTCTTTTCACGAGCTCTCACAAAAAAAAACATGCAGAGCTTTTTTTGGAGGTCACGCAAAATAATTGTTTTTGTTTTGGAGAAAAAAAGACAAATATAGACGTTTTTAATCAGTCAGTCTCATTCATCACACAAACAGAACACAGCTGTCAAAGCATCTGTGCCCAACTTTTCAAGGATTTTTGACAAATCACAACTTTTTGGGGAAGCACTTTCTCCTACATCATTGCGGGGAGCTGCAACTCACATGTTACGAAACAACCGGCAAGACGCCCGAAGTATAGCCGAGGATACCACGTCGCGCAGTGGTGTTGCTCAATCGTTACTGACAGCAATTCGTTTTCACACTTATTGAAGTTCACCGTAAAAGCATTGCAGATAAGATGTCGAATATCACTGCAATACATAGTAAGCGATGTTGACTACAAGCTTGAGGCGTTGTTAACAAATTCAGGATGTCGTGTCACACAGGCAACATAGTTTTCCAAAGAAAACTTATCGACTCCAAAAATTCGCCGACCAACGTTTTGGAGCTCGTTTGAACGCAAGAGTCATATATACCAGTGCCCCCCAACCTTTTTGTAACAACAGTTGAACTGAAGTTACCAGTTCGAACCATCAGATAAGGCTGCTGCATCTTTGTGTACTCGCTTAGAATCACAAGCGTGTGGTGTCATCACCAATTTCGCGGCCCGGTGCCAATTGATACGCGGCCCGATACCGGTCGGTGGACCCGGGATTGGGGACCGCTGATCTGTACCANGAGCNTACACGTGGTGCGATCTGCGTCATTTCAGTTCAAATGNGACTGTAGCCCATGCACGCAGTCTTCACCTTAGGTTCATATCCAGTTAAAAATCCGAGGCTTATGGANTTCTCCACGACCTTTTCCCGATCTCCAGCGGACGCCCCCTTCACCACTTCGATGTAGTCGTCGACGAACTTCTTGTCGTACGTTCGGGTGGCTCCGAAATCAAGCAAAAAAATCTGCAGATGACGGTGACGCTATTAATGGCAGGAACTTCATCGGATAACGACTCAGTTCACGTTTTGTTTTACGACGATGTTTCATAATCCTGGAAACAAATGAGACTTCCAAACTAGTGTTTAACTGTTGCAATAGTGCGGCCGCGAGAATACGCATGCTTGTAACTCGAGGTGCCAGAAAAGTATGAACTTTTAGTCGGAAAAGGTTTCAGGCAAGCACATAGTACACCTGTGTATACTTTCGGCTGCGTATCTGTCAGAACCAATTTTAAACGTGCATGATACAAAGTCGAGACGTTAAATAAGTTACTCCAGTCGGAGTATTGGTTAAGGTTTGACCTTGCTGACCGCTCAGATATTTTGAAAGATCGTAAATATTTTAACTAAATACCGAAATGGTCGTTAAGCCAGGATTCAGTTTATTTTGATGGTGGTAAAAAAGTGAGTTCTACTGTATTTTGAGAGACCGTTGGAAAAATTTGAGACCGTTTCGGTCTCTCAAAACACCTTAGAAAACACTGGTTCCAGTACTCATGTAGTTGTCCTTACGTACGCACTGCCAACCAATGCTAGAATGCTAAAAATCGGGGTACGCATTTACGTACGCACTGCCAGCCAATGCTATGTACGCACTGCCAACTTACGTGCGCACTGCTAACCAATACTAAAAGCGCACTACTAACCAATGACTGGATAATTTCAGGGGTTTTTTAACCTCCTAGTTACGAATGTGTTCTAGCAGTGTTTACTACCCCATTGCTTTGCTATATCGTGACAAAAAAGCTTCTGGAACTAGCTCAACAGTAAAGCTTTGACAAGTTTCACACTTTATAACGAAGTGTCAGCCGTTAATACTGCGCAAAACTACCACTTTTCCGCTTGCACTTGATGTAGTGCACGTTTGCTCATTACCCGAAGCTCATGACCAGAGGTGAGGACCGCAACAAAGACCGGTGAAAAACTTAAAGCTTGTTCCGATGATTTGGGGCAAAAATGGTGGCTTTTGTTAATTGTTGATAGGTGCGCGAATTTCGCACCTTGTGCCATTTGTCTGAGAACAAACACATGAATACTGTGATACTTGATGCGACAGTAAAGTAAAACGACTTGCCTTTCAGTCGATTGTACAGCGTTATAAGAGAGAGGTTGAAAAGTGTTTTGCATAAGCACAAAAAACATAAGACGTAATTCAAGACTCGACTCTCAGCAAAAAAAGAAAAACAAAGGTACTTTTCATCAGTTCGGAAAAAGCTGAAATCAAAGCCGCTAAAAAGTGTTAAGATTAACAAAATGATGCGCGAGCAATAAACCGGAAATCGCGTTAAAACAAACTTGTTATCTGTTTTTTTGGCCTACCTTCTGTTGATCTTGGTTGTAGAAGAAATTCGACCAGTTCGGGTCAGTTTGCATGCAGCGCAACTCGAAGATTTCCTTCAAAGCCAGTCTCAGCAACGCAGCGCCTATCTGTTGCAACAAACATCACGTGATCGTGGTTAGCCAATCAAACGGCTGAACACGAGCGGACAACAGCACTAAACGCAGTTAGCCAAAGCACACGCTGGTTTAAAACAATTGACCGAAGAGCAGCGTCTTGCTTTCAAGCGCAGTAGGAACGAAGATGTGCAGAGCACAGGCAACGCATCATCTGCCGCAGCATGTAAGAACGACTCACGTCTCTTTAGGATCAAAAAATAAGACAACGTAGATTTGAGTAAAAGCAAACGGCTTGAAAAATAAGGACTCGCGCATTCACCAATGTGCTTAAAACGAGTCGATAAACGCAAATTCACCAGATTTCGTTCATCCTGGTGCAGTTCCGCAGCATGATTGATGGGAATTCCGGTGACGAGCTCGGTGGTGAGGACGCGCTTTGAACTGAGTCCGGGTATTATTTCCGGTACGCCGTACAGCTCTTCATCCGCAAGTTTATCTCTGAGCGACGAAGTAGGACCGTTAACAACTTCAACATCGTTGTTGACAAGATTGAGATTGTAGTCCAAGCAAAACAGAAAGCATATGAATACCATACAATTGCACAAAATTAAGTCGCAAAAGAATAGAAGAATCGCAGCTCAATCTCCAGACAGCAACGTTTCGACGTTTGTCATTTGGTCTATGAAGCATCATTTTGAACCTGTGTTGTGGCATCTAACGTGAGCAGCGGTGAAACGATTACCGGTTTATAAATAGCTTCAATGAAAACAAACCATAACCTCCGTATGTAAGAAACAACCAATCTCTAGGGCATATTAAAAGTAATATGCCATCAACTCTAAGCGCAACTCAGAAAATAAAGCCATAATCTTCTTGAAGTGTTATAAAGTTCAGCTCCGTTAAGAAATTGAGTCGTTACGAAGACTTTTTCGATGAAACATGGAGTATGGTCACAATTCAATCATCCAATCCAAAAAATGATGTACATACCTAAAAAAGTTGGAGTATTTTGCTTCTCGTTCGTAATCACATTCCCAGGCCAATTCTTTTCTGGCTACGTCGATGAACTTGTCAATGTACATCTCTGCAAAAAATAATGACAACTGCTCGAAAATTTTACACAATCTGATAAATACTCTTTTCTACAAAAAGTCATAGCAGGTCGTTCCCTAAACTTTCATTTTCCTTTCAGGCAACATCTAAATTCAACAGCGTTGGAACAAACTCATTTCCAAACAGAAAAACATATTCGTGTCAAGTTGGCTTACATTTTCTTTAACGTGGAATTTGAAGTTGTTGAACAAAAAGGTTATACTATGCTCAAGCCACTACATTCTCTGAGCATTTGGTTTCAGTGACGTTCTGGGAAGTGGGTTGATTAGTAGATGCACTGCACAAGCTTCAAAAACGAAACCTATTTGTATGCTCCTCTGCAGTGACTCACAGCTCATCCCCAATCAGTAACTCAATTGACAAAATCTGATATTTCAAAATTTTCGAAGTTGGGTAGGTAGACCAAAGACTTGTGTTTTCACAAATGAAGATAGAAAAGACAAACAAGATCACACTAAGATGCAGCGCAACGCGAGCTGGGGATGCACTTTAGTTACCGATAATTGCCACAAATGTAGAAATACCGCTTGAATAACGTGTTCGACCTTTCCCTCAATCCTTCATGGCGTAAAAAAAACTTCTTAAACATCATTCCCGCGGCCTACTTGTTGCCGACGTCTTGGCGAAAGCAGAACAGCGCTTATTCTTTCAGCAAAACCGCACAGCTCAGGTGAGCAATAAATCGAAACCGTTCCTCAAGCGTGAGCGCATCAGACGCAACAATCTTGGTGAGCCAGGGGCGGATCCAGCTAGTAACGTTAGGGGGGGAGACTTCAGTAATATGTGGTAGTCAAGTCTCGTAACGGCTTCGCTGCTGTAAGAGAGCGAATTATACTTCACAACACTGCTGTGAAAAAGCAATGGACGACAGAATGGCCTTAAATCACAAACAATGAGACAATTCGAACATGGCGAAAGACTTATTCGGAATTGATTTTGATGTGTTGTTTTCCGAGTTGTTCAAAATCATGATGAATAAAGTTACTTTCGTAGGTTTTACGGGGAGCGATCGCCCCAATCGCCCCACCCTGGACCCATCCTGTGGTGAACGGAGCAACGAAAGCGCTTGCGACAAAGGAAATGACGCAACAAGCTCGAGTCAATAGAAACTTTGGCAAATCTTAAAAAATGGAGCTGGCCATTGAATGAGATGCTCGCACTTGTCTGTATTTCGCGTTAACATCTTGCGCTGCTTTTCAATTCTGATCGATCAAAGCACGAACAGATATTAAATTCGACTCGGGTCAGTAAGTGGTTGCTTTGAACAAGAACTTGACAAAAAGGATCCGTGGTAACAATCACACTTTAAAACAATACCAACAGCAATTAGTTTCTATTACTTCAAAACGGCACACTGAAAGCTTCTCTATTCCCTATATGATCATTTTACAACATAGCATTCAGAACTTGGCCGCGCAACCAGTTATGGCATTCAGCATCGAATTCTGCGTTGTGGCAGCCACCATGAAGCAAAGAAGAGTCCCGCACAGCAAACAGGCAAAGATACAAGGGTGAGGTGAATGGCGCGGTGCTTTGAGTGAAAAAGTGGATATACTTGGAGGCTTGCGGGATCTTTGGTGAATGAAGACGTAAAATTCGGGCACGTCGAAGATTTTTTTGAGTTGAATGCTGGTCTCAGCTTAATAAATCGGGTTTCAACAATAGTAAATTAATAAACGTGGCCTTAACATGGAAGATTAGATTATTAGTTGAAATAAAACAGAAAAAGACAGATTACATAAGCGGCGCGCTGACCCGCGATTTCCTGCTATCGGCTTCTTTCGCGAACGCACGTGCAATTGACCCAAGAGCGAAGTTACGTAACCCGCGTATGAGCGGTGATGCAACGAAGCGAGTTTTCGAACTACACGCCGAGAAGAACAGCCAGTTATTGATCAAGACATACGCTCCGGAAATACGTTCCAAAACTTGAGCAGAGTGACCAGGTTGTCGATGTCGCTGTTGATGCTGTCAGCCACACCAGGGTATTGGATTTTCATCGCCACTTTTCTGCCGTCTAGTAGAACAGCTTTGTGCACCTGAAATATCAAGTGCGACTGTCAAATCGAACACCTCGTGCTGGATTGGAGACGTCGTCGGTGGTGAGAAAAGACAGTAGTTTGCCCCACTATGTTACCACAGCGAAGTGACAAATCACAGCTCAAATAATTCACGATGTCAATAGTCCCAAGCAAGTATGTTAGGATGAACGCATAACTCAAAACCCCTAGATGGAACAACGTCCAGTCATATTGTGGTAGAGTTAGCGACACTAACATTTAAGTCCGACTTAGACGTTTTCACCGAATGATAGCCGAACTACCGACAGGTCAGCACTGTATTGCACCATTACAACTCGTCAAAAGTTATTTTTGGCGCATCTGGTTTTCGAGGGTGATTACCAGTTCTTGCTGAGTTCAAACACAACAAAATGGTCGGTGATGCCTTTTTAATTGACCATAAACCGTTGTCATTCGACTAGCGCAGGGGTGGGGAACCTGCGGCCCGCGTAACATTCTAAATAGCCCGCATCAGAATTTGCGGTACACAAGATAGAGTATACAACAACGAGTCAAAACGAAGCTCCATAATAAGCAGGTACTTGCAATTCAATCTATAGACAGTAAGTCAAGAAGTCACTTTTTTCCTCATAGTTAGATATAAGTAGAAATTTAGGAGGATAAAATTTTATTTTAATTGATTTTGCGGCCCGCCAGCGATAATGTACAATTCATGTGACACGTGATAATAAATAGGTTCCCACCACGGGACTAACGGAAGGTTTCGGGAATGTTTGGTACGACCAACTAAGTAAGTACACCAACATTTCTCTCAAGCACCATTCAAAATCAACATATAGCTACTTTAAAACTTAATGTGCAGTCAGGCATGTTTCTTATCATAATTGGAATCGGAGCGGCACTTGTTTTACCGTATCAAAAGCTTCAAACACTTCCAGTTTTATGTTCCAAACTCTATCCAGGGGTCCGCAGCCTACAGCACGCGTACGCCAAGCAATTTCCAATGGCACGCAGAAGCTCCGAGTTTCACATATCAATTTTGTTATGATTCACAAAGAAGGTATATTTATCTTGACTTGCATCAAAAATTTATTTTTGGCACACTGAATGATTTGAAACCTTAATTCAGCACACAATTAACAACAGGTTGCCTACCCCTGTTCTAGGGATATGTTTGGATGAAAACAAAATCTTCTTTCGTTTGTCACGATGTACAGCGGCCAATGAAACGATGAAGTGCTTAAAAGGCGCTGGGGATGTACAGGTTTGCTGAGGAGAATAACAGTTTTGCGGTGTCTTTTTCTCATGTTCTACTCTACAAGATAAGGTAACTCAAGATAAAAATGACCGATCAGACGCTAAGTAAAAGGGAAATATTTGTAAAGAATAAGTGGAAAATGGCTCTATAGCTTGGTACCAATTTTTACGTATTATACTTATAGCAGCAGTTGAGTATTTCGCAAAAAGCACACCTGTCCGATGGAAGCGGCAGCAAACGGCTTTTCGTCGAACTCTTTGACCAACTTCCTCCACTCAGCTCCGAATTCAGCCACCAAGACTTTCTGCGCCAGGAAAGCATTGTGATTAGACAAACTTAGTGATCCACAAAAATTCTGAACAAATGAAAAGTAAAAATCCCAGGAAAAGAACTGCTACAGTCAATCTAACCGGCATTACATTTTGACTTCCAATCCCTTTTGCAAGGTCTTTAAAAAGACTGTTTTTAAAATTGTAGTTGAAAACAACGGAAAATGGTCAACAAGAAAGGTTTATAATTTTCAACAAGCAACTAATTTTGAACGCCAACAATCGCCTACAGCCCGCAATACTAACAGAGGGCCGCTTTGGCGTCATTATGAGCTTAATTTTCCAAAGCATTATATCAACGCCATGAAGCAAATAAGCTTCTGTGATGTTTGCGCGCGGGAGGAAATTCTCAATTTTATTTTGTAACCAATTGGACCACAAGTTATGCACAACCAAAGGCCAACAAGCGTGAGCAACAACAATGCCATCGGCCTAAGCGTTGCCAAGAATACAACTGCGCAGAGCGGAAGCGTATGTAAGAAGATACAACATTGATGCTTTTTCGATCACCATGCTTATGTCGTGCACACTCCCCCGCAACAGCAAACTCAGCGATACCTTCATCTGCGACACAGGCATGAAATCAGCGCTCTGCCTGACCCGTTCAAAGGCTTCGAGCAGCCGCGGATCAACGATAGTGTCGTCTGCAACAAACAAATAAAAGAACGATACTTCTCACGCTGACAAGTTACAAAATTAACATATCAACCTCGGGGATCCTGCAACAACAATGGGACAAACCTTCTTTAAAAACATGAAATGCAGTGGAAGATAAAAGCTCAAGAGTCCGTTACAATCGAACTAACTGAGGCTGTTGCTTCGTGATTATTACTAAACAACGGTGCTGGAAAGCAGTCAGTGCAGCTTCTTTGCTAAACAGCAGGCAGCAAACAACGAAAACTGCAACATACATTTCGGCGTTAAAATGGAATCGCACTGACTGCCGCTACTCTTTCGTCCGATTATAAAATCATGAAACCATCTTTGTATTTGAAGCATGCCGAGTGAGAAACAAAACTATCATAAAGAACCACACAATATCAGATTTCAGCACATATCATAAGTCAGTAAAATTTTCACAAGCTCGGCACATGCATCAATTTCTCCTTTGTAACCACATTTACCAAAATAGTTCATAAGTGGACTTCATCGCAGCAGTTGTTTTATGTCTTTCAGTCACAAACCACACTCTTAGTTCTTGTCATTAATACAAATAGTGCACAGAAATACATGTAGACAACTCATTCTCAAAAGTAAACTCTGAAACGGCCTCTACATGAATCTTTTTTTTCAAAATGACCCACCAGGAGACTCCTAGGACGTTTACACTACACTGCAAGGCTGGCAACTAGTTAGGATTTCATTTAGAAAGTTAAAGTCATTACAATCAGCAGGACAACCTTGGACAGAAGTGCTGTTATTAAAAAGAAAAGCAACCGTAACAAATGCCACACGTCAGAGACGGGATAGCAACATGGCCAATAAGTTCCATTAAGTTTCTCCATTCCACAGCAGCAAATAATGAAAAAATTGTTTTTAATACAATCTTCCAAAACATAAAAAGGCAAGTAACTTTGAAGGTTGCACTGTCACAGCATGCACCATCACAACTTTTTGAAATGTATGGTGTGAAAGGGATGCTGAGACACAGCAAATGTGATCAGTAACTTAATGGAACAATTTTAATACATCCAGTGAATGGTCCTCTTGAGATTCCAGATGTTATTTACAAATTTTTTATGTTAAAACAACATTCTTTAGCAGACTGAACAAATTTTCACGAAAGCTGTCACACCAAGCCCTCAGTTAATTAACAAAGTTTGCTGCAAACCTTGCATACTCAACATCTGACCAAGCTTCAGTGCAGCACCACGTACTTTGCACAAAGTGCTGACAACTTTGGCAAGATTGGCCTCTGACAGAATAGGTGACTTGCTTCCAGTAGCATCTGATAAAACCATAGATTATGCTATGAAACCGATAAAGACTGACAATTATAAAAAGAAACCGCTTGTTAGACACTCAGAAGAAACCTACATAACATAGAGAGCCATATAACATAGAGAGCCATTGCTTATTCAAAATAGCAAACAATAACTTGTGAATTAAAGACTTGGGACAGCCCATGAACAGCATAAGTTGATGATGGCTGTTACCTTGATTGCTTTCAAAAAACTGACATACAATAACAGCATTTTTTTACAAAATTACACAAACGTATTGACACAAAAAAGTTTAGATATTAAAACTGCTACCTATCAAAGCTTGGTTAGATATACCATTAAAAATGCAGTACACAAAACATGAGAAATATCAACTCAATGTTGATTTGAAAGCAAAAAATGCAGCCACCCTAAAAACATTCTGTAAGGCACTAGCAATCTTAGCAAAACACAAAAAATTGCCAAGCAGGACACAAAAATAGAGAAACTTATAAATATATCTGGAGTGACCTTACCATCAACAGCCAACCCAACAGTCTTTTTTGCCCCATCAATCACTGTACCAGCAGCTACACTTGCTGCTAAACCTGTAAGAAAGCAAACGAAAATTAGAAAAAAGGTAGAACAAGTGTTTGCAATATTGAGTATTAAATAGTCAATATGCAGTATAGTCAAATGGGGTAAAAAAACAAAATTTATAAGTTTGCAATATCTCTAAAACAAGCCACGGTATTTTCTTGGTCTTTTGATAGAATGTAACCCCCATGCCAAAGGATATTGTGACATGGAAATTTTTTTGTTATCTTTTCCCAAAGAAAAATTATAATAAAAAACACTATTTTTTTACCCAGGCAAAGGGGTAAAAAAAGCTACTGCTTATTCATCCAGATTTGCTTGTATTCTGTACATAAAAAGTAATCCACATTTTTGCACAAACATTTAGCCATGATGTAGACTAGCAATAATTTATTCACAGCATGCTTTCATGCAAAAACAGTAGATGANTATGATCANTTCAGTTCAAGCAGTCTTGATCAGATCATCAGTAATATTTTCCAAACTTGCAGGGGTTAGCAAATTTTTTGGAAACNATGCTCTCTCTCAAAAATTAAACAAGCCTTTCCACTGCCTGCATCTGTAAGTATTTTCTGGTCTGGACCATGAAAGCAATACTTAATGCATGGAAGAGAATATCCAGGTCTTTCACAGTGGGCCAAACCCATAACAAGCGACTTGTAAAAGTTGTGCTCTCACTTTTGTGCAAAAAGTTTATTTCCATACTTGTTGGTGTTTTATCATCGACATCCTCAATAAAAACTTTTAAAGTTGTTCCCAGTAGTCGGCTTTGAGGCTTGGTCAAAAAACAGCATAAATTTTCTCGTATTTACTCCTCAATCATTTTTACGTCTTCAGCTTTACTCTTATATGTAGTACTTAGAAAACTTTAACTGATTACTTAGTGGTGCATTGGTAACTGGTTCAACAAACAAGCTCCTAATCTGAATCGACTTTCTCTTTCAACTCGCGTTTCTTCTGTTTCTCACTTTGTACTTAAAAAAATCTTTCGTCTCTAATGAATTTTCCATGCATAAATATTGTCTTTTTTGTTGAGTGAAATTGCAAACTGGCCTGCTTTCAGACCTGAAAATAGCCTCAAGAGATGCTTCACCGTCTTGAGGTGTATACATGTGTCAAAAATATTTTTTATCTGGTAAAGAAAGTCTTTGCATGATTTTAATCTAACTAAATGTATCTGGTTCTATCAATTGCTGTATGTAGTTAAATACTATTTTCTTCTTATCTGGCCCTTCTTAACACTTTGGCGTCCGCTAGAATTCAGGGATTTTCAGAAAAAAAACGCCTAAACGCACATGGCTTTGCGTGGGAATTTCTCCAGTTCAGTGTGCTCTACAGACCTGGCAAAAGTCTCAAAAGATGCGGCAAGTCTGCTAGTCTGCACTAGAAAAAAAATTTTTTGCTTTGGGGTGCGGGTTTTTTGTGAGTGACGTCATAAGTGGAGGACTTTCAGGCCACCTTGGCCCACTTTGCCTGGCCCTGGGTGCCAACCGTTAGGTGGTAGTATTTCACTGAAGTTTCCACTGGAAACTAGACTACAATCCAAGTCTTTTGATATTTTGGATGACCTTGGGGTTTCGGGTTCAAAAGTTGTGATGTAAGTTAGTAAAAATATTTGACTAATTAGCTAATTAGATACTTAATTAATTTGTTTACTTTAGATCATAACTTTTGAACCAGAAACGCTAGAAAGTCGATCAAAGGCTCAAAAGACTCGGACTCGAGCCTAGTTTCCAATGAAAACTTTAGTGAAACAATTTGGCCTAGTGGTTGGGCCCTAGGCCATGCAACATGAGCCAAAATGACCCCAAAACCACTTCACTTATGACGTCAGTCACAAAAAATCCGCATCCCCAACCAAAAAATTTTTTTTCGAGTGCAATCTACTAGACTGGCCGATCCGTTTGAGCTATGAACAGCTCTCTAGCGCAATTGGCAGAGGAGCTAGGGCGTTGGTAAGGCAACCGAAAATTGCTGTTTTCTAGGCCGAAATCGAAGTATGAATATATCGTAGACCAGCTCTCAAAGTGTTAAAGGTAAACCTGCTGTAGTGTGATCCCAGCAAAAAAGAGTCCTACGAACCTGTTATTGTTTTTTGCCACACCGTACTATTGTGATGCAGTTTAAAAAATGCAATTATGATTCAGTTTCATCACCACTGTTTTGTTACTTTCTGGACTAGAACCTGGGTTCTCCAACATGAAAGCTTTGGAGTAGGAGCACATGTGTGGTAGCAACATACTGTTGAAAATCACGATAATTGCAAATAAAGTTTTTTACTTTTTTTGGGTTTGATTATGAGATTAGCTGAGATGGAAATATCAATGACTAACGCTAAAAAAGACGCATCTAAAATAGTTCAAGAACCTCTGTTCTAGACACAAAACGATAATTGGCACTTGCTTGCGAGCTATTATTGTAATCAAATACATTTAGAATACAGCTGAAATGCCCAACAACAAATGAAGGTTCTTGTTTTTTGCAGAGCAGTACTATAGAGAATTTTGCTGCATCTGTTTTGTAGTAAGATCATACAAAAATACAAACATGGGGTAAAATATCCTGTCTGGGGTATAAAGTAACTAGTTTTTTAAATCAATACATCCATTTGGGGTAAAAACAAAGTAGCCCACAAAACTCAAAAATGGGTCAAATCATTATAATCCAACAAGGGGTGTAACCCAATGTCACAAAAATGCCTCATTTTTTTATATAAGGTGCACCCACATGTAAAATGGCC
>JGI24021J15306_10008570_pt1 | contig 12592 bp, 9 predicted proteins | sample Ectturendosymbi1_FD_15306 | JGI IMG/M metagenome (IMG submission 15306) | reverse complement strand
TGAGCCAAAATGACCCTAAAACTACTTCACTTATGACGTCAGTCACAAAAAATCCGCACCCCCCAACCAAAATTTTTTTTCAAGTGTAATTTGCTAGGCTGGCCGATCCGGTTGAGCCCTTGAACCGCTCTCTAGCGCAATCAACGGAGGAGCTAGGGCGTTGGTAAGGCAACCGAAAACTGCTGTTTTTTAGGCTGAAATCAAAGTACGAATATATCGTACCCCGGTTCTCAAAGTGTTAAGATGACCCACGAACACGATATTTTAGCTTGCATACATTATAAACCAGTGCGCTAGGCCTAACACATCAAGTTAAAAGTAGAATCCTTTCAAGATGTAGCGTGCAACTGCTTCACAGCGACAGTTGTCATCACTAATGAGTAGCGAGTGCGTTTGTAATCATATTCATACCGCCATAAATGTTGCTTAACATAACACAATTCTATTTTCATGCAAACTTTTAAAAAATTAATCTGTGCTAAACTGGGTATCGATTGGACTTTTGCACCTTTAAGTTACAGTCAAACGTTTCGTGCTGCGAAAACTTCCAGAAGTACAACAGGAGTTTATTCGTACACAACACTTGCATGTGGTAGCTTCAAGCATTGTGAAACTTCCCGATGATGCTTTTGTTTCGGCTGCCATAGAGGACGCATGCTCCATGGTTAATCTTGTCTGCTTGTTTATGAAACCGCACCTGCTAGCGTTGTTGTAAGATAATTGTCTTGACTTGCTTCGTTATGCTTTCTTGCGCAAATTATCTGGATGCGTGAGTAATATAACAGCATTTTGTCAATACCTACTGAGGCCAATAAAATCGGCCGTTTTGGCCGATACCAATATATCGGTAAAACCCAAATATCGGCCGATATCAGTCGGCTGATATATCAGTCGATCTCTAATTTTAAGTGCGCCATATGGTCTGAAAAAAATGATACCCCATGTCTGGCAGCAAACTATCGAGGAATCTTCTGAATGGACTCTGCTTTCATGACTCAGCAATGATTGAGAGTTGCACATATATGTGTTCAAGTAATTAGTCTCCACAAAGATGACTCAGTTGAATCAATCAGTAAAAATTTCTTTTAATGAAAAAGTGATGGTTTTGTTAAAATTTGCTGCTTCAACTATGTCACCTTTTTCAGGGTTCCCACGCGGTATTGAAAGTATTGAAAAAGTATTGAATTTTGAAATCAGTTTTCAAGACTTTGAAAAAGTATTGAACTTGGCCAAAATGTACATAAAGTATGAAAATTCTAAATTCAGCCATTTGCTGTTTCAAATTTTGTTTGTTACCGCTTATGACAGTTCTGCAGATGTTTTTTGCATTGTGTTCCATCAACAAAATTTTCAAAAAATGAAGCTAATTGATGGTATTAAAGTCCTTTAATTTGGTATTGAAAAGGTATTGAAAAAGTATGGAAAATTGTTTTTGAAAATGTGTGGGAACCCTGCTTTTTGGAGACTTCATTACTTAGTTCATCACAAAACTACCAGTATACCACAAAACTGTATTTATGTGAGACATTTTGATAAAAGTTCTATTATGCTTCTACACTTTTTTTGAAAATACGGTTAATGGCTCACAAAAGCCAATAAAGGTTTGTGCAAGTGCATTAATGATTAAAGTATTTTCATAATTTATGTAAATATTTTTAGACACGAGCTCTCATTGGCGTTTACGAAAATGATTCTAATGCCCTTCTTCAATATGCACAAGACTTGCATGTTGCTTACATGCGAGTCACCTCTGCTCAGGTCAGTAATTAATGCTTTCGTTTCTCAAAGCAGCATTTTTGCGATAGAATGCTGTGTTGTTGCATCCATGTTGTATTACTGCTGCAATCACTGACAAAATGTATTGTGCTTATGTTTGTGTTTTTTAAGATTATGAGCTGCAGTGAATTTTANTAGACCTTGGACTTGCTAATGCTCAACCAAATGTAATATTTTCAGAAAGAACTCACTGATTCCACCCAAGACCTTGCTGAAAGGCTACGTGAATATCAAGAGGCTGTATGTACTGAATCATTAACTATTTGCTTGTGTGGGCAGTATATTGGTGCTACACTAACATCAAAGGAAGACTTGCTATGTGAAAGCGTTGTGGGCATATGTGGCTTCACTATTTATTGCCTCAGTTACTAGTTATCAAGCAAAGACAACGTTAGTTATTTTGCCTCTGAAAAACAACTTGTGGTTGTTAAAGTGAAGATTTTCTCATATAAAAGTCTGCTTATTGCACATGTATTTACCAAACTTGCTTTTGCAAAAATTTTTCTTTTGACTTTTAAGGTTGACTGCTGTTAGTTGGTTGAAAACTGCCAGATTTTGTAGGTGTCTGTCTGTATCATTTACATAGGCTTTAAAGTTTATTTTGAGTTATCCTTTGCACCTGCCGTTGCAATGTAAAAATAGACTCAACAGAAACCTAGCCCTAAAGGTCACAAAAACAAAAAGTTTGCTTCAAAACAACAACACAAAAATATCCTTGCTCCTACTGACAAACCAATTTTAGGTTAAGAGGAAAACGTGGTTTGTTTGAATACCATTACTGAGTCGAGTGAATGCAGCAACCATAAGCTGCCTCTGTAACTCTCTACTTGTAATTATTGTACATACCATGTTAATTATGACAAGGCAGAATAAAGGTTTGATTTGATGTGTTTCTTTAGCGCACAAACAGGTAATATTGAAAACTTTTCTGAACACACAAGATTAAATTCTAAGGTATATTTTATGTGTGTCCAGGTAGCAATAGCAGACAAGCTAGGTTTTGCTTGGAATTTGATAAGAAGTCCTCAGAAAATGGCTNTCGCCAAAATTTACAGTAGAATTTCCATATAACTTTACTACATGGCACCAGAGAAAAAGCATTGTTATAGGTGAACTGTTGTTATGGCCAAACTACAATGAATCATTCCTAAACTGGCTTTTTACTTCAATGCCAATGGCTAAGTCCAGCAAGGGGTAAAAATTGTTCTTTGATTAGGATTTCCGGTTACTGTGTTCTGTTTTCACTTATGCTCGGATGAAAAGTGAAACTATTTTGTCTTTAATTTTTGCAACTGTGGACAACGTTGCTGAAATATTGAAATCTTCTGCTATCAAATTTTACCACTTTACACCATTTTTGTTACTGAGCAAAACAACGATGTCATACTTGTCCATAATGGGATGTTGCTTCTTTTGTTCAATTTACACACTGCTCCACCAAGACTATTGATCAAACTGACTACAGTTGCAACAATCCCTAATGCTGTCCAGTAGAACTTATGCAATGATTTGCCTCCAGTGCTGCTGATGGCACAATCCTTGATGGTATTCTCACATCACGTCTTCTGTGTGGAATACCAAAACTGTATGTTCACTTCCAAGATCTTCATTAAGTGACTTGCTACCATGAAGGAAACAGTGAGTACTTTGCAAGACTACTACACTTCACTTTTTGGAATTGACTAGCTGAACACCAAACATGGTAGTTATAGCACCATAACCCTTTCGAGACTGATTTTAAACATAACGATTTTGAACCCAGGTTTTATGGGGAAAGCTTAATTTTTATGAACAAAATCTGACATGTATTTTTGTTTTAAGTTTTTTTTTGCCTAATATATGTAAATTGGAAATAGGATATATTTGTCCCAACAGTACTGAGACAGTACTAACAACTAGGACAAAATATCCCTACAGTCTACATTGCACAAACATCAACTAAAGTTACTAGACAATTTTTAGAAATAAAAAATTTTGCATTCGACAGCAAAGCTCATTTGTTTCATCCAGGTATGTGTGGTGTGGGTAACGTAGTCCATGCACAGGTCCACATTGGTTTTTGGCGCAATATCCAATTCTTTTTTCTATTGTCCTTGCGGCATATCGAGCACACTGTCTTCTTTGTTTCCTTTTTACTGGCAACAGGCAAGTGTTCTCCCACGTGTGCTTTTTCGAGTGCACCGTTTGAACGCCTGCCAACTCAAATCATACTTCAATGAATGTTTTTTGATGCAGTCCATTACTTTTTCTCCATAGTAAAATTTTAAAGTAGCTTGTGGGGTCATTGAAATGAAACTTTGCAAACAAAAGTTTGAAACTGCCCCTAGCACTTGCATTTCAGATGGATATGTTGGCATTTGACTTTATTGTAGACCAGTACATGCATGTAGAACAGGGGTCCGCAACCTTTCCCTAGTTGCGGGCCAAAAACAAACTCTACAAGGTATGGTGGGTCGTATTAATTTTCCAACAATTCTGTTCTTTTTGCTGTATATGATGCTGATAAAAATCAGGAATTTATGGAATTTTAATTAAATTAACTCTTGATTTTCAAATTTATAATGAAAGCCGAAAATACAACAAACACTACAGCAAAGGGCGATTTCTCATAAGTATGCAATACAAGAAGTTGCAGGAGGGCATATTCATAAAATATAATACCACTATGTGGCAGGCGGGCCATAGAGTTACTACAATTTGTAAAGTGGCTGCGGGCTGGATGGTTTTGCTTAGCGGGTTGGATCCAGCCCATGGGCTGTAATTGCCGACTGCTGATGTAGAATGTAATTTGTTATAACTCTGTATCACGCAAGGTTTTATTTGAGTCCATCAAGCTTCTTCATCTTTTGAGCAAGTTCTTCTAACCACTGCTTAGTCACACTAGATATTGGGGAAGGTGTTGAGCAGCCATTCAATTGTCTCATCATCGGAACTATCAGGCCGTGCAGTCCATGAGGAGGTCTGTGGTGGCCCATGTGTGCCACTCTAAAAAAATTTTGTTTCTGGCATTTTTTTGAAAAAAAAAACAAAAAAATGTTTCAAAAACTAAAACAATTTTACTTGCGTTTCACAAATGTTTTCTAAATAAAACATTTTCATTTTTTTTAATTTTTATTTTTGTTTCGGAAACACTTTTGGTTTTGTTTGCAAATTATAATATTTTTGTTTCAAAAACAAAAACAATTTTATTTTCGTTTTGAAAATATTTTCTAAATAAAAACATTTCCGTTTTAAAAAAATTTATTTTCGTTTTTAAAAAAAGCTTTCACTTTTGTTTCGAAAATACTTCATAAAACAAATAAAAAAATCGCATCAGTTTTGTGGTCGGGGCCCATGTGTGCCATCCTCCATTGAGGGCCAGTGTTTCCACATGAGAAGGTTTGAATTGCATATTCTCCTATGTCGATGTCTGGCTCCAGTAGCTCGAGATAGTATTTCCCATACATGTAGACTAGTACAGAAGAAACCAATGCTTGGGATAAAAATAACCAACAGCCTCAAAAGTGTTAAGAGTCACTGCCTCTGAATGCCCCCAGTGGCTAGGGACTTGGTTAAATGCGGACACAAGTCTTTGAGTCTGAGGTTTAATATCTTAAGATTTTAGTATGCATGTGTTTTTCATACCTTCAACAGGAAAATGAATTCGTGGAAGGATCTAGTCCCTAAATGCACATACTACAAGGAATATTGCAAGGTTACACATACTTTTAAAAAACCATAACAATTTTGTGCATAAGTCAACTCTTTTGAACCACTAAAAGAAAAGTATTAGTTACTTTCCAAAATGTAATTAACTTTGTGATGAGCCACATGGTATTTTTAAAAGTTCAGTTGTTGTGAAGTGAGTTGATTTAGCAAAAGCCATCATCCATCAGTTATCAAGGTCAATACCAAATGGGCATGCTTAACTAGCAAAAGCAGTAAACCACGTAAAACGTCACTGATCAATGATTCCTTTACAGTAAATAAACAAAAAGTAATAGACAAACAGAGTGGCAGTTTCATCTGTGCTGGTGACTGAGTTTGGTTAATGAAATACAGGTGCAAAAGATTTAAATACAGTAGGATTTGCCTATAACAATGATTTTTTGTCAGTCCCAGCAAAATTCCCATCGTTTATGTGCATTAGAGTTCGGTTACAACGACTTCAACTATATTGTCATTTCCCCTATAGCGATGATTTTTGTCAATCCCACAGAATAGTTTCTTTGTTTATAATGACAATTGTAAGTTTTTTTTACAGTTTGAAGTGTTAGCTCCTCTATGTGGAGCCACCACACAAGTCTTTTTTGACAGAATAGGAACACAGTTAAGTCAAACGGCCAATCATTGAGCCGTTACGTGAGTATACCATCAAGAACTGCACCATCAGCAGCATTGGAGGCAAATCATTGCATGAGTTCTACTGCACAGCATTAGGGATTGTTGCAACTGTAGTCAGTTTGATCAATGGTCTTGGTGGAGCATTCCATTATGGAAAAAGTATGACATCGTTGTTTTGCTCAATAGCAAACGTGGTAAAATTTGCTAGCAAAAGATTTCAATATTTCAGCAACAATGTTGACTACAGTTTTGAAAATTAAAGACAAAATAGTTTCACTTTTTTATCCAAGCAAACAGGACACAGTAACCGGAAATCCTAATCAAAGAACACTTTCTGCCCTTGCTGGACTTAGCCATTGGCATTGAAGTAAATATTCAGTCTATGACTGAAAAACGAACGAAAAAAACAGGCTTAAGGACAATGCATTTAAATAACTATCTTGGGTATTGCCCCAAGAAAAAGTTCATTCAGACAATTCAGCTCAACTATCTTTCATCCCACGAAAATTGCAATTTTATGAGTTATGAGCAGATTCCATGTTTTGAACAAGTTTTTGGCGGTACAGAAACTGTCAAACAGTTCTTATACTGTGAGGATCATCCTTCAATGCGAAATCTAGGTACAAATATATCATACACCGGCTCTCTAAGTGTTAACACTTGGGGTCATAAGTGTCTTATTAGCACACATCTGGAGCTGTTCCCATTTGTCTGGATGCAAAGTAATATTCAAAAACTGTTGAACATCTTCTGGGCGTCATGCCTGAACAGCTTACGTAACTAAGACTCATATTCATCACAGCCTCTGAAATAACGCAGAAAGCATGAAGAAATAGGGTTGAAGTTGTTTAAGGCATACAGGATGCGTAGTGCGTACAAGAGATGCAATTGTCTGATAGCCAGTTGTCTAATTGGCAATTGTATATATAATTTCAAATCATAACCATTAAAAGGTTATGATGGACTGATCCCTTGAGTACTGTTTTGTTACACAAGTTATTGTAGTTCTTCTTTGTGGCAGGAGTTTGTGCTGGGAGACAAAGACAACATCATTGGATCAACGCTGGAACAACTTGTGACTAGTGTAGATGAGGCATGTCATGTTACAAACATTTTTTTGAAACAGTCGCTATTTCTTCAATATACGTTTGAAGTTAAAATGTACTATTTCAGCGTTTCATTATTATTTTTTATTCTATAGCAACATTTCTGCACGGAAATTCTAGCACGCAGATGGTAGATGATCTGTTTTGGATTGCTGGTACCTGGTGGCATACTTGTACATTAGTCAATGAGTATGTATACTCATTCGAAAACTTGCTTAAAACAGTCACACATATGCAAATTTCCTGGTATTTGGTAAATTTCACGATTTTAGAATTAAGCGTAATACAGAGTATCCCTATTCTCTGTATTACGTGTATTCGTCGGTTTTTGTCAAACTTTTTTCTCAGAAGTAATTAACTTCTATGCTTGTGTTCTTGGCTGTTGTTGTTCAGCGTTCATGGTTTTGTTTTTCTCCAGATTTCAAGTTATCACGCTGTGCTACACACGCAATTCTCCGAGGGAATGGGGTTTCACAGTGCACAGTTAGTTGGTTTCTGCTGCATATGCAGTGGCGTAACTAGAGGTTTGAGCCAGGGTGGGAAACCTTAGCTGAAGTGAGAACACTGGCCACTGTAGGGGCCACTAGCCAACACTCAGAAAAAAGAGTTGAGAAGTGATAGTGAATCCGGATGTGGATGTCTATACTAAAACCCTTAATCACCAAAACCACCAGGATTGCCAAGTCGGAGGTAAAATATCCGACTCCAACTCCGACCTTTCCAAAATTTCCGACTCCCGACTCCGACTTTGCAAAATTTCCGACTCCCAACTCCGACTTTTCCAAATTTTCTGACTCCAGCTCCTTAACGTACAGGGGATGAAATTTGGCTGTTAAGCTCGGTGGAAATCGTGGTGGGCAGCAAGAAATCTGTTTCAACAAAGGTTTCAAAGGAAATTGTACCATTTCAGCAGGAATTCCAAATTTAGGAGGGTGATGTAAAAAATGATCCAATTGGACATCCGGAGTCGGACAAAAAAATTCGACTCCGACTCTCAGTGTTGTTAGGTATCCGACTCCACCCAAAATCGTCCGACTCCGCAACCCTGGGAAACACTCTGAAAAGCACATAAAAAAACACAACCAAATAATACTAAATCCTGCAATACAGCATAAGCTAAATGGGGGGCCGGGTTTTCAGGGGGGCGGTTCGCACTCCTGTCCACGTTAGTTACGCCACTAGCAGTATGGGTTTTGTAGTAATTCAGCGACGTGTGTTGTACAGGTGTTGTGCAATCATGTATGAAACTTGCGCTTTGCTACCTGCTCTAACTTATTAACTGCATGTATAAATACACTCCGTGCATATAGTATGTACAGTGGTGTGACATTTTTTGCTACGAGCAGGGATTTGGAGTCGATACCAAATATCTTCGACTCCGATTTCTCTTTTTTGGTGCCACGACTCCGACTCCTGTAGATGCAAACGCGTAATTTCGAACGCTGTGACTTCTGTCGGGTAGCGCACACAACAAACTCAACTAGTAACGGTAGTATAGCACCTTCTCCAGCAGCAACTGCACTCTTTCACTACGCTGCCGCTCACCAATCATCACTCGTCATTGACCAGGGTTGCCAACCTGTCTTCACCAAAAAAAGCCAGATAGTAGTTTTAAGGCATTAACACATAAAACATGAATAACCAAACACATAATAGACATTAAAACTCGTCAGAAACATCGGTACAATACAATTGCACTCTTTAGAAGCAATTTCTTTCCCCACAATTACACTGTCGTACATTTGTTTCATCAATAATATCGATCATTTTTACGGCAACAGTAAAATCTTTTCAATATTCTGTGCACCCTGCACGGTTATAGACTCTTTTCAGAAGAGATTTGTAATGAATATGCAGCTCAGACAATGTTTTTCCTGAGCCTAGCGTTTCCAACTGATAAAAGCCAGATTTTGTCTGGCTCTTTCTGATTTCCATAAAAAGCCAAAGGTGTTCAAAAAAGCCAGAATTTCAAGTCTGGCTTCAAAAAAGTCAAATTGGCAACCCTGTCGTTGACTACGCTAGGCAGCACACGGTCATGAAGAAACAATGAAACTAAATTTCGTAATGACGCAACAATGGACAATAAATTTTCTGATTAATCGGCCGGTGACGGTCAATGTAGAAATTGTGGTACATATCAGAGGTGGCCGGAGTCACATTTTCCGACGCCGCTCCTGTTGTAAAAGTTTTTAATCAATAAACCGATTGTATTTCTTGCGAGGCATAGCCTAAATATGTCACATTTTAATGAAAGATTACGGGGATTGGTCAAGTCAGCCAACCCTTAAAATCCTGATCCGGCTCAAGTTTTTTCAAATTTGAGAATCCTACTCCTGTTCAAACTCCGAAAACCACCTATGGAACCAAAATTAACGATTTTTGTAATTAACAAATGACTTTCACGAAGACCACGCAGATTCCTGCTACTGCCGAAAACAAAAAGTGGTTCCCCGTCCGGTTTTTCAAAAATTTTTTACCCCGGGTCCGAAAAAACGCAGAATCCTGCCGGAGTCGACCCCGTATCCGTGGCCACCTCTGCTACATAACAGGGACCTTACTCTGTACTTTCATATGGTATAACGTAGAAAAATGCCCACTTGAAGTGTCAAATGCGCAACAACGATGAGCTGAATTTCAGATACCTATCTTCCATATATTTAAACTCTGCCTTCCATTACTGCGAAAGGGCATTATGGTCATACGAAAGAAGATGAAGCATTTTAAGTTTTAACAATTTTTTTCGCGCGTGTCTGTTTTGGGAGGTGATAGAAACTGAAAACACAGATAACTTCGTCATTGCACGATGGCTAACATGTTTGAAACCACAAACCAGAGAAAACCAAAGGCTAGCTCTCACGAAGCTGAAGCAATAAACGTGCCCATCGCCAAGTTAAGAATCGACTGAGTGATATGCGAGGACCTTGAATGATAATTATTTCTTGCTGTATTTACCCTACCAAACTTGCTTTATTCGCAGAAATCCTTTGCCATTTTAAACAAACGATAACTGTCCCACTGTGTTGATAATGGACACACGCTTTGTTCGTTCAAAGTGTGAATGCTGAGGCCTTGTGAGCACTTGACTGCTGTGTCAATCAGTGACATTAAGTTTGGGTGATTATACTTCACATTTTTTTCTTCACCCCTTTTTATCTTGCGTAGCATACATATTCAAATGCAGTCGCTGGAAAGCAAGTCGGCCTCCTGCTTGTCGCACGGCATAGCAGGATGGAAGCGGGCGTTCAAAAGTTATCCAATTGAAATTTGACTCGCGAGTTGGAATGCACTCCGACGAGATTAAAAGCAAATGCTTATACTTCGAAGGTTCTTAAACAAGGATTTGCATGAATACCTCCGTCTGAAATCGAACTTCCACACCAGCGATAAACTGCATGAGGAAGCTGCAGCGAAACTCGCGCGATTATCAAAAAAGAAGCACAGCGAGAAGGTGTGGCGTCTACTGCCTGCGGTCGTTTTTGCGTGAACAGTCTTCTGCGCTTTTTCTTGTTATGATTCTGTATTGCTGCATACGGCATGTGCAACACTATTTTGTTGTCATCGTAAACAGCTGGTTTTACATAATTTACTGAGAAGGATCCGTTTCAATGCCCCTGATTTTTGTATTTTTATCCTGTGATCACGATATGGTTTCAGGCATGGCAAGAAGCGACTGACCAACTGTACGCATCGAGAAAGTCTTTTCACAACGTAAGTCTTGTGGAGCTTGGGTATGCTTCTATTATCCGTACATGCCATCACCGTGCAATAACCGTTGTTGGTGAGAAACCCGAATTCAATTCAAGATTTTATTTCTTGTGTTTGCAGACGTCAATGTTATACAGCTGCTGTCTGAACGACCTGCAAAGTAAAAAGAAGCTCGGACTTTTAAAGCCCGCAATCGGTTTTTTGCAAGCTCAAGTAAGCTTTCGCTGCTCCAGATTACGTCATTATACTTTTTGGTGCGCCAACTATCTCGCAACGTTGTTCAGATCGCTTTCTTTCGAATGGGTTCCGAAGTGAGCAAGACAGAGCTTGAACAAGTCCTTGGGAAACTCTCTGCCAACTTAAAGCAGTAAGATGGATGTAACATGGTTCTTCGTGATAATGTAGCATTGAATGTGAAAAAAATGCGGTGATTTCAGCGTTGTGATAAGTTACTTTCTGTTGAAAAACTATTCTGCTTCTACCACCAGACATACGCAGCCTGTGCATAATAACGAACTGCAATGCAGTGATGTCTCAATGTGTCGCATAAAGTCATATGGTTGAGCTGAGCTTTTCAAGTATGTATAGTTCTGCTGTGCTTGGATGTCTTATCTCGGCCTCGAATCATGTTGACACATAGCTGTTGGGTTGTTGGTGTTTCCCGACCAGCGAGCCATTGATTGGTTTCCAAGTGGGCCACGTAGCTACTTGAAAAATTTAGCACTCCGTTTTGAACACAACATAATGGTTCGGCAGAAGGTACACCTTTGATAATGCCAGTCAGGTGGTAATACCGCTGATTTCGGAATTAATTCTTGCTTCAGATTACTGTGTGTTTGTTTGTAAATGGCGTGAAACAAAAGACAACGTTCGGTGAACAACACTAGCTAAAAAACGGACGTGTCTTTTTTATTTCAACGCCACCTGGACCACGTCAATAAAAACGGGGAAAACTGGATTAATACAGCGCTTTGATTTTAATTGTGCATTTGCAGACTGGAAACACAAATGGCGGAAGACAGAGAGTTGTGCGTTGAAAAAATGGATCGTTTAGATGGACAGAGCACCCGGGCGTACATTCCAGATCCTCCTACTTCGATGAACTTCCCCGATGTGCCCGTTGACCGCGCCAAAACGCAAATAAGCGGTTACTTGTTTTACAGAAGGTGATTTGCGTAAACCGCTTGTTGACAATCTGACGGATGAATCGATCGAAGCCGATCAGCCGCGGTATGGTCCACCTCGGTTGCGATCGGAAAAGTCAAGTCGTAGCGTCTCTTGATTCTCTAACGGCGAGTGTGTCCTTGACGTGATGGAAAATTGTGACCATGCAAAGTTTGCATTGAGTCAACACTTTGAGAGCCGGCGTACGATATATTCGTACTTCGATTTCGGCCTAAAAAACAGCAGTTTTCTGTTGCCTTACCAACGCCCTAGCTCCTCCGCCGATTGCGCTAGAGAGCGGTTCAAGGGCTCAAACGTATCGGCCAGTCTAGTAGATTGCACTCGAAAAAAAATTTTTTGGTTAGGGGGTGCGGATTTTTTGTGACTGATGTCATAAGTGAAGTAGTTTTGGGGTCATTTCGGCTCATGTTGCCTGGCCTAGGGCCCAACCACTAGGCCAAAGTGTTTCGCTGAAGTTTTCATTGGAAACTAGGTTCGAGTCTGAGTCTTTTGAGCCT
>JGI24021J15306_10008568_pt1 | contig 12593 bp, 8 predicted proteins | sample Ectturendosymbi1_FD_15306 | JGI IMG/M metagenome (IMG submission 15306) | reverse complement strand
TAACGAACGTCACAGAGCAATGATAACCCCAGTTAGTCCTCTGCTTACTAAGCTCATTCATATTAGCCCGAGTTACTGGACAATTTATTGTTCGTTTGAAATTATTCTCAAAATGGGAATTGTCCATTGGATTGGACTTCAAATCCAATGTTCGAAACAAACCCACTGCTTCAAAAAACACTCAGCCCTATGTGAATCATAATTTAAAAAATCCTTAATTGCATTGGGCAGCTCCAGCTCGAATGGATGAGCCCGAGTAAAGCGCGAGCGAAAGAAGTCGAGAGAACGCCTTCCACGAACGATATTGTTTTATTCAGGTCACCTGCAACATGAACGCGAGAGGCCAGACATGGAACGAAAATACATGAACATTGACAAAGCCCAAAGAAAAGAGCCCGAGTTAACCTAGGGAAGTGGGACAAATATACAAAGCAAGCAAGCTTGCGTTCTCCGGTATAAATCGTAATCGAAGACTCGGGCTAAGCCTGAGGAGCTCATGTGCCGGAGTCGCCGCTGGGCTGTTAAAAATACCAAGAATACAGCTTAAAAAACAGGCAAAAATGACACAGCATTGATACCTGTCTTAAACACATTCAAAAATCATCACTTTTCCACATCTTGAACACAGAAGTAACATAACTGAATACTCATTCTACAACTGCATTGGATACCGGAATGCAAAGACAACACAAAGCATGCGTAGTAACTAGCAAGTTGTCTGTAAAGATGCCAATTGTGTTGCCAGTGCATAATTAATATATAGCTATTTAGTGTTGGCAATGCAAAAACAAAAACACAGTTGAATTTGATCTGTCAAATATTTCATTTAGCGTATGAGATTCAGGAAAAATTCACTATTTAGAATGGTTTTAAGACTCTCGAAATTACACCAATTTTTTAATGGTGAGGCACGAACTTTTTTCCTACACACACGCATGGGTGTCGGAAGGAGGGTAGGAATTTGAAAATTTCAGCAAAAAAGGTGGTCTTCTTGGTTTCCAGTGGTAAACAGCAAATTTCACCACTTTTGCCCACCCCCCATAGAAAAACTTTTGGAAAAATCCACTAGTGGGCCCCTGGAAAAATCCTTCCGACACCCATGCACACAAGCATGAAAAATTACACAATTTTTGTAAAAAAATGTGTTGTATTTCACCATCTGGTAACACTGTTCAACAACACCAATGCGGTAAGCAAGCCATAGCAGGGTAACAGACTGTGCACGGTGTATTCTGCCAAACAATTACGAAATCCTGCCAAATTACAAATAATATATTACAAGTGATATTGTCAAAATGCTGCCAAATTCTGCAGCATTTATTCAGTAAACAATTTACTTTAATGGACCCAATGCTAATTGCGTTACTTAGACTTATTTAGGCAAAGTTCGAGATTTAAAAATGTGGGGGCCTAGGCCCATGCGGCACCCCGGTTCCGCCACCTATGGTCATTGACCCAGTGGCGTACCTAGGGTTTTCCGCGCCCCGGGGCAAACTCAGTTTTGGCGCCCCCACCCAGCCCGGTCATGGCAGAATAGATGCGAAAAATGAGTTGGGAGTTACGGGGCGTCGAAAGTTGACTCGGACCGCCTGCCTATAGTTGTTTCTAGACCCGTCTGAAAACTTCCTGTGATTGTGACGTCACAGAACTGACGTCAGGACTTTTGAATCTTAGAAATCATTAACTGCCGTTAAGAATCTGATAGTTTCGTGTGAAGCTATTCCCTCTGAAATTTTGGTCACGATTGAACATTCAAACTGTTTTATTACGACACTCCAGACTGCGGCAATACATTCTCGAATTGTAGCAACTAGTGAAATAAAATGCAAAAACTAACCAAAAAGTTCCCTGATCATCTGTATAAATATGCATGAATTTTATTGACAAATTTTTGGGCACAAAAATCTTCTGATGACACAGTATAAAATTGGCCAGAGTTGCACCATGTTTTCTAAACCATGGTTTGTCAGAGCCTTTTGAAGATGCCGAATCCACCGCACCCCCCTGTTCCACTCCCTGTTCAGGTCTGGTTACAATCGACGCTGATGCGAGCTATAGGGACTAGGGATTTTCAGGAGCGTGCACTCTCAGAGTGCTTAGTAATAAAACATCATGAAGGACTGACTGAGGGAGACTCACGAGTCACGAATACATAAAAGAGAAGAACAGACAGAAGAATGCATATGAAAAACTGAAAGGGGAATGATTTTATACAAAACTGCTAGCTAGACATATAAAATTGCAAAATCCCGAAGCATTTTCTTGGACATAACGCCCTGAAAAGTTGACGGAAAATAAAAGAAATGCAGCTATTTAATGCTTTACCTGTGATTATCTAACTTCAAAGAAAAGTTTTTTTTGCCTTTACTATAAATTTGTCGATTGTTCCTTCAAAAAACTGCTTTAAATGAAATGTGTCAAATGCACTAATCTAAGAAGTATCTGAGATCAGTGACGCTCTGTTCGAAGTTGTAGGTTAGCAATTGTGTGATCTGAATTTCGACAAGCATGTCCATGGAAATGCTTAGTTTCTAAGCCAAAATGATATAAAGTACATGTAGCAGTAACTGAAAAGTTCATAATATCTAATATACTCAACGTTGTATAGCTGCAATTCGAATTTTGCAGAAGTATTGAGAAATTGCTTATCGCATATATCCCACAAACAAAAATCATCATAATTTCCTTCAGAACCACACCAAATCCATTTCAACATGAAGNTTGTCAAACCATAAAAGCTCAAAATTTTTCCTAAACAACAGATCTGTAGTCGTAACAACCAGGGGCATGCAGATAGGCCCGGTGATTCCCGGGGCTTGATTGCAAGCCCCCCACCAAATTCTAGTATTGAAGAATGTGAAAAATAGAGGCATTTGAAATAAGTAAAAACTAGTTTTGACAAATAAAAAAGTTTTGAAAATTTGAATTAAAATGAATTCATAGAGTATTTTTTGTGTTTAACGTGTTAGGTTTTTAATAATTTGTTTTATTCTGTGGGCTTGAGACATCTGTTTATAAGCAAATTTCTTCCACTCATGGGTAAGCTGTGTATTGAAGAATTAGATATTGCATTTATTCATGCAAGTGCTTTGTTCAGTAAAAACAGATGAAGGTAACGTTGGCAGTGCTTCATCTCTCTCTCAGGTCGTTTGACATACTGTACATTTGCATGCCCCATCAGGCAAGGTCCCATCAGTTCCATGAAGCACTTTTTAGTAGCTACTAAGAAGCGTCTCGTGCAGGGGTGCAAAAATGCGGTCGCGCCCCGCGCGACCAAAAACGTGGAGTGCGCGAACGTTTTTTTACCTTTTGTATTTCATGCATATGAATGCTGTATGGAAAAGCTTGTATGTGTGCGCTACTAAAAATTGCTGCGCGCTACTAACATTCACAGAAACTTTTGTGCCACTGGTCTAGTTACACAAGATTTTGATATATGCACTTTTTGTAATTTCACTCTTTGGATGACCCACTGCCTTGGATTTCCGGGGTCATCGCCTCGTTCATGCCCATTCTGCACATCCCTGGTAACAACATTGTGTAAGTTTTATTCCTGCTCTAAAAGCATGCGCAATATAGCATTCTGCATGCACTGTGAACGCTGGATTCCCGTCCCACTGTGACGCAACTATAAAATGACAGGGAAATCGGAAACTTCGCAACCCTGGCTTTCTGAAAGCGTTGTGACGCAGCCGTGAGTCAAACCACAACCACAAGCGGACGCCTGGAGACAGCCTGGTAACACCACTTAGGTTCATAATTGCTCTTTGCGAACCTCGGTGATCTTGAGGAGATTTCGCAATGACATTCGACGTTTTGTAAATTGTAATTATTAGCATCCGCTGACATTTGTCATTTCGTAATTAGTACGTAACATTCCGACCTCAATTTGGTGCCCCCAAAGTGCTGCGCCCGGGGGCAGATGTCTCCCTTTCCCCCCCTTCGTTACGCCACTGCATTGACCTGACAGGTCAATAAGAAGTTTGACTGCGTGCATTGCATAATGTTCACGCGATATCCCATATAAAATAGGCACTTGCTGACTGCCTCTCCACTTTTTTCACATTCTAATTATCCGCTATCACTGCATGGCAAAACAAATTTTTATGAATACCAAAATGAAACCAATGCACTATGCTGAAATTCATGCTTACTACACAAATTTAATGTGCCTCTGAGCACATAATAAACTTATAAATGCTCATAGATTACAATTATTCTGTACTGCATTCCAATATAACCCCTCAAGCTTTACCTTGTTTAAACTGGCCTAATGGCAATGTGTTGAGTGTGCCCCATTTTTAGCCAGATGTGCCCCATGCATATCTAAAAAATAAAATGAAGAAGTACTAACTCAACTTAAAAAGAATTTAAAATGGGACATTATCAAATAATGTTGCACTGCTCTGACTACAACGTCACAAAAACTCAGAACAGAAGATGTTGATTAACGTGACCCAAAATCTAAATGCGATTTTATGAATAACTTTTGGGTAGCAAAAACACAACTTGATCTGTAACTCGTAATAACGGCGGCCTATCAAGGAAGAATTCACTTTAATACAACGGCTGGCATGACAGTAAATCACCATGGAAACTTTTTTCTACTTATTGAATAAATCGAAAAAGACGACTGCGCCCCACGTTCCCCTAAAGCAGTGGTCGCCGGCCTGTGGCTCGCGTGGCTTGCGTGAATTATTTCCAAATGTTTGTATTAGCTTGAGAATATTCTTGACAATTCCAGCTACAGTAGCACCTGCTGAAAGATCTTTCAGCAAGCTTAAACTTATAAAAAATTATTTGCGGTCTGCTATGTCACAAACTCGACTTGTTGACGTACCAAGATTAAGCATTGAGTCTATTATTGCCAGACAAGTTGATTTTGATAGTGTTATTAGAAATTTTGCGAATAAGAAAGCCAGAAAAGCGCTTATAGTTAAATGATTTTATCTAATTTCTTCCTTGATATGATTTTACTATGAACATTTAATTTCGCTACAATATTCCGATTTTGTCAGTAACAAACACTCAAAATTTCCTTCAGTCTTGGGCCCCTCCGTAGCTGTCGGGTCCCGGAACAATGTACCTGCTGAACCCCTCTCATAGACCCTGGTGCAGTCTACTGCATGGCGCACATTCGTCGTGGACGCAGACGTTAGGTTAGTGTGCCGCGACAGACGGCAGACGAAAATTTTTACAAAATGAAGGTCCACCGGCGGACCTATATCCACTGCCTTAATACAGCCCTGTCGCCACAGGAGGTTTCGCCCCCCCAAACAAAGCTCCAATCTCCCAACTTGAAAGATAAAACAACATAAATCACTGGAGTTTGTATTTTTATCAAACTCAAATTATCAATCCCCCATGTTGAAGACTTTCTGGTGACGGTTCTGCCTTAATAATTAGGTACTTTTAATTCAGGGGTTCTCAACAGGGAGTAAATTTTACCTATCCTGGGGGTAAATTTAATGATGCTGAAGTTACAACAGTTTGCTTTTTTCTACAGCGCAAGTGAGGAAACAAAAAACAGGTGGCAAATTTTACGTTAGGAACCTGGCAAGGGGTAAACTGAAGAAAAAAGGTTGAGTAGCCCTGTTTTGTTTTGAAGTTTTAATCTGCGATGCATTGTGACCATGTCCTCCAATGTCCAACCCATCGACCTCCTCATTGGCGCCTGACGGTTCTGGACGATCGAATGGCTGCTCAGCACCTGCTCCCAGATCTAGTGCGATGTAACAGTAACAACTCGCTCAGACGAAGATATACAGTGCATCATTGTTTATGTGTAGCCTGGTGCTAATGCGTCGCTTGTGTTGTGTAGGCCTACTTGTTTTCTATTCTGGTTTGACATCTTACCTGCTCAAACTGAGATTAACAGAGCTTCTCACTGCATTCCTGCTAATAGTGATTACCTTGAAGTCTTCGCAGTGTTAATTACAGTAGAATTCGCCTGTAACGACAGTTCGCCACGCTTTTTGTCGGCCCCCTGCAGATTATTTTGTTCGTTTGCAACGACAGTTGCAATTTTTCTTTACAGCTTACCTTGAAGCTCGGCTATGTGAAGCCACCAAACAAAGCGAAGTGACTTGAGTCTCAAGCGACATGCCGTTTATTGTTTGCGTGCCTGATGCTGCATTGCACTCTGACTGTTAAGTGTCCTGCAACTATATCGCTATTGTGATTTGCTTTGGTTGGGTGTCAGCTTGCGAGTAAATTGACAAACACCAAAACAGTGATCGAGCTGGCCTTTCGCCGATCTGCTCTGAAGACAACATTAACAGAAAGTTGTTTGCTAACATTTTGTCAGACGTCGACGAGTTGATAAACGCCAGATTTATTATTTCTTTCCGTAGTCGCAACAAATGCTACGCTCAGTGACAAGGCGGCAGCAAGATCTTTTCAAGGAAAGTGGGGTGCAAAAAATCAAGTACCAACGTAAGCTGCACGCGTCGCACAATTACGTTCAGGCTTAACATAAACGAACCAAGTGATATCGTACGCACGCACACTGGGATCACGGGCAGTCGCCGGTGGGCGCATGCTTAAATGGCAAGTGAGTAGAACGCTTGAAACACCACGAAACGCTGCAACGTAACGTCACTTCAATACGTCGAACGTGAGCTGCGCGTCAGCTGCGAAAGTGTGCTGCGACAGCAACAACGTACGGATTTTAAACTAGATAATGATCCTTTTTCCTAACAAAGTCGCTCGCCGCGCTCGAGGGCAATGAACACTGCGCTGAAAAATCACGGAAATACTGACGCAGGATATCCCGATGAAAGGGTCGTTGAACGAGGCCGGGGATTGGTTTCACGCAGGTTTGAGTCGTGAAGCAAAGCGCCCCAACAGTAGGTATGGCGTGGGGCAAGTTTGCTAGGTTCATTTGCGATACTGTCGACGACCGATCGACACGGAGATTTTCGCTCGCCGTACGGGTGCAGGAAAAGTGTAACTAGTTAATGCGCTCACGCGCCGACGCAAGATAAATGAAGAAGTGTCGAAAATGCAAGGAAAAAGTAGTGACAGTAGCGGAAAACGTCGATGTTCAGCAGGGGGCGCAAGCGTAAGGACAAAACCGCAGCATATGGAAGAAAAACTATTATTAATTAGCGAAAAAACAATCGCATTGCCACATCACCAACACGCAATACATTACATACTTCCTATAAATCACCCAAAGAAGATTAAAGAGTAGCGTAAATCGACTCAGTTTATTACGAACACCAATGGCAGATATTAACTTCTTAACATGCCCTTACGTTCTGACCCCTTTAAGTCCTCTGCCATTCCGTTTGATTATGAACGGCGCTAACTCGCAAAATAATCATTTGAACTCACTAAGAGCTCCGAACTGCTTGAGGTCAATCAACACGAAAAAACATTTGCTCTGACTACCGCATATGACAGAAACTCTTTTGGTTTTGAAGTCAAGCAACTGAATCAGTGGAATTTTGCACCGACTTCGATGACTTTATCTCTACTACGTTTCAACGCATGCCAAGCAGGTGACAAATGACGTAGCGTGAAGCAAATTTTTATCAGTTTCAGGTCTTTGTTAAAACCTTTTGTCTCGAATTCGTTTTTCATCTGCAATACTAAAACCTGGACGACAACTGGCTTCCAGCGCTATTCAATGAAGTTAAACCAACTCCAAATGACCCCAAAGCGCACGAAAGATGCAAAACCATTAACAGTCCCCGGTCTTCACGTCATAAGGGAACGGGTGTGCAGTTCAGTCTGGCCAGCAGCGACTTGCTGGCGTTGACAGACAATGCAAAATTGGGATAAGACGGAGATCAAGCAAGTTCGGGCGCCTCCGAAATCAAGGACGCGCGAAAACTTTCGCGACCACCGTCTATTTCGCGCCGACGGTCCGACGACGTTCGAATAAAAAAGAAAACGAAACACGCGACACAGCAACAAACAACTAATCGTCAGAGTCGATACACGAGAGAAAAAAGCAACTTACAAATTAATCGATAAATGCGACGCTCGTAAACATCGTCGTGCATTCGAATCAACGCACTTCTAAGACCGCACGGGGCGATATCCGTGTGCAGCGTTCAAACGAGAAGCTCAGGTCTTCGAGATGCAGCAAAACACAGGTCGAAAAAGTGTACGTTCTGTTACGTCGCGGCAAAACGGAAGATTAAAGATCGCGCCGACGTTTGCACGTGTGATGCTCACAGAGGGGAGTTGAAAGTTTGCACGTCACAAGATAAAAACGGTGGTGCGAGCGTGCCTTGCGCTGCACGCGGTAATTAAAATGAACACTTGAGGAAGAAATGTTCGCGACGCATGAATTGCAGTTTGGTTTCTTTTTTTAAATTAAGCACTTTGCTCGCGGCGTCGTTTTTTGCCACCGCCATAAACCGCGCGCGTGCACTTCCGGCTACTGTATGCAGCAGTTGTTGCCGCCATTGTCTTTGTTGCGGAGGCAGTACTTGGGCCGGTACTTCTGCAAGAACTGCAACTGCTTGCTGTTGATGGCGCCTCGTCGCTTTCTGCGAAAAACACCAAGTTGCCAGGGTAACCGACATAACAATGCAAACTAGTTTGACGTAACCGGCGGGGCTTGTTACGAAACGAGCTGTTGTTTCCGGGTAATATTATTTCGCGTTCGTCAAAGGGGAGTGAGGCAAGCGAGCAGCGGTGCGCAATGCGTTGTTTGTTACGACAGATGTATGTACACAATGGGCGGTTTCTCGATAGTCTTAGGCAATTAGTTTTTTTACTTACAGCATTCAATGATATTTTCAGGGTTTTCATAGCAAAGCAAACCCGATTCACAGTTCACACCTGATTTTCAGATAAACGTTACTACGCGCAGCGCCAACGTCAAAATGTTGGAGTTGTGTCGAATTGCTTCAAATTGATAGCATTTTTCCATGCATTCAAAAATAAACGCAATTGAAACAAACTATTCGACTTCTACGATGTGAAGCCAAATAGAAATGAAGGCGTGGAAACCTAAAATTTAAAAGATGCAGTTCTGTTCTGGACTGTCCTCAACAGAAAATAGCGCAGTATGCAGCAGGTAAATCTTATAGATAGAGACAGACAGGATTACTTGATCCAACGTTGCAGCGTCATAACGAATCGCAAACGAGGGTTGTCAAATCTGACAGTTTCCGCGCGCCATGTCACAGGCCAGCGCGAAAAACAGCCGAAGGTCAAGCACGTTGTCTGTGACGCACAATAACACCGAAAAGAAAAAAACATCAAACATGTTGTCAAACCTCTGCGATGATTCAGAGGTAGCTCGTAAACGAGATTGTGCAGCGACAGGTGGCCTGCACCTGAACATACTAAACAAGTCAGCAGCGTCTAAAATTCTACTTACTGCCTGATGAACTCGACGGCGTCCTCGTATTTCATTCCGCTCTCCATCAGAGCCACAGCAACCAGTACCGGCGCCCTGAAACAACATCCTTACATAATAAGCGCGCCACGCGACCAAGACAAACGGATCGCGAGTGTGGGCGGTACACGCACGTATTCCAGCACCGCGCAGCGGAAATCACCGCTCTGCGTGGCCTTAAGCTGGTCATAAGGCGCAGGCAACAACGCCCGCAAATCCGATCACCATACGCTGTTGCGCAACTCGGGAAGTGATTGCGCATGCGCACAAAGCCGGAAACAAGGTTCTCAAACTTTTTTCTGTCGCTCCCCCGTTGCCGTTAGTCATTGATACTCGCGTCTCAAATCACCTCAAAGTCAAACACAGAAAAACAGGAACAGCAATTTATTTGCCATTATTCTGGTCAATGGGAAGGATGCGACTGTTGTTTGGAAAATAACAGTTTAATTTGAGGTTTTGTTGAAGACAACTCACATCGGCTTAAAATTTCAATTTGTTGCTAGATATTGTCTTGTCTGCTTGGTTTTCATTATGGCTTTTATTTATAATGAAGTGATAATACATTTACGAATCATACAAATAATACACTTAATACTTTTCAACATTGTGTCGCTGTCATACCTGCGCCCCACTTGCGAGCCTTTCACGCCCCCCAGTTTAAGAGNCCAGGGCTTAAAATATTACTATCCACTCAAGCTGTGTGGCACCAATCTGCAACGTTTCCATGATACTAAATCTGTTAATTGCTCAAGGTTCTCAGTGCTATTCCACTCTGTAACAAATCAATGTGGCACAAGGCGGTATGCTATACGAAAAGCTGTGCGAATGGACTTTGCACAGAACAGATGTATTTCTTATATCCAAATTGCACGACTGTTGAGATGTCATGGCGTGTGTGTGAGAGAAGTCAGAACGAGGAACAGCGTGTGTCCAGACTGATTCGTATTCTAAAGTTCCGTACAGTTTTGGTACCAACACCAAACCCATCAATTGCTCGTGCAAGTTAGGTCGAGTGAAAAGACAAACAAGCTCTGCACGGACAATTGCATTCAAGGTGCACTGTTACCTTCCAAGGCCGGCAACGCAGTGAACTGCGATGCAACTTTCCGGACTTTGCTTGAGGTGATCTTTCAGTAATTTGAGCCAATCGTCGACAACGTTCCGTGGAGGAGCGTCACCGTCGTCGAACGCCCAATCCTGTGATAAAATATTAACGTTTCGAGTTGTTGTTCTTTTTCTTTCACCTCCTATTGCAAAAATAAGCGCGACAATGTTTGGAGGTTTGTTTGCGATTCAAGCGTTAATTAAAAGAATTTTTAGAATCTACAGATAAAAGATCACGGAGAATTAGGTATTTTGGTACATGAAGTCACGTTAACGTTGTAGAAAGCTGTGATATCTGTATGCGTTGGTGAAGGCTTGCAGCTCTGTTGGTCAGGTATTGACCGGTGTGTACCGAACTGATGGACAGTAGCTATACAGGAGCAGTGAAAGTTTTTTTGTGTGTAAATCGTAACGCGATTGAGTAAAACCAGAAACCCTTGAACATCGCTTTCCGTTACGCAGGTAAAAAATCTACTACAGTGTTTGTGAAGAATCTGAGAGAAAGATTATTATTTCTCTGCAGTGTGCAGTGTTGTTATCGCCAACACCGGGTGTCGATGTTATCGGCAGTAGTGGCATTGGCTTGCGCGCTGATTCAAGATTAAGGAAACAATTTTTGTGCAGACAGATTTTCACAAGGCTGGTTTGAATTAGGCGTAGAGAAGTAGACAGCAAACTGATCGAAGTTTAATNAAGCCATCCGCAAAAACGAAACAGATCAATGTTTGGTGCAAAAATCCAACGATGAAATTTTTACAACTGTATCGTTTTCAATTTAACAGCCCAGCTGGTGCCACGGAAAAGACTAATTCAGTACAATGAAGTTTTGCAATGTTCGAGCAAATGCATGGTCTATGTGCAAGTGTAATTCCTTATGCCTAATGCTCAATGGGAATAACTATATGGCAGCATCAACCTAGTGCTTGCCCTTGGTGTGAAGCTTTTCGAGTCTTACGTTCGACAGGTTTGTCGCTGTGACCTTCAGCAACACAAACACAGTATCAACTGGCCCGCGGCACACTCCGCTAATAAGGCAAGCATTTGCCCTTCAATGCTGCTTGGTGATTGACAAGACGAAGAGGTGAGCTCTCCGGTAAACATCCGGATGAACCAGCCGCGTGGGTTTCGCAACGTCATGCGAACCGATATGGAAAGTACTGCAGAGTGCGAAGAACTATGTTGAAGAGATATTGCGCGCGCTCGCAACAACAAGCGGTCGCACTGCGTTGTTCACCACGCGACCGTCACCAACAGTAAACGCGCCGACTGTTTGATGTGCCGCCCAGGAGACGTTATCTAATTGGGGGGTAAGCAGAAAGCGTCGAAGTCAAGAGTCAACGGAAATCGATGGCACACGGGGTTGAGGAAGATCGTCGCAAGAACATCTGCATATTTATACGGGTGGAACCTTAACATGCCGCTTGCTTTGATAAAAGCATGAAATATGAGCGGCAATAATTAGGTGTTACATGATACTGCAGTTCCATATACACGCGAAGAATTCAGTCGGGTGAAAACAAGCAGCAGGGAGGCAAGAAAAATAAGACAACGGTTGGAGCAATGTAACAGACTACCGAGAGGCATGCTGAAATATAAAAGAACTTCGATTCTTGAAAAGACACTAATATCGTTACCTTCACACAATCGTTCTTCCGCTGTTAATGGCGTAATCTCTGTGCCTTCACAAGTCTTAAGCAATTCGAATGTAACATTAGTTGCACTGGGTTGACCCATATGTCTGGGTGTANGTAGCAAGGTTCTTGCAGCAAAACTGATTGCGAAAAAAGCAGCCGTCGTGGACACAACNGGACAAGGTAGTTTAGGTGTGAAACAAGAGGGTTGGTTTGATGGCAGCACTGACTGTCATAAAGTTGTAAAAGAAATGCTTCAAGAAGAATACACATACGCATGAAACAGCATCTTATGCGCTTACCAAGAACGGAAACATATGGTATAGAGCACATTCAGTGTGTTATGTAACAATGCCTTCCAGCATCGGCAGTTGCAATATCATTTGAGAAAATGCGCTCTAACACCAACTCAAGGCTCTGTGTGGACTTACTATCACCCGGATTCCTTTCGCGTTTAGCGGCTCTTTGTCATAAGTTGACTCGCACACACGCACCAC
>JGI24021J15306_10008567_pt1 | contig 12595 bp, 7 predicted proteins | sample Ectturendosymbi1_FD_15306 | JGI IMG/M metagenome (IMG submission 15306) | reverse complement strand
ACAAATGGTACGCGATCAGAAAAAGTTTGAGAACCACTGGTCTAATGACACAGCACAGGGTTGCCAAAACCAAACGTACATTCTCAGGGGCGTGCAAGGGGTGTCGACGACCCAGAAAATCCAACGTCGTGGGCATGCAAAAAGCGGCATTGCAAAAATTACATTTTATGAAATTGCAGATATCCAGTTTTTGTATAAAAACTTGTCTAAGAGCCTCCATGTTACAGGAACGGGTAGCAAACTTAGCTTTAATCAGCATTGAAATCAAACTTACTTCAGTCGATGCAAAAAGATCGAAATGCAAATATTTTCCGATATGAGAGNTCCAGGGGCGTAGTGGGGCGGGAACGCGTTGGAACGGCGTTCCCACACCTTTTTCACGTTTTGCTTGAATATGAGTTGGAAGCTGTTAAAAACTGTCTATTTTTTGGATGTGTTCCCACACCTTTTTTGTTAGCACTATATCCCTGGAGAGCTCTGGGAAAGAGAAATCAATGAGTGCAAGTGTGTAACAGAATTGTTCACGTGTTCTAGTTGAATGAAACCGGTTACTTTTTCATTTGTTTTTATTAGACAGTAGCCTATCTTTAGCAATTTGTATATAGTTCAAAAAAAATCGAAGGGCATCAATGCTTCAAACAGGATACTTGTACAATTTCAGATACTGTTTATAACAGACAAAATAGACAACTCTATCTCCCACCGTGCTTCACAAGTCCTATCTTTTTGTTGGGCCTATCTGATACTTATTTGCATGCATAATTGCAATATGTATTTCCTCAACGCATATCCATTACTAGAGGAATTTTGCTTATAGTCTAAATGTATGCTTCAGCCCACAAAATAAAACAAACTATTAACGAGTATCACATTACAAACAAAAATACTCTGCAATATTTCAAATTTGATTTTTAGAAGCACGTTTTTTGTCAATACTAAGATATTTCTAATGTCTGCATTTCCCACATTCCTCAACAGTAGAATTTGGTAGGGAGGCATAAAATCAAGCAATTACCCCTGGCATCACCAGATCTCTGCGCGCCCCTATATGTGCTAGAGTGTGTTGTTGTGCAGTGACAAAAAAACTACCACTGCATCCAGCAGAAAATATCTTGGGAATAGCTGTGAATAAAAGCTTGAGTTGAAAATCGTGGCAGGCAAATATTTCGCAAAAACACGTGTCAGTTAGCAGCAATCGCATAGCTTTCGCTGGCAACAAGCACATTTTTTCAGTTAGTAGCAATGGAATCTTTCAGGTAATCATTACTAAAATATTAAAACTTTCATCACGAAAACCTTACGGTTAGAATGAATGGCACCAAGAAATAGAAGATCAGTAAGGCTGGATCCATAACGCGACGTATTCTGAAGAACGTTTCTTTCGATAGAAACACTGGCATATATTGGAATGCGAAGCTGAAATATTGGAAAGTGTAAGTGGAGGGCAGAAAAGCTGAAACGAAAAACATTAGCATAAGACCATTCGTTCTTTTCAGATCGAATATTAGTTAATTTTTGAAAGGTATACTTTTGCAACTACAATTTCAATGAAAAAATAAACACATGTATCTAAAACAGTAATTAAATTTTACACACTTCCAAAATTTTTCAAAATTCAGAAGTTTGGACATTAGTACATCCAAAACCTTTTCTGTCGAAAAAAGCAAGGAATTGCTGTCAGCATCGCTGGAAAAACTTTAGTCAATAATTTTGTCGTAACGATCAAGAAAAGCATTGCAAACAAAGGGTGAGTGATTACCCGGTATCGATGAAATTGTAATATTGATAACCCAGATGAATACCAAGTGTGCAGTCACTTTTCCTGCTGTTTGCGATCGATAATACATAGGGAACTGAATTGCGATAAAACGTTGAACGCTTATGTACAACAAATGGTCGATGTTCAGCGACAACATTGTGAAACAGACGATTCCTCCCAATGTTGATTCCAGGCGACCTGATGAATCTGCCTCCATTTGAAATATTTCTTCTGGAGTTGATCGATAAGATCGAACGGCATTTGGAACAGAAACCAGCAGCAAATCGAGCCCTGAAACAGGTATATGCACTCATCAAACACCTGGCCGCTGTGAGAAATATTTCAGATAAACATGGCTATTTTGCCTCGTGGAACCATCAGGTCTAAACTGAAATAATTTAATTACAACATGCATGCAAAAGCATACACGTCCTATATCCAAACAAAGACTGCAACCAAGTACAAAACAGTTATATTAACTTCAAATAGAACCTCAACAATGAAACGCGTGTAGCCGCTAGCTGGGGATAAGATAAAGTAATGGCATAGTATGACGATATTTCGTAAGAAAACTTGTTCTTCAATTGCAGATTTTGAAACGACGCCGAAGTTACAGCTCGCTAGCAGCGGGCCTTCGCCAGGCCAAATGACAAGTGAATGAATAAAGTTCTTAGATGTATTAGCCAACGGAAAGAATGTGTTGTGAAGCACAGAGATACAAATGATAAAAACCAAGAGATGGCAGCGATAGTATAAGTCTGAGTATTTTTCATCAAGAACATTTGGTGGATTGTTAATACATACGATTCATTAAAACGTGTTTTCAAAAATTAGTCGCAAGTACAACAATTCCTGCTTTCGACTAGTCCTCAGACTTAATTGCAAAAGTTTATAGAGTAGCGTTTGGGTGCAGCTTATGACTCGGTCGACATGGTTTTCATGCTAACATGGTTTTCACTGCGTCGTGGTTTTGAATGAATTGGCCAATTTTATCGCTATGTTAAATCTGTTGCTGCTCTCACATATTGCGTGCGTGTACTTGCTTCCTTTCACAACTGGCATTGCTTGGCTTTTGTCATTTTTATGTCTACGCTCCTCTGAAGATTCTTTTAGTTTACTAGTACGTCAAGGAACGTCGTTAACATGCCATTTGCTTTGATGATTTGATGAAGGCCAACTGTCAAACGAACTGAAAAATCGGCATCATTTCAAAAATTGAGCAAAAGTTGTTTTATATTACCTTTGATTTCATATTGCCACTTTAGATTTCATGTGGCCTGGTTCTGCAATTATTTCGTAGTTATTCCAATAAACGTATAGCTATTTGTAAGCAAGTATTCCTGCGCACACTTAATTGCAATAAATAGCAGTAAGCCTAGCATTCTTTACATTTTTAAGTTTTTGTTAAGAAGGGTAAATATTACCAATATTTTCACGTTCTTTTCTATTTCAATAAGCGTGCAAGAGATGCAGACCAAGTTGATGAAATGTATACTTTACATAGGCGAAAGTAACAATGACTGGCTCTTCTTCGTGAAACGGAGCGTTCACAGTATATGGATTTTCGTATGATGAATTATATTCACACAGAACTCTTAATCAAGAAGATNATACATTTTGGATTGGCTTGGCTGAAGTTTTGCAATCACGTTCTGNGATATAGACTTCACTGGACAGAGTAAGCACGTGTTTGACACACTGATTTATTTTAACTTGGGCTTGTAAAATACACAAAACAAGAGAACTCGTCCATTCAGCCAACCCACGCAAATGTCTTAAAATAAAATGAGACCCAAGTTAGACTCACGGAGAAGCTTTAAGATAACCAAGATTTAACAGCCTGAAGAGAAGATGTTTCAAGCCGAATTATACGCAGGAGATCTCATAGACTAGAGCGAACTCAATCAAATAAAGGTTGTGCCAGTGAAGTCAGCAGTGAGGCAGAGCACCGGTTCGTTCCGTGCGTATTGACTCAATTTTAACCTATTTATCAACGAAACTATTATAACCTATACATCAACAAAAACGGAAATAATATCATCAACTAACGTCGTGCGTTGATAGACAATAACCCTTCCTTTGCGAATTTATTGCATTTTGTTTGATTGGCAATAAACCTTGCCTGCACTTTGTATATTTGTAATGATTGGCGCATACGTGAAATAACTCATTTCTTGGTGCGGTTTAAATTACAGTAATCAAAGTGTTTTTATTTGAAAATAATTGCAAATATCAAACCAACTGGCAGTTCTATTTCGAAAACTGGCTAACTGTAAAACAGCCTACTATATAACTGGAAAGCAACTGTCTACATTTGGCAAAAATATTGCGGCAAACTTTTACTTTCTTTTCTTACCAACTATGACGTCAGCAGCAGCAAGTGACACTTTGATTCTGTCAAATTTCGTTTGAGAAACATGATTAACCCAAAGCACTGACGCAGCAATCACCAGCAAACTTGCCGAGATTAGAAGCACTCCAGTGGCTCCAAATATTGTGAAAATTGCGTAAGCAGCAGAAGATCTACAAAAAAATTTGTACTGTTACTACAATCCATAGTATGTTGAATAGATTGTGGCACACTGGTGAAATAGTGATTTGCATGCGCAAAAACCTCTGCAATGTTGCTGGACTCACTAACTGCAACAATTACTGGAAAAAAAAACTGAAAAATATTTGTTATACTTCATATCCTAGGTAGACAACAACAGGCAGTCTATGAAAAACTTTCTCCAAGTTCTAAAGCATTCACGTAACAACACGCAATCTGTATACGGTTAGATGGAAATGGTGATTGCTAAGTTATTTCTCAAATTTGTAAGGGTAATTCTACGAACCTCGCAAATGCAGACCAACCTGCAAAAAGTCTGATTATTTTCCATAGCTTACCGGCAAAGCTCACATTCCTCCAATATTATTCCAGTACATTCGTTTGCCGCTTTGATTGAGCAAAAAACGGGAAAACCACATTTTGCATGATGAGAAGTGTTGGTAAACTCAAAATCCATTTTACGCTTCGAAGTTTTTCAGCAACTTTCCCACTTGTTGCAAATACATTAGATTATATCTGTTTGGTGACAACGATGCAACCTGGTAACAAATTTAAAATGGGAGCCATGTGCTTCTAAACAGCAAATCGTGTTCCTTTGTTTATTCCGCAGAAATTCCAATGGAACCTTGATCTACAATAACTTGGTCTGCATAAAAAACAAACGAAAGATGAAGCAAAGTCACAAGGAATAAATACAAGCAATACAAATTCCACACAGTTTAGATATAAAAANGTTTTGGTTTCTACATTCANGTTTAATGTACAGGTAATGTCATCCATTGCTTGATTTTAAAAACGTCTTTCCACCACCTTCTGCTACATCTCTTATTTCAGCTCCCTTCCGATAGGAGATCTTTCTCAGAATATATTGATTTCTTTTATCGCTATAATGAAAAAATTGCTCATCTATCATGAAGTCAAATATTTGCTTGTCGCGTTTTCTTTCGCAATCAGTGAAAAAATCGAAGTGTTTTGAAGAGAATGCCGGCGACAGCAATCAATTATTATCAACCCGATAGAAAATTTTCTATGAGTTGTTGACTCTTCAAATGTTGTCTCAATTTTAATGATGGTTATCTTTTTCTGTAGAAAACGGAAAAATTAGCGAAGGTGCATTTGAGCCGTNAGCTTATGAATCACAAATCTTTAAATCAAACCTGTGGATTGTTATTACTTCGAAAATTAACTTTAGTGTTTCCAAAATGGTGCATTCATCTGCTGTAAGGTATACTGTAATCATTCGCAAAACATACAAACATCCGGAAATAATATGTAGCCACCCGCGATATGACCACGCCCCTCTCTGAGGCGCACATCTTGAGACTATACTACAATTAGCTGGAAAACATGCAGCAGGCAAAAATTTGGTGTGCACAATTGCCAAACCACAGTATGCAAATCAGTTTTATGTCTTCTGTTAATGTAATAGAAATGATTTTACTTATCGGCTTTGCTTCCCAATCCGTCTGTCATTTTACATTAACCAGCACATTTTTTATTATTGCTTTGAAATTATTTTGAGATACCAAAAAAGAAATTATAATTCTGCTTAAAGATTTTTAGTCGGAAAATGACTGGTGTTAAATCAAATACAATATTAACTTTACACTGCCGCAACTTCAGTTCTGATCCCGAACTTTGTAGAAGGCTTTGAGAACAACGTGGATGTAGATTGCCTGGAATGTGATCGAATTTACGCAATTTCGAGATGGCGTTTTGTAAAGATACAGCAACGGAACTTAAGCACTGCACCGTTTTCAAGACAAAATATTCATTACATCCAAACTCGTTCGGTTCTTTATCCGATCCTGTTGGTTTTGTCTGAAAGTTTATAAACACTGCCCTAGTTCGCTAAACTTTGTTCATCTCCGACTCCGAGTCTCGTACGTCGATATGAATGTAACAGGCGTGAATTCTTAAAACTCTTTCAACCATTGTTTGATTTTATGAAACAATGATGTTGCATAAAATCAAACGCTTGTAAAAACAATCATGTTGGACGGAGACAGATTTTTTGTCACAAAGTAACAATTGACTTTGTGGGAACAAACGGTGCGAAGAGTAGGACTGTAGTTATATTTTTAGGGATGACTGCAATCGGTTTTTAAGCAGCACATGCTTCTCCATATTCAAAAAAGCCAAAAAGTTTGCATATTTTCCCTCTTGCAAAGGTTTATGTCCAAAAACGTACTGCATATAGGAAGCTTAGCCAAGTCAGTATGGTTTTCTATTAGCCATTTTACATCTTTCATGAGTTTCGCTGCTTAGCTTTGTGATCAAGCAAAATAAGTTTCAATCACATATTCGCATCATGTTTTCCAACAATTTTGAAGAACTGAAGGTAAATTCGTGCAGAGCTTGTTTGAAGCATGATTCACAAATTGATTCAATTGAAGCTGTTGAAATGTTTTTTTCTTAACTGTGCACAGTGGCGCAGCGAGGCTAAGTGCCGCCCGGGGGCCGAACATAAAAGTGCCGCCCTTTCCACAGTCAAATTTGCTAACAAGAATTTAAAATGAAACAAGATCATCTTGCGTGCTTATTGAAGATATAAAGAATAACCAAACACTCACAAATTGAAATGGGTCTTGTTTTTCGTTGTCGATGATGAGTCTTGCTGTTTCTTCTTTTCGCCGCCTTTCTCATCATCACTCTTCCTATGTTGTCTTTTTCTTTACATATGTATGCAGTATATGGACCCGTCATATTTCGTCAAACTTTTTTCCCTGCTGGCTTTTAGCCTCGGTAAGCCGCACCACTTGGCTTTGATCATTTACTCCAGCGATTCTCAACCTGTGGACCACGGAAAAATTTTGACGTGTCAGGGTCACGAAAAATTTTTGATTGGTCAGTCAAGGTTGTTCTCATTTCTGCTCTGTGCATGTGCAAAAGTTGTTCCAATGGAGAAGTTGTATAGTCGATGGGCTGTGGACCCAGTTTTTGCTTTGTAATTGGGCCACATTCTTGAAAAAGTTGAGAACGCCTGGATTACTCATTCCAGGGGATCAAAACAAAAGGTTAAGAGAAGTGATGACGGCACACCTACTTCATTGATGTAAACATTTATGTGTGTTAATATTTGGTGTAGTATCCCCGTCTTTAACTAAAAAAGTATGCATGCTGCATATAGTGGCTAAAATAATAAATTTGATAATACGACCTCAGTGATGTAAAGAAAGTTTGATTGTTCACTTCACGTTTCAGCAGTAGTTTAATTTTCTTAGAATAAACAAAAGGCTTAGGCTTCAAACGTTAACTACGTGGGCATTTGCGCGGGCTCTCATTAAGGTGCAGGACCCATTTTGACAAAATAAATCAAATAAGCTTAAATCTGCCTCTGGTTGAGAAGCGCTAGCTTGCAGCCATCATCATTACCTGCAAAGTTCGTCTAGCTCAGCGGTTCTTAACCTTTTCGGTCTAGATTCCCACAAAGGCCAATCACCAAGTTCGAGTTTCCACCTCATATTTTTAGTGACGATGTTTCACGGAATGCTATTTAGCCAATAGTAGCTATTAGCTCTGTAGTGCATAGGCTTCGTATAAAAGTCATAACAATTAAAAGTGTTTTACATCACATCGCATCAAAAAAGTAAAGTGTTCCTAATGTGATTTTTGCGATTCCTTTCTCTTCGTTAGCATCTCGATGCGTTGATTATTATGGTAGAAAGCGCGCAGCGTAAGTAACCCTCCAATTCCAGTTTGTCGCGAGCTTTGGCCTTACAAACAGAACTATTTTAGCACAATCCATGGGCATCGGAAGGGGGGACAGGGGGAGCCGTCTGGATTTTGAAATTTGCCATTTTCCCATCAAATTTTAGCAGAATGTTTTCAAAACAATGTTTTTTTAGTTTCTAGTGGTTAAAATGAAGTTTTGTCACTTTCGGCCCACCTTAAAATCTTTTTGGCTAGCCTTGGAAAATCCATTATATTGGGCCCCCTGGAAGTAATCCTTCCGACGCCCGTGGCACAATCCAGGAGGCATGGTTTCACCAGCGTTTCTGCAATAGTATGACACTTTTTAGCAATGCGAAATGCAATTACCACACATGGGATGCTAACGATGGAAAAATTTGCTTGGATAAAATGCACCTTCTGCATCCAGCTTGATACATTTGCGACAACCTTCTTAAGACTCACATTACTCAATCAATTTACCAGCTTGTTCCTTGTAAGCTTTGTTCAAATGCTGCTTGAGTTGGAATGGTTTTCAACAGCTGTGAGCCAACGTTTTTATCAGGCCCGTATCCAAGTTTTAAGGCTTGGGGGCAAAATACATTGTCAAGGAGGAAATATTTTTTATTTGTATCTTTTAATAAAACATTTTCTAGACACAGCAAAATTTGGAGGGACCCAAAAAAATTTGTAGGAGGCATTGCCCTCGAACGCCCCGGTCTGGTTTTCATGGAAAACACACCCTTGTGGGATATCGTTTCCGTCTTTCTGGAGGCAACTAAAGTCATACTTGATGTAGTCTTCCTTGTATTTTCGCTTATTAGCCTTCGCAATCAAAATTTTTGCCCTACACTACTGTAGGTGTCTGGGAAAAATAATAATGATTCCTCAAAAAAGAGGGTGGCATATTTCATTGCTAAACATTGTACATTCGAAGCCATTTTTACTCTGTTCCTTGTTAACTATAACTTCTTACAATATAAAATAACCAAATCTTCACCGAAATTTAGCTTCAGTTTAACCTTAATCAATTAAAATCAGCTTTTTTACGCATTGTAATGGTACACGTACCATCACATGCGGAAATCCCCAGAAAAATGATGGTATGGGGTATGCAAGGGAATCACCTGATAAAGAGAAAGGCACCACAAATAAATATCGAAGCTAGCTGAAAAGTATGTAATGCCGGGTGGATATAAGGAGCATAGAGTGATCATGACATTCCTGTTATATCGTACAGTAGAAGGTTTTTCCCGTGTAGCGCTTGCCGCTACGCAAAAGCATTATTTTTCCTACCGGTTAACCTAACTGCCCATCTTTAGCGGCGGTTGCTGCCTTTAAACGACAACGGCGTTATTCGATCATGACTTTTTGAATATTGTTCAAAGCTACAAACGCAATAATCACAAAAGAATGCACTAGTTGACAAGTAGGTGTTGGTTTAAGAAAATTAACTCTGTGACCAAATAATTAGATTTACTTCCTTAGTAATTTCCTTTAAATTTAAAACAATTTCCCACTGCACCAATCCAGAAAGAATTTCCCACTGCATGCATGAAATTTCTCACAAGGGGAAAATTTCCCGCCGGTTAAGAACCACTGGTCTAGCTGTTGGGTTATGCTTCTTCCAGTTTCGCGTGAATAGTGGTGTTCCTTGCCATCATTCCTTACCAATGTATGGATTTCGGGTTCCCAGTGTCGATATTGCTTGTGGGGAAAGTCGTCGTTGCATGTAGAACTGCAGGTTTCTCCAAACGCTACGAACAACGAGGCAGCCCAGACGTTACTTGAGTTACTATTCTGACTCCCGACTGAGCTACCTGACATTTTAAGAGCAGGCAAATTTTGGGGGTGCAAAAGATTTCTGCCCTCATTTCCCTAAACTTGCCCAAAAAGTTTTCAGGAAATCTTTGTGCGAATATTTCCTGTCACGCAGATCATGAACACTTTCTTTTGGAATGACCTCCAAAAGAAATCATGTGATTCTGCATACGTTGGGTACCATTTTTGCCCATATTTTCAGGTTGTTTGTCCAGAATTTCAGGTATTTTGCGAACATTTACATATATTTTGCCAAGACTTTCACGAATTTCTCCCGGATTTTCAGGGTTTTTGCCCAGATTTTCGACAAATCAAACCTTTGGTGGTGCGCTTCCACCCCCTGCACCCCCATCTCCTACACCACTGGTTGAGAATAACATTTTAGGTAAATTATAACCGATGTCTCCATTTAATGGCGATATTTCGCTCTGTTTCGGATTCAAAGAGGGTAACCGCGCTGGGTTAGGTTGTTAATAAAAGGATTTACCTGATATGAAACTGTAACATGAAAATCTGATGTTGAAAAAGGCAACAATCAGATGTTGACAAGACTGACCCCATCAGTGGCAACACTGGTGGAGACCACGTCTTAGTCGGTTCGTCACGCCTCGCGTGCAGTACACCTTTTGCTGTTCTGTTGCCGTGCCATCGTCAAAGAGTTTTCTGCTGCTGCTAATCAGAAGCCTGTAGTAAATAAAGGTTTATGCACCAGGAAATATGTAAAAACAAACTTTGAAAATGGTGAGGGCCAAACGCCTTGTTTCGGCTTGGCAACTTAAACCTATGTTCTCAATGCAGCAAAGAGAGCTACTTTAGTTTGGAACGATAACCAAACACTCATTAGGGTGAGAGATTGATGAAAGGAACTTAAAACTCATGAATTTAAAACTTATTTTCGTCCTAAAATGAGAGGAAAGTGGAAAACAAAAACAACAACTCAGTCAACATCAGATTTGTCGCCAAAACTTCAGACATCATAAATTTATATGAAAACATCAGGTCTGATGTGAAAACATCACAAGTATCAACACTGGTCTCCACGCTACAGAACGAAATTTCAAAAGGTGAAATGAGGTCAGCGCATCTGAACGATAGAAACACACGCGGCGAAGCTCCCTAGGCGCAAAAGACTGGTTGACACAAACCATGTATCACGTGCAGAAAACAGTCACGAGTTAGGAAACACCAATTTTTAAAGCGAAAGTTTGTATCCACTATACCAGAGGTTCCCAACCTGTGGTACGCGAAGGCCTTCCAGGTAGTATGCGAGTAACTTCTATTTTTTCACAAAAACCTAGATTCGCAGCTTTCTAGTTTACGTATCAGGTTTTGTTTCTAAAAAACTACGGTTTCCTGTGGCCTGCTGTTCCTCTTGTATCGCAACATTATGACTTTCAACGCGCTGTTAGCAAATTTACGCCACGCATCGACCAATAGGTGGAAGGTAAACAAAAACAAAAATCTCATTAAATTTAGTCGTGGTCTTTTATTGTTTTTTTATTTATATTATTCTTCTGAAGAAACTAAGGTCCGATCAAATTGGTTGTTTTGGAAGAAGTGGTACGCGCTGACAATACGGGTGACGTATAAAAGTTGAACGAGATCGTTAAAAGGTTGGGAACCCCTGCACTATACCAGCAAACGTCTATTCCGAAAACTATATTACCGAACCTTGCCAGGTGGGACATCTGCCTTTCTCAAGCTCGGCAGTGATTACAACATTCGACTGTGATCGCTCTGAACAACTTTATTCATTACAGCCATCTCCAAGCAACTCTTTCGCTTAACGTCCCTTATAATAAAAGCTCTCAACACAGTCATAAGTAAACACATCTTTTCCACTTGCGTAAGATATTGTTAGGTATTCAGACTAAGGTTAACTGCTTTTAATTTATCAAAATGAGGATAACATCTTAAATAGGATGCCCACATTTTGATCTCCAATCTTGCATCTCTGTCCTTTGTTCAAAAGACTTTTAACTGGGGTGGGGGGGAACTACATTGGCTGCTGAAGTGTAGTGTATGGGGGACAACATCCCCCAAGTAAGTATGTTAAAAAGCCCTGATTTCAAGACAAACACTAGGGTACACTAGCACACTGTATTTTACCCAAAGGTTTAAGTAAACTTTTTATCAATTTTCTCACTCGACAACCACGTTTCCTAATTTTTAGGCTACCAGTCTAGGGCTTCCAAACACAAAAGTTGGAAAAAGTTAGAACTTTTAAAAATGTATTTTAAATAAATAAAAATGAGTTAGAACATTTAAGCAAGGTTCAAAAATTAGTTTTCAATCAACAAATTGCCGCCTGCCAGAATGTGCAGCCTGGAGCCCCCAAAACCCACTTCCTTTCTACGCCACTGACTGCATTAATCCATTACCAACTGAATTGTTCACCTCGCTTCTGCAAGCGCCTCTGGTACATCTCAATACAGTCGTATTTTCTTGATATTTTACATGTGCATTGCGTAAGTAATGAAAACGTAATTAAAATGCGTAATGAAATTGTTTCTACATAGGATTAGTTGGGGAAAAATCAATATAAAAATGGAGCACATGCTCATCTTATGGTTTATATTTTAAGTTGTTACCCTAAACTCAAAACTTGAGTTTCTTGACTAGGTACACAGCTTTCAGTTCACATAAGCCTAATCCGTTCAAAGATATGCTAAACGATACCCTGGTGTTTTGGTGCACAATGGTCAATGGTCAATGGTTTATTGTTTCATATGACTCAGCCAATAAGCAGAAGCATCATAAAAGCCATCGCATGCAGTAAGCCAATCGTTAGC
>JGI24021J15306_10008566_pt1 | contig 12596 bp, 9 predicted proteins | sample Ectturendosymbi1_FD_15306 | JGI IMG/M metagenome (IMG submission 15306) | reverse complement strand
AATTTGTAAATTGTACATAATGACCATAATATGCTTAATACTTTTATGCTAATTTAGTTTTGTTATAAAGATTATAAAAACATTCAAATTATAACGATACATAATTTTATGTTGTATTGGCTGATAATTTTTGTTTTATATTTTATATATATACATATAATTTATATTGAACAAACTATAAATCTTGCAGAAGAATTACATGACATATTGCAACCATGAATGACAAATTTTTTGAANTGAACCACAGGTAATTTGGATGGTACAATAAGTTACGTGTACAAAAGCGACACCACGTCTGAACCTGCCNCAGCCAAACCACTTCACAAAAATAGCTAGCTCATCTCTTCGTTCATGAGTTACCATTTTTTGCTCAACTGGTACGGTAACGATACTAACTGCTGATGTTTCAAGTTGCAACTATGGTTCTCTTTCTTAGTGGGCTGGCGCGTTGTGTTTAGCCCAGAGGTTCTAAAACTTTTTTAGGCGCTCCCTTTGGTGTTAGTCATTGATATTCGCGCCTCGTGTAACCTCAAAATAATACACAAAAAACAGAAAAACAATTCATTTGGCATTATCCTGCCTTTCAACAATATGTCGCTGTCATACCCCCGCCCTCTTTGCGAATCTTTCACGCTTCCAGTTTAACAACCCATGGTTTAGCATATTTATCGAACACTAGTGGCCATCGAAGAAATTTCGTGAAGTCAGAGGTGGGCCACAGCAATTTCAAATAATTTGAAAATCTGTGGGAGCTAAAGAGTAATGAATTGCGTAACAGTCAGATTCTCACCATCCCTGAACTCGTCACAACCACGTTCTAACTAACATCCTCTTGCCTGAAACGCAGCAGCACCTACCAAGGCTAGCCTTTCTTGTAGCGTGCCGTGAGGACCAGGTCTTGTAGACATTGCAAGCGAGCGTTCTTGTTCTGTCACAATACTTGGTGCTGGCGCAACTCGTTCGAATTATTGCTTTGGTTACGGACGTTGTATCGATGCAGTTAATCGTTGTATGGGGCGCAAAATAGAGGTTGAAAAAACTGCAAGCAGCAAATTTTAATTTTTGCCAGGCAGTTTTTGCGCCCCCATCAATGTGGTGCCCATGGCGCGTGCCATGCCTGCCATACCCTAGACACGCCACTGAAAAAGCCGGTAATGTAAAATATTGATAGATTAATATCTTTGCCATTTTTTTACCAAAAGTTGGCCTACTACTTGCCAAATTTGTCTGCAAAATTTTGTTTTCTTTTTGCTTTGCTAATAATACAAAAAATGTAGCATCGCTTACACTTGTACTTATTTCTGATTTCATATATTTTCAAAACATTGACTAGCAAGTCGAGCATGTGTCTAGTTTTTCGGAAGTTACCATTTATTTGTTTATTTGGTGGTATGTTATCACTGTCGCTGTTGGCTATCACTGAAATTGAAAATTATGCTTTGGTCATTGATGTCACCACTATCTTCAGGAAAGTTTTAACTAATGCAGTTACTCATCAAACCAATATTTTTGCGATAATGTCGTGAGAATGAATAGTGACTTCACAACTTGCAACAGTTTCAAAAACAAGTTCAAAGTATTAAAAACTACAACATGAAAGACACGTATTTAATGGAAAAAATACTGAACGTTATCTTCATTGTCAGCGGAAGTAAATGAGCGGAACTCAAGAAATAGTAATACAAAATGCGCAGACACCACGGTATAAGCACAAGAAAGGTACGCATAGTTTATGATTTAACATCTTATTCATCACTAACTAAATTTGCTGATGATGAAGCAGATGTTGTATAAACACTAACTTTCTGCGTTGCAATTTCTAGTCTAAACTTTCAAGAATCTGAAGTTGTACTGAATGCCAGGTGCTCTTGTAAATATAGGTAACAATAAATAAGCTACAAACACAAGTCCTTTTTGCGATTACAAATGTTCAATCCAAGTAAGAACTCTAATTACGTAAGAGCTTTCGTCAAAGGTGNACACAACACACGCGAGTGAAGTGTTCTGATGCCAAAGAAAAAGAAAAAAATGCATCGATTGTAATAACTTTTCCCACTCCAAAATTATGTATAAAGGTGTAAAGTGTAAAATTTTGCAGCATATGCCGAATCAAAAGTTTCTGTGGACAGTATTAGAAGTGAAAGGTTTTTGTTTTCCTCACGAAAACCTATGAAAACAAAAAATTATTTAAGCCACCGGGTCGCGTGGAAGGAAGAGCCAGGAGAAATATAAAACCGTTTTGAACGCCTGTAAAAATCTGTGAACAAAGCGCTGCCTTTGGCTTGACTTGAGCTACGTAAATCTGTGACAGTCGTCTCGGGCTTCAATCAATAGTTGATATCAAAGCAGCTGCAGAACGCTACGCTTGTTGTTTTATCTTTGTCGTGGAAGCAAAATAGGTGCTAGAATTGACATTTTTGCTTTGTACTGAGCTTCTACCCACAGCTTTCACATGGACAGTTAGTGCTCCGTCTTGAAAGAATAGACTATTGCGGCACAGGTCGACCTGGATATGTAATTCCTTGAGAAGTTGTATTGAAAATTGGAAAAATGGAAGAAGCAAATGATTCAGTTCATAATTCTAAAAACGCTTTCTTGGCAGTCTATTTGATTATTGCAATTATACTTACTTTGGCTGAAAACATCACCCTTCTACGAGCAGTCTGCAAAACTACAGACAGGAACTCGTACCTTTCTTTGGCTCAAATTTGTGCTTTGGAAATATGCGCCGCAGTTGTGGTGCTTCCATGCACCTTGCTCGCAGTCGCTGACAAAAGTTATATTTTGGAAAAGCACGGCGGACAACAGCTTTGTCAATTTTTCGGATCCATATCTGCTTTTTTATACCGCTCCTCAACTTACACATTTTGTCTCACATATATTGACAGGTAAGTGAGTGGTTCGAAAAATTTCTACTAAATAAACTTATCATACTCAGTGCAGGTTGCCAGTCCAGATTTCATCAGAAAGTGTAACGCCAGCATGAGTTCGTTCATATCTTCTCAAGAGGCAAATTTTTTTTTATTTACAGATAAAAATTTACTTGAGGACTCCATTGCCTTGAAACAGTATAGCAGTTCTCGATAATATTTGTCTTTCATTTGTAAGCGCAACGTTAACTTTATCATTTTTCGATAAAGATAAGCTGAATCAGAGTAACTAGCATTAATTAGCACAAACACTGAAGAGAAGAACTGACCACCTCCAAGTCTACAGTGCATCTGTTCAAAGCAGACTATATGATCTCNGTTAACTTGAGCCTTGCTGTATGAAAACGGTTCANACAAGCTTTGTTTAATATGTGTTATATACATAATGTTAAACATTATGCATAATAATATGTGGTACACACAATGTTTAATATGTGGTATANANATTTAATGTGTTAAACACATAATGAATATTCTGTTACCAGAATTGAAGTTCAGATTGTTGCTTCACAGCAAAGGTGGTATACCTATTTATTATAGCGGGTCGCATTGATTGCGGAATGTTATGGGCGCGCCGCGAAAATTCCAAANTATATTACATGATGAAAAATATAACTAGGAACCAAGTGCACATGTTCTTTTTTTACTTTGAAACGCAAATCCAACATGATTTTAGACTTTAATACGCAAGTCCAACAAAATTTGGGTCACGAAAATGCTGATCTGGGGCCGCAGGTTCCCAATCTTGCTTTAGGCTGCAGTTTAAATTGTTACTTGTCAGAACTGTTCCAATATTTAACACAGATTTGAATGATTTCGCAAGTGGTAATTATAATGCGTATTATTCCTGCTGAGCATCCTATTTATTGGTGGCAGTACTAGGGGTCAGAAAAAAATACGAGTCGCTGGCTGCTGGACTCGAACTGCAAAAAAGTAGAGAACACTTTTTGCGTTCGCCTTCTTTTTTCCGCTGTATTGAAAGATCAAATTGCAGTGTGTTTTATAGAAAACAATATATGTGATCCTACAAAAAATGTGCATTTGCACAACAATGAACTCGCATTTAACCTAGTTAAGTCACAATCTTACAATTCATGTTTAAGTGAGTTAACCCCCATTTTACGTGAAAATGTTTAAGTATTTAATATTAATAAATGGTATAAACTAGTGAGGCGTGGTTTGGTTGTTGAATTCCTGGGTCAGCTCAAAAAAACAAGAGATTATTGCTGGTGACAGTCTGTTTATAATTACTTCCTCTCTCGTTTTTTTCATATGATTTGGCACGGAACAGCGAATAATTTGCACCCTTTAATTTTCTATCACATCATTTTCAGCAGATGTGTATTTTTCTGTATTTTACATCTGTATTTTAATTCCAGTTTTGATATTACATTCAGTTTCGCAGCACCAAATAAAATGCGAGGAGAGCTACATTAAACGAGGGAGTGACTAATTCCTTCTTTTTGAGAATTTCACAAAAACTGCCACTCTAGTCTACACTAGAGGTGAGCGGATATTGATTTTTTAACTCCTGATCCATATCCGAAAAATTTTTGCATATCCATATCCAATCCTTCTCCGAAAATTTCAGACATTTTGTATCCGATATCCATCCGTATCCGAATACGACAGTGGCTAAATCAGAAGCGTCGCCAGAAAGTCGTCAATAGGGGGGCTTTACGTTTGTGCAAGGGGGGCTTGACATTCAAATTTGATCAAAATTCCACTAATTTATAGTGTTTCATATTTCAATTTGGGTGGGCTTGGAGCTTTGTTTGGGGGCTAATCCCACCAAACCCCCCCGTGGCTACGGGATTGGTCTAAATACGAAACAAACAGGCAGTGGTTATGGGTCCGCCAGTGGACCTCCATTTTTGAAAACTTATTCGTCCGCCTCCTGTAACGTGACACTATTCACTAACGCATGAGAGTGTGCAGGAAACTGCACTACACTTGGCAGAAACATAACACACCTAAGCCTAACTCTTGAACCTGACCCATAAACCTAAACCGCAAATCTGAACACAAACGTTTGGAAACATTTGAAAAAAGTAAATAATAACTGGTACCATGAAAGTGCAACCACTACCACCAAAACGAAAGGTGCCCGATCATGTGGAGAGTCGACGCAAAAACCATTTGCACAATAAGATACATCTGACTGACTACAGTGTGCTGCAAGTGTGACAAATTCAGCGTTTTATTCTAACCGTGTCACTTCTGGCGGACCTATAGCCAGGGGTATAGTGCCAACAAAAAAAGATGTAGGAACACACATCCAAAAAATAGCCATTTTAAAGCAGCTTTAAACTCATTTTAAAGCAAAACGTGAAAAAGGTGTGAGAATGCCGTTCCCACCCCACTGCACCCCTGCCTATAGCCACTTCCAAACAAAAACACCCTGTCATTTTGTGACCATAAAAAAATAATCCATGAAAAGAACATCACATGTTGTGCACTCACAATCGGAATTAAAACATGAAAAACGAAAAGGCAGTGTGTATTTTGCGGCCAGTGGTAAATCTCTGCTGGGGTTATTTTGCCATTTGAACTGTAGTGTATCCGGCTTTGTCCACTTATAACACTGAGTTCGTGGCACTAGCAGTTGGTACGATGAACCTGGTCGAGTGGGAATTCCTGCTGTGTGAGTGGTCGTCGGTTAGGCTCTCAGCAATTTTGTTTCGGCTTTGCTAATAGAGACAACTTGTCATGTGACCAATTCAACCAATCTGGTTCAGCTANAGGCGAAATAGATCGAGCAGTACTTTTTGCTGATGACGGCAAAATAGNCATTGGCAAANATGAAAAGGCTGAAGCTGCTGCTTTATGATTTTTAACACATTTAATTCATACATCCTAATCATCTCGAAAAATGAAAGGAACAACAAAACTACTGTTAAGCTAAATCGTAACAGTAGGCTAAACAAGCCTAATTGAGAGCTGAATAAAATACGCTGTAGTTACTGCAAAGCATCATCACATGAAACAATCAGTTTAACTGTAGAAAGTTGAAATATCGCTCAAAGTTAGAGTGCGTACGGTTGAAAGTTTGAAAACGGCTAAGGGGTTGATTTTGTAACACTGAGAGTAGATCACAGTTTAAAATATTGTACAACTATGTAGCCTACAAAAACTACAAACTGTCCTGTAGAAAAGCTTGGCTGCATAAACTGGAAAAAGAAAGTTCAAAATTCTAACCAAAAGATATGTAGTGTAAACACTGAAATAAACTATTAGCGTACACAACACACACTGCCACTCAGCACAACAATGCAGCATACCAGCATTATAAAATACCTTACTTTTCCACTTCGCCGGAACAAAATATATGATAAAGTAGCACGAATTATCATTGATTGTGATGAGTGCAGCACATACTGACAAAATAATTTTGATTTTTTGTGTGAATATAAAAACTATAGTAAAGAAAGCACTACCACCATCATTTGTGACATCGTGGATCACTCTTAGGGAAATTTCGAAGTATAACACCGCCTATTTTTTGTTACTTTGCATCATAGTTGTTTTGATATCAAGATTGGGAGTATTTTGGTTTATTAAGGACTCGCATAGAATGCGACTCGACCACAGGTCTTGTGGAAAACCATCTCCTCAATTGGAAACCAATTGAAGTTTGTTGAGAATGAAAATAGTTGTGGGCCTGTTCAAAACATTATGACTTAGTCTACTCTGTCTCTAAGTCAATGGTACTTGCGTTTTTGCTTCTAATAGGCCTACTTCTTGCCCAGACTTAGCAACTTTTATTTTTTCACAAATATTGTAAATCAAACAGGTTTCTTTTAAAAGTGACATCTGTCATGATTTTCGTTCATACTTTTTGTGATGTTGTGGATTTTTGCAACCTTCGTCAAGCTCACTCAGCTGCAGGATTTTACCAGCAGCACGAAAAGGAACAATACGCTGTATCCTGGGACCTTTATTTACCCTGAAACCTCATATGAGTTTTTAGCGTATGGAACTCTATATGTAAAAATTGGAGGTAATAGTTACAGTACCTTGTGTCAACCAAATGTAGTGATACTGATGTCACTTGACGTAATGGTGGTTCCAAGAATAAGAAATGTCAAAGTAATGCAATATTCTCGCAAGCTCAAATCGATGCGTAAGCTGTTTGTTTATGTACAACGTATCCGATGTCAACACCTTTTTTAAGAGAGGTAAATATATGGGATATTCCGACGGTTCTTGAACAGTAAAATATGTGTTACAGGTGTCTCGTTATAGCAAGGCCGATGTCATATTCGTCGAGTCAGCGATCGGTATTCTTCGCTATATCAGCTATCTGTAACACAGTCATTGCAGCAGCTTTTACAATTCTTCCCTTTGCATTGCAAAAAACTGGAGTGTGGGCGTACAAAGCCCTTGAAGAAGTGCCGCTTTGCATTTTTGAACCGAACACCGAATCCGGAAAATTACTTCTCTTTCTCGACGCAATGGTCTCTTTCGGCCTCACGTGGATGCTTGTGTTCTTGAGCAGCGCGGGTAAAAACGATGCATTGATTTGTTGACATTCGTTCTTGGAATCATAATCGATTTTATGTTGAAAGCCCGATTTTACCCGAAAATCGATTTTACCTTGAAAGTTAATTTTAATTTCTGAGCAATGCAGTATGATTCTCTCTCTTATTTAACAATTTTTATACACGAATGTAGTTAGTAGTATACGTGTTGGGTTTTGTTGCATATCGTTGTTTTTTAGTAAACAGTGATGTGCGTTATAAAATGTTGTGTGCATGTGTTCCTTGCAGCGTATTTTGGGAACGCTGTTAATTACTTTTGATAACAATTTAAATTTCTCTGTACCGATATTACTTATTACAATTTAGATTATGCTAAACATTTTTGCAATCAGCAATGTCGACTTTTGAGCATCTAGGGCATGTAGGTTTAAAGCGGCGTTCGAATTTAGTGCTCTGACGTAGCTTGCAGCTGCATGGTTTGACTTGTGGAGTTGGGCTTGTCTCGGAGTGTTTCGAAAGGATGAGTCTGTAGATTGCAAATAGTTTGTATCAGCGAGTGACGTATAAATAAGTTCTGATAAAAGGGTTATGAGGCAGAAGGGACAAAAACATCGTCCGTGCTATGTCTCGTAGAAAAGATCTGTGACTGACCGAAGCACAGGAAGCTCTCTCTGCAGATGTACTGATTGTACTTGATTGCACTTGCAGTAGACTCAATGCAAGGCCTCTCCTACAAATGTCCTCACAGCAGCGCCTAATTCCCATAGTACCCCCTGATATTGCAAAAGCTGTTGTGTAAATAGCACGATTGGTCTGTCCAACGGTGTAACTTGCGCAGTTACTGCCATGAAATACGCACACTTAATCAAACCCATCGCGCATCGGTCGTCTCGTGCGTGACCAAGTACCATTCTCGGGATTTAGGAAGAGGGNCCCTTTCGAAAATNTACAAGTGCAGGCGCCACGTTGCGCCAGCTATGCATCTGAGGAGGCGAATGGAGACAGNGCAGAGTGCTTCTACTCTGGGACACTTGAAAGACACGCGTAAGCGGCAATCTTGCCATNAGATAGTAATTGAAAACTGGAACATCACTTCACTCACAGCAAAAGAAAACGAACTGGTTGAGGAAGCCAATCGACATTCCCTGGATGNTGTTGGCATCTCTTCAAGTATTAGGCTACGTTGGTTTTTATCGCATTGCCATTAGTCCCGGTACGAACACCACTGACGCAACTAAGCGAGCTCCTACCCCCAATAGGACTTTGACACATGAAAGCCCCGGTGGCAAATTCGTCCCATACTGTGGCTTAATAACTGAAATGACGACATGAGAAAGAGAGACATCAAACTAGTATTACCACAATGATCAGAGTCAGGGTGTTTTAACAGTTTCCCACTCCACAAATATTTCTTTCGCTCCGGCGACAAAGCAATTAAATACAAGCGAAGTCAAAAAGAACATTTTGCTTGCACAGTGACTTAATTTGAGGCAAAATGACATGTGAAACTATGAAGTTTAGTTTATTTCAGAGTTCATGACATTACTTTTATCACCAGGCTAAGCCATCAGAAACAGTAACACAGCATGGAAAACCTGAAGGTTGTTTCACAGAGCTTTCCTGAAATGCTGAGATGGATTACTTTTATGCGCACTAGCGTACGGAGGGGTGAGGCCACTGTGCCATGGCCACCCCCTCAGACCCTAAAAATAAAAAAATGTTAAAACAGTATTGTCTAAAACTTGCTTACAGAATGCACAAAAATGCGTATTTTTAGGTGTAATTTTGCAAAATTTTCCCCGGGGCATGCCACCGGACCCCCTAGAATGGTCGTGCCTTCGGCACTCCCCCTAAAGTTGATTTGTGACGTTATACGATCGTGACGAAACTTGGCCCCCCCATCGGAAATTTTCTGCATACGCCACTGTTTATGTGTATGCGATGCTGGTCCTTCGTCTACCAGTTCGTTGTCCATAAAGCTTTGTTGCTCTTCATCGTGCGTGGCCTTGCGTTTCATCGGCGAGGTGTCCGCAAAACGTTAATGAGTAACTCGATATCACTTTGCTCTTTCAAGATCAAAAGACACATCGAGTTTTTCTGCTTTTACATTCAGCATTTCTAGCTTTCAATCTAGGAAGATTTGCGCACATCGCCTAGTCACACCAGAAAGCCGTTCCACTGCCACGGATTTTCTGAAACTCGGGAACTCGGCCAGAAGTTACAATTACACCACGTGAATCCGACTCCACTGACAGCGTGTAGCAATAGAAGACTCTCCGAACGTCAGCTGGCCAGGAGGGCTCAGCTGCATCCAATTACCGCGCCTGAAGATACCAGAAAGCCGTTCCATTGCCACCGTTTTGCTGTAAGTCGGGAACTCGGTCACAGTTTACACCAGGTGAATCCGACCCTACTGACAACGTGAAGCAATAGATGCTTCTCCGAATGTCAGCGGGAAACATGAGCTCCGCTGCATCCAACTACCACACCCAATCTGAAGCAATTCGCCTGGTACATTAATTTTTATGTTACTGCTTTCATTGGTGTGTGAAGGCAGTAACATAAAAATGTGTGTGTCTTGACAGAGTTAAGATTCGCGCTGAGTTTTTGGAAAAGATACGCGTTCACCCTCACACCGTTCTTCCAAGTGTCGCAGGCAGCGTTTGTTAACTTGGGTTCCAATCGTCGAGCGGTGACTGGTCATTTCGTCTTTATATAATATAAATGTTTGACGGTTGATGGCGAATTCCTGGAGATGAAGCTTTGTGCAAGTTCGCGCCATGTTTGAGTGTGCAAACTGATAACGATGAGACATCAGGAATTCTGATTGGATGTTGGTTCTTCGGGTGTTGTCGATGTTGCTGTTTTAAATTATGCTTTGTCATCATCTTTACGTTGGAAGATATGCTGTAGGCCACTTCTAGTTCCAAAGGATCAGATTCAGTAGAATCATTACCAAACCAATGTGTTGTAGAGCGGCGATGTCATTGCTGGTTCCTGCCATGTTACAGCTTGAATCGTGATTTTTAGAGTTTTCAGACTCCCTTCCGAATTCTTTGTTTATGTTGCGGGATGCCAGATCCGCCGCAACACAACTATAGTGTCGTGGTTCTAACACTGCGGAGCTGGACGATGGGCATAATTTCTTCTGCCCAGACGTTTAGACAGTGAAGTTTGCCCAGGCTGGAGTGGGGATACTTGTAAGCCCTCAGCTGGCTAGCTGCTTTGATGAATGGATCCAATCAGGAGAAAGAGTGTGTATGTTGAGATTGAAGTTGTTAGGCCGCTCCCTGCGTAAGACACAGGTATACGGCCCAAATACAAGTGCACTGTACCCGCAATTTGTAGAAGATACCAGTGATGCCCTGTGAAGAGTTAAAGATAAAGAACACACGATCCATTTGGAGATTTCAATGCACACGCTGGGAACGATGGTGGGGTATGGAAGGGTATTATTCTTCAACATTGTGATGCTGACGTCAATAATACCGGAACGCTCCTGCTGCAACTGTGCTGTAACAACACACTGTGCATAATGAACACTTTCTTCCAAACCAGAGATTTGCACAAGTACACCTGGTGCAGAGATTCGTTGGGTCAGTGGTCACTCATTGATTTCTGCATATTTTCAGCTGACTTGTTCCGATCAGTGTTGGTCGTTCGTGCAGAATTTCGTGTATAAACTAGACACCAATTAATACAGAGTATTCTGTCAAACCATCCGGTGCCTTCGCGGCAAAATATGTAGTATTGCTAAATCCATCAAAGACCAAAATGGTGTCTTACTCAGCGATGAGGACGAAATTCTTGTCAGATAGAGAGTATATATCAAAGATCTTCTGAATAGGTTTCAAAAAGATGAAAGACAACATCGGACACACAAGGAGGTAGATTTGGGGAGGAAAATACCATCCCTGCAGCTGATGTCTTCCTAGATGTCAAAACAAAGAAGGCTGGGGAGACTGCGATGAAATCCGACCTGAAATGCTCAAATAGAGGTGTTCTTTGACTGACTCATGAATAGAGGTGTTTTTTGACTGATTGTGTGTCAAATGACCTGGTGTTCTGGAAAGTCACCAAAAATTGGCAAACTGGAGTGATCATTCCCAATGCATAAGAAGGGGGATGCACTGAATACCCGGGACATCTCTCTTCTTAGTCTTCCTGGAAAGGTGTGTGCCAAGTGCCTTGAAAAAGATGCCGCGAAATAATTGAACGAAACTGAATGATACTCAGTGCGGTTTCCGTCCTGGCCGCAACACCACAGTCCAAATTTTCGAGAAATTTTGTGAGTATACAAAACACGTCTACACATGTTTCGTCAACCTAGAGGAAGAATACGACCGGGCCCCTTGTTAAAAGCTTCGGGGAGTGTTGCGGGAATACGGTATTGATGGGCGCCTGCCACCGTGCTTCAAGTTTTTGCATTCTTGCTGAGAAGTGTGTGTGCGTGTCGACGAAATTAAATCACAACCGTTCACCTGGGTGTTAGACTTCGACAAGGGTTTGTGCTTTCACCACTCCTCTTCATAGTCTATATGAACTGGATAGACAGTCACAGCCGAGTTGATGAGGGTGTCACTTTTGGAAGCTGCAGGATCAACCGTTCGCTTTTTTCGGACCGTTTGGTACTGCTTGCGTCCTGCCGTGCTCTGCTGTCACAACGTTTTGATAATTGGGCCTTGCGCATATCCAAATTCCAGCAATAAGCCTCAACAAAGGTGGCTCTGTCGAATCAGTCGGAAAATTCGTAGGAAATCNAATTCACCTAAGTTACTCATCTTCAGTCCTTATTCAAATTGACAGGCAGTTTCCTCGAAAGCTCACAGCAAATANACAGCCTTCNACTCTCGACATGGAGCGATTATATCCGATATNTCAGCTTTCCAGAAATGTTTTAAANGTGCTGCAGTAAGAGAAAAACTGAAAATATTGGTTAAGCAAATGAAAAGCTGAAAATGATACTAGCTACGCAATTAAAAGCTCAGTGGCGGTGGCCAGCGGTTCTTATCTGAGCAGACCAATGAAATGAGACGCCGAAAAAATATTTCTGTTTCACGCCACCAGTGTGGCGGCCAGAAGATGGCGCCACCTGTAATTAAATGGTCACCGCTAGATGGTGCCCATGAGTAACAAGTCACTGTGATAGTCACCACAAGCGAATTATCGTAGTTCACTTATCCCT
>JGI24021J15306_10008564_pt1 | contig 12597 bp, 5 predicted proteins | sample Ectturendosymbi1_FD_15306 | JGI IMG/M metagenome (IMG submission 15306) | reverse complement strand
GATCACGTCATGCAAGTGGTTGTCCGGACAGTTAATTTCGTCCGAACCAGAGGTCTTCATCACCGTCAGTTGACAGTCTTCTCAGCGATAAGGCGTTTTTTATATTTACGTGGGGAAATTGAAAATTTATGTGCCAATAATCATTTTCAGATGAGGTTAAACTTTTTGCATTAAATTATGAAAACAGTTGGAAGTTGTCAATGCTTGTAACCAGGGTGTTACACAGTGATTACATTGTTCCGGCCCGCTTGAGATTAAATTTGCCTGAAGTGGCCTGAACTGAAGCGAGTTTGACACCCCTGGCTTAGATGGTCTTTTGAGATAGTCACAGGGTAGGCTCCGCTGACTACTCGGTCTACTCCTGGTTACACTACTCGGCCTACTCGGTTATACGAATAATGCATTTTTTTAAATTAACATAATGCATTTTTTAAAATTAAGAATAATGCATTTTTAAAAATTAACCGACAGCTGTGACGGGCCAGTGCTCTAGGCATTATGCCGTTCAATGTGCTCGGGGTGGAAGTGGGTGTGATTAGTCACTTTCACCACCAACGCCTGCTGCAATTCCATCAGAAGATGATGTAAAAAGCAAGGAAGATGCAAACCGGGGGCATTTCAGTTAATACCAACTTTATTCGTTGCTTCCTGGGAAAGCAGCAAAACTTTCCCGACATTTATTCTGCTTCTGATTAACATCTAAACGTCTGATTAACATCTAAACGCCGTTGCGTTAATGGTGTCCTACCAGCAAAACGTCTAATGTGCTCTTTTAATGTCAACTTCATGCATTGTCAGTTTATCACTTTTTCAGGTTGCAAGCGGTTTATCTCAATTCACCAAACCATGCAAACTTCAGAGCAACTAATCGCGTAAAAAACAAATGTGCGTAACATAAATTAAAACTACAAAACCCTTTAATCATTTATCCTAACAAATTAACACCATCGCGGGAAGCTTTGCAATGTTAAATCAACATGGCACCATGGGTCGTTTGGTCCGTCTGAAGAGGCGCATATGGTCTCCGGGCAGCAGGTTGGCTATTACGGGCTAAACAAGGCGTAAACAAGTCTAAGCTGAGAAAAAAAACGCTCGTGCCTACTTCACAACTCACAAATGCAAACCTCTTGTGAGATGATGCACTGCAATGACAACGTCGTCGCAGACACCACCTGCGAATTCTGGTGAATGGGTCGCCGATGAAAACCAATAAAAATGTAAACACTTCGGAAAAATAACTGTGTGAGCCCATGCAACATCAGAATAATTCATCGGACTTTTGACTTTGGACACTAACCGCTTCCAATAGCAAAATGTTGGGTGTTTTTGTGACAGCTTTTCCAAAAAAGCAAAATAAACAGCGACGTAGACCTTAGACATACTACTTGCAACCCTAAGTATCTGTTATTTGAAAAGCGTTCAAAAACTGGCACAGTTAAAGGGAATGTTTGCTATGGTAACGGCACTGTAGCCATGGAAACAATGGACCGCAAAATGCTGAAGCCAATCACGTGTTTTGCGATTAACGTAATGGATGAATCTTCTTCCCTTAAAACACTGAGACATTGTCGTGGAATTATTGCCGTTGTAAAAAGAGACAAAGGTTTTGCTATTCCCTGAATTTACAGTAATTGAAGTCAATCTTTTACGCTATCTTTTACGCTATTTTACGCTGTTAAACAACTGACGCTAACTAAGGCAATACTCCACTGTTTTTTTAACAGGGTCTCCAGGGACCCCGAGGTGTTCGCTGTAAAAAATTTGGGGGTCCCTAGAAGTAGGTGTTTTAAACTGTCAAAGGTGTTTTTCAACTTCCATGTCGCAGGATTGTGGTCCCCAGGCCTATAAGTTTACGAATCGGGGTCCTGGGATAGGAAAGGTTAAGAACTACTGCTGTGCTCATTGCTCACCCTCGCAAGACAAACAGGCCAAGTCAGAAGCACCACGTGACCTCAACCTGAAAACACCAACAAAAGGCAATTATGTCGTAAACACCACCACCGCAACTTGAAGCAACCAAACAGCTAACGAACCGGTAAAAGGCTCATTTTCAACACAAAGATATTTTATGGGACAATAAATCCCACTGGAACAGCGGCAAAGCCGAGGGACTCGCTGTGCAGTCAAGACTTACAATCGCTGTTCCAAACTCAGTGCGTACCTTGGCTGTTTCTTCGAAGCGTCTCACTCTGTCTCTGTCTCGTTGTTGCAAACACGAAACTGCGTGGTTATCACCAGCCAAGACTGTACTGTCTAAATTTCCACGACAAAACCGAACGAGCTTTGGCAGGGTACCAGTATCGCTGCAGCACCCAGTAACTTGGTACTGCAAATTAATCCGTCTTTCTGTGTAGTCGAGTAGATTCAAACGGCAAGACGTTGCCCCGCGCAGAACACCGTGCATCACCATTTTCGCATCTACCACCATTGTTCCGTGGCTGCAAGGGTGGCAGTTTATCACAAGTTCTCATTCACAATCCGCTTGCAGCAACGTCTGATTGCCATGACAGATAAAAGCAATCTGAGAATGGCCGCGTTGATACAAGGATGGAACCGAAACTATGCGCTCCCCACTTTCGCCTAAACTTTTTTATAAATATAATGCCTTGCCTGACGCAGTCACACTCGACTACAGTGCAACAGGCGTTAAATCTGTTGCAACAGTAGGCTTTGGCCTGGCGTTGCATTGCCGCATCTAGCCAAACGGGGAGCTTATGCGAGCAAAATTGCGTGCATCAATTCAACGCAATTTCCGGTAATTGCGCTAGCTACCTGACAAAAGCATTGTGCTGCCAGACATGAGCATGGTGGCTCGTTTACGTCATGTAAAACTTTGGTCACATTTGAAATGATTCACTCTAAAGAATTTGTTTTTTTACAAAATATTATTTCATTTTGTAAACATATTTGTTTCATTAAATGTTTCTTTGAAATTGGAAAAAAAAATTACATGTCGAATAATTTCTTTCTGCGCTGTACTCCGTCAACGAAGTGTTCTACATTGAAATTTGGATATAAACTGTGTTGCAAATTCACACGTTGCACGTTCGTTTTTTTACGACGTTTTTTTCATCATTGTTAACCTTGCTTCTTCTGCAGCATGTTGCTTTGCACTCTATCAACGAAGTCTAATATCTCCTGTTATAATAGCACGGGCCAACAAAAAATTGTCAGTCAATAATGTTGTATTCAGGCACATTAGATGCCTCGCGCTTCAAGTATATATGCCACAAGTCAGTTGAAAACACCTGACAGCGAAAGTTGCATCTACTTGTTTGGGAATGGTTTCGCTTTCAAGCGACTGCTGGTACGCCGTACGACTACCTGTCCAAGACGGTCCACCTATAGCACGGGTTACTAATCACCCGGGCCCGAGGATGGCCTGAAAGCGCCGAGCCTAGGAACTGTTGGCAACGTGGGTATGCAGAGCCGAACTTTCGAATCAAGCACAAAGTTGATTTGGAGAGGAGACTTGCAGTATTGTTACACCGAACATCATGAAAGATCTTACGCAGTAGCTACATAGTACTGCTGAAACTGCATTCGGGACAGTTGGCATTGCTTGTTTTTAATGCTAAGAGCAGTCACGCAGTTCGGTGAAACACAACTGTGCGCCACAGAAACAAGTAGAGTGCAACACACGACCAAGATAAAAGGATCAAACACAAAAGGGTACAGCGCAACGAATCAAGCAGCTGCAGCACCACCGCACACAGACCGACACGTTTCTTTTATTTGCACAATATGCCTTGGATCGCGCAACTTACACAACTTCCAGCTTCTGCCGCAAGCCTGCAGCAGCAGAGTTTTGTCGCGCATCAGGTAATTTTCACGGTGAGTGCATGAACTCTCCGTTTTCAACTGTCCACATTTTCGCCTGCCTCTTCCTCTGAGCCACTCTTGTGCTGGTACTTGTAATACTATATCACTTGTGTGCAAAAGCCAGCTCTCTCTCTCTCTGTTCCTTTAAATAGCAGTGCTTTCCGCGTCATCACAAAATACAGCTATTATCGTTGTCACAAGCGCAGGAGCGCAGGACGCTACCGCGCAACGAAACACAAAGAGCTACGTCGACCCAGCGTATAAGAATATCACGGCAGGGCCATGAATTGTTCTTCGACGATCCGCTTCAATAGAACGGCGACGCGAACCGGAACGCGTGGAAATGAACTTTCGGCGCACATAACATCATCGCTGGGTTGTGTTTCTCTGCACGGACAGACATGGGATGTCGGGCGTGACACCCCGGCGCTTGAAACTCTGCAAGCCGGCTTAGACTAAGGCAGGATATCGCAAAGCGTGGCGCGTGGGCCACTGGGGTCCATGACGACTGCACTGGGTTCCGTGAAAATAGGACAAAAGTAAAAAGCCGATGGTACAGCACGTCCACTGTCACAAATAATTACCGCAGTGATTCTTACTTGAAATATCATTGCAAGCACTTGCAACAGATTAGGGTCCGAGAAAAAACAGATTCACAAATGGGCGTCCGTGGCTCACAACGTTTGGGATATTCTGCACAGTATGGCTTGACCTTGGGCTGGTCATATTTCCACCGAAAAGCGCGCTAAGCGGGAAGCCCCGCTTAGACACTTTTTTAGGAAAACGCCTTTGACTGGTATCCGAAGCGTTTTCGTAGCAAAGCCAACACATACCATTACCCACTCAGCATAGGCGTATCCAGAAAGGGGCCAAAGGGGTCATGCTCCCCCCCCAACGTTTTAGAAGATATAGTTATTTCGTGCCTTGAGAGGCGTTTTTCCAAACAAAATAGTGTTGTTTGCCTAAAATCAAACATTTTGGCCCTCCCCAAATTTCTGGGCTGGCTACGCCACTGCCATTCAGCAAGGTTCTCCAATCAGAACACTCCCGCACTTTCTTAAAGTCCGTACCAGAAAACAAGCAACTCGAAATCACGTTTAAAGAGGGAATAAGCCGTATGTGGTACGCCAATAAAAGTAAATGGCAAAGCGGGCAAATTGACGTTTATTAGCGACCTCCGGGAACATTTTATTTTTGTTGAAAAAAGAGCACATACGTAAGGCGGTTCCACTTGATCACGTTTTTTTAAAAAAGGCAACCCTGGCAGCTAGATTCCGCTTTTCGATACCAACACTTTCTATGAAAACTTATTGCAGTGAAGGAACTTCCTCACAAGCGTTTTTTTTGAGTCAGTGCAACTCGTCAGAAAGAGTCCACAACTAAAACCGCTTCCGAGCTCAATAAAATGGATCAAAACTTTGAACTTATTGCATTGGTTCCGACTCGAGTGCCACACACGCAAACTTGGCTTCGCAGTCGAGTCAAACAACTGCCGGCTCAAACTCGCTAGTGTTAACTTCAAGTGCCAAAAAGTTTTAGGGCTGTTGCAGATTACATACAATTAACCTTCTTGCTCCTGTCAAAAACGACCACAGCAAAAGTATAAAAATTGAGATTTCTGATCAGAAACTTGTAGCTGCAGGCCGTGAAACGACTTTTGTTCCTCAATGTTGGTTTCTGTGACTGTTGTTCAGTGTTGCCACTTCTGTTTTTTTTTCACTAGATCTGGGGTTTTTCTGTTTTTTCTGAGGTTCTAGGGTTTTTATTGAAAATCTGTTTTTTTTATTCTGTTCAAATTTTAGAAATGTATTTTGTATTACTGTATTTTCCATTCAAGAATACAGTAGTTTCACATGCGTAATGTGCATAGTCAGTAGCCAGTACAGTTGAGTGAGGCTAGGCTTAACCAAATTGTTTGAAATTTAATGTTCTACAGAATAATCACCGACTAGGCATAGGTCAGCACTCTGATCTTTTGCTGATGTGTCAAGGGCTGCTTGCAGGGCCGGATTTAACTGATGCGAGGCCCTAGGCTAATCCACTTGTGAGGCCCCCTCACCCATTGTTGCGAGGAAAAAATGGAAAGCGCTAATCAATGCCTTAGATTAGTGGTTCTTAGTTTATCCAACCACGCAAAGCCCTATTTCGTAACTTGATGGTCACTAACTGCTCAGGAGAAATATCCCTTTCAAGATTCAAAAGAATTAAAAATGAATTATTCCAGGGGAGGATGTCCACACTAAGCATGCGGTACATTAAAAGCGAAAAACGTAGACAAACAAATTGTAATGAATTCTTAGATAATTTTGTTATGAAGAAGACAGGACAAAACTTTTTTAACTGTTTACTGTGTTATGTTCAGCTTTACTTCATTCAATGATTGCAGCTTTTTATTTCTTTATACGTATTTCAATATTGACAGCATAAACGAAATTTAAACCAGTCTAGTCGCCACGGCGGGCATTGGTAAGCTCAACCCTTCCAAATTTAAATATGAAAAACTATAAATCAATAAAGATTTTATCAAATTTTCAGAATGTCAAAGTCCCCTTGCGCAAATTTAAACCCCCTCTTCAAGACTTTCTAGCGACGGCTCTGGTTTTTAAACTTTACATCGTTTCACGTGACAGTTTAGTTGCGTTCGATTCTTACCAGTCTGAAAAAGTAAGAAACACGCGAATCTTTTAGTCTTTATGCCGCCACACATACTGTACTATATAGGTGCAGTGTGTTTGTCTTTTTTTTAACACAGATACGAAAAACAGATGTGGTTCTTATAAAAAACGAAGACCATGTGTTTTGTCCAATTTTTCAATTGTGTGGATTTCGGTTGGTTTGCCTGTGGCAGTTAATAATCCTGTTCCCGCCAGCCAAGTACGACTTCAACAATTCCGTGTCATTGAACGCTTTTGCGTCGAAGGCAGCAACAAACGCAGTGATCGTGGGCTCTCCAGTAATGATTTAGAACGATTTAGAATTTTTTACTGACTGTACTTTCAAAGCGACATATTCGGATTTTCGCAAATTGATTGACGCTTTCCATTTTTTCCTCGCAACAATGAGAGAGGGATCCTCACAAGTCGATTAGCCTAGGACAGTGTTTCTCAAAGTGGGCGGAATCGCCCCCTTGGGGGCGATTTTGAATGGCAAGGGGGGGAAAAAAACAAAGGGGCCGAAACAACATAAAGGGGGCGAAAATGCTCAACCCCTAGTCGATCACTGAGTTAACTTCAGTAGCCTAATATTATAACTTGTTAGTTTCTTGCACATTTTGTTTAACTATGGTATAATCGTTGGAGGTTGTTACTATGACATAATCGTTGTAATTTATCTGTTAAATTTTTGCGCTGGATCGTCTATGTGCCCGGTTACAGAGTGGATAAGTCAGGGGTGTGACGCCGTCGTAAAAATGACACAGCTCCGGCTCCGCCTCCGGATCTGTTGGTTTTCATGATTGTGGCTCTGGTTCCGGAACTCTCTTTTTTCATGACTCCGGCTTCTGGTCGTTTTCACACATTAATATTTTATTGACTGGGTGTGCCTCAAGTTGAATAGAAAATGAATTGAATCAAGTGCACAAAACTAAGAGAATACGCCAAATCTTTTTGAGTAATTTAATCTGGTAGTTTTTTACAAGCAGCGCTCTTACCATGAGGAAATCAACAAAAAAACAACAATCACAGATTCAGACGATTCAGAGAACAGTTATTAGCAGAAACATAACTCAAGATAACGGTAATATAAACAATTTCTGGAAAGGCAATCGCTGGTTTTGCCGTCAATGCCTCAAGTGTGACGTGAGGACCTTTTGTTATTTCTTACGACCAGAATAAAAAATGGCTGTTTGGAAAACTACATTTGTGTCAGAAAATTTAAAAGCAGACCAGTCCCAATTGAGCAAGTGTTTTGCACTCGTTGCATGCTTTGCCTGTTGCAGCCTTTGCGATTCCAGCTAACAGCGCTGCCCGAGCAAACCATGGAAAAAGCGCAAAACACATAGTCGACTCTCATGTGCTCTTTCATACACGCTCACATTTGCGTTAACACAGATGCGAAGATGTGTTTAAAATCCCTTTGTTCAAAGAAATAGTATGAGAAGAAATTTACCTTAGACTTTTAAAAAATAGCTGAAAAGTTCTCATTTCTTATTTTTGCGCAGGGGTTCAAAATTCAGTCCCGTCGCCACGGGGGGGACTTTTGTGGGCTTATCCCCCCCAAACAAAGTTTCAACCACCAAATTGAAATGTGAAACACTAGAAATCACTGTAGTTTTTATCAATCGGTATTCTGTTTTGTCCTGTAATTTATAGACCGAGTACCTGCCTCTGTTGCCTAGAATAACATGACCCCCTGATTATTTTTGGTACATTTACGAGGTAAGAAACGTATTTGAGGCTTGAGCCTAAAGCGTCACCATTCATTGCTTGGAGTGTTAAACGTGAAGCAGGGTGCCAATTTGGCTTTTTTGAAGCCAGATCTTGAAATTCTTGATATTTTCAACGCACTTGGCTTTTTTTTAAATCAGAGAAGCCAGACAAAATCTGAATTTTTTCAGTCGGAAAAGCTTGACTCTGGCAAAACATTGTCTGAGCTGCATATTCATTGCAAATCTCTTCTGACGAGAGTCTATGACCATGTTGGGTGCAAAGAATATTGCAAAGGTTTTACTGTGCCCTAAAAATGTTCGATGTAATAAGAAACAAATGTACAACCATGTACTGTAATTACGAGAAAAGAAAATGCTTCTAAAGATTAGAATTGTATTATGTCGATGTTTCTGATGGGTTTCAATATCTATTTTGTGTTTGGTTATGCATGTTCTATGTGTATGTCTTAAAACTGCTACCTGGCCATTTTTGGGACAAGGTCTGGATTTTTTTAGTGAAGACAGATTGTCAACCCTGACGTGAAGTTAGCCCATATGCCTAGTTGTATATGTCCATAAGTCAGACGTACACCTGATTAGCGTATTTTGTGTAGTGATAGTTGTCAAAAAATGTATTATGGCTAGCTCAGGCAGTCTTCTCGTATTTTGTACTGCATAACAGCAAGACACCTTTGGTGCTTACGACCAAAGTTACACATCTGCGCAGCCTGATGCTGTTCAGACAGCAAGATGGAGTTAATAGTGTAGTTAGAAGAGTTTATTTAGCAATCACCGCTAAGCATGTCCCAACCGAGTAGTGCAGTTAGTGGAATATGAATGTTAACCATGTTGCGTCCACGTAGCCCCCCTGGTCTATATTTGTTAACATTTATAATCTATTTGGGATACAAAATGTTATTAATCCAAGCATGTGCCATGCACCAGTAGATTAACAAGTCTAGACATCAGAAAAGTTTATACATGCGTATTTCGGCCAGTTAAAAGCACGGTGCCAATGCTTTTCAAGCAAAATTCACTCAAGCGCTAATAAAAGAAAACGTTCATCGCGGCGCATTGCTTTGATCGGCCTCAGGTTTGTTCCTTCAATAGTGTTTTCATAACTGAACGATAGGCTTGATTCTGATTTCCTTCATATTTTTGTTAACATTTGCATTTCATTACAACATCTTGTCGTTAATTAAATGACAATGATTAAAACCCAATTCCTTTTGTTAAGCTTTATTCTCAAGACACGTCTTAAATGAAGTTTATCCTGACGTTTTTATTGCACTTCGGATTATGCTAAACTGCCCCGATACTGTTGCCAGCGCTGAAAGGCGTTTCAGAAAACTGAAGCTTATCAAAATCTTCAACAGGTCTGCTATGATAGATAGCAGACTACCCTTATTAACCATGTTGTCAATCGAAGCTTCATGTGTGTGCTCTCTAGAATTGGATGGTGTTATAAAGGCTTTTTCATGGCAACAGACTCGCTCCAAGCCATTCTGATACTACTTTATAATGTGGCATTGTTTATGATATTTTCATGGTTATTCCTATGTAACCTTTTTCATGTGTGGTGTTGTGCCACTATACAGTGATTTCTTTTGTTTTGCTGTATGGCTACGGTCCGCCCGTTGAGTATCCCTGCATTGGGGGGGGCAGAGTTCGACTGCTACCGCACTGTTCATACCTATTTGCAATTGTTTGGCGTGCATCGCCATATTTAGATAAATTTAAAGTCATTTACCAATTGAAGCTCATTACATCACCCGACAAACATTTTCTGTTTTTGTAGAATAACTTATGAGATTTTGGGAACTAATTATTGCATACCCAAACGGTGGTCAATGGGCCCCCTTCAGCTACGTTTGCCCCCCCTGGCTCAAATCTCTAGTTACGCCACTGATCACAAGTTGAACATAATCTTATACAGGTTTTATGGAATAGCGCCGTGGGCCACGCGGCTGCTTTCGCAGTGAATGTTGCGCGAACAGTTTCCTTGCACCCACCCATCGTGGGTTGCTACAACAGAGTTGTAAACGGGTCTCATTTTGAAGCCCAAACCGGGCACGACATATATTTTTGAAGCCCGATTGAGACCCGAAAGCCAAATTTACCGAGTGAGTCAAGATATGCCCAACCGCGGTTATTTGTGTCATAGCAAGGCAAACATGACTAAGTAATTCGCATTTAATCAATTTTTATTGAAGAATTAATCAACTCGATTGCTTCAATGTAACTGGTGACAAAAGTGTCAGTCGTTGCGAAAAAAAATGTTTATACAGGCCCGAAACATTTTGACAAGCTTAAGCCCGAACCCGGCCCGACCCCAAAAGCCCGTCCCGACTTACAAATCTGGGCTGCAAGCGCCGTTTTTCAAGTCTTCAGCATGTCCCGATGGGGAATCGAACCCAGCCTACTAGTTTTGGTGGCGCGTGCTACCACTTAGCCTAGTGCAGTGTTTCTCAGAGTGGGCGGAATCGGGGCAGGGGGCGAAAAAAACAAAGGGGTCGATAGGGGGGCGAAACAACGCAAAGGGGGCGAAAATGCTNAACNCTTAATCGTTCATTGAGTTAACTTCAGTAACCTANTATTATGACTTGTTAGNTACTTGCAAATTTTATTTTATTATGATAATCGTTGGAGGGTGTTGCTAAAGCATNTGTTGAATTTTTACCCTGGATCATCTTTGTGCCCGGCTACAGTGTGGATTATTTCAGGGATGCTTAGCCGTGGCAAAACCGACACAGCTCCGGCTCCGGATTTCTTCTTTTCATGAACACGGCTCCAGCTGTGGAGCTCTTTTAGTGCATGGCTCCGGCTCCAGCTCCGGATCCTGTCGTTCTCACACACTAATACGTTAATTGTCTTGGTGCGCCTGAAGTTGAATGGAAAATGAATAAAATCAAGTACACAAAACCAAGAGAATATAACATACTTTTTTGAGTAATTCAATCTGATATTTTTTCACAAGCAGCGCTCTTACCATGAGGAAATCAGCGAAAAAACAACCATCACAGCACAGGTTCAGACGATTCAGAGAAGTGTTAGCCCTCTTGCAGAAACGTAACTCAAGATAATGGTAATATAAACAAATTCTGGAAAGGCAGTCGCTGGTTTTGCCGTTAATGCCTGAGGACCTTTTGTTATTTCTTACGACCAGAATCACGAAAATGGCTGCTTGGTAGACTACATTTGTGCCCGAGAATTTAAACACAGACCAGTCCCAACTGGCTAAGTGTTTTGCACTCGTTGCATGCTTTGCCTCCTGCAGTCTTGGCGATTCCAGCTAACAGCCCTGCCCGGGCAAATCATGCAAAGAGCAAAACACATAGTCGATTACCNCTCTCATGTATTCTTTCAAATGAGCACACAGTTGCATCAACGCAAATGCGAAGATGTGTTTAAAAGCCNTTTGTTCAAAGAAATGGTATGATTTCTAGCAAGAAATTCACATTTGACTTTTTTAAAACAGCTGAAATCTTCTGATTTCTTATCTTTTGTACCCATAATAAGCAGTTACGAATCACAAAGTAAAGCACAGTTTAACACCCAAAGCTTAGAAGAAAATATGACTGGTTACCGCGCGGAAAACATAGATTTTTTCCACAGATGAAAACTTTAAGAAAAGTCCACATTTGTTTGCATTAATTTTTATACCCTACTGATAATTTATTACTATATTGCTATGCAAAGCAATGCTGGTTCGGTACCAATTATGTATAACTTTCATGTTATGCTACTGCTTGTAAACGTAACGTTTCCTGGTAAGCTTTGCCAGTAATCTGGTACACCTTGCTAGTAAGATCCATTGTTGCAGTCTGGTATCGTACGTCATACCAATCGCGTTTATTGTGCCTCTTAAATGGCCGTAGCTCCGGAGTCTACCTCTTAAATGGCCGTAGCTCCGGCTTCGGTCTTAAATTTAAAACTGAGCTCCGGCTCTAGGCAAAATGCCCAACTCCGGCTCCGTAGACTTGGATTATACACACAAGAATTCTGAACACAATATTAGCGTCGTAATACAATTGCTTATTTCTGCTTATCAATGGCTTGGTTCAGCTATTTAATACTTTCTTTAAATAAAATTCTTTGAATTGACTACCTTGTGTTTGCTTTATCAGGCTGGGGGGCGAAAACGTCGTGTCGACAGTGAACAGTGGGCGATTGAATAAAAACGTTTGTGAAACACTGGCCTAGTGGTTCTTAACCTTGGGTAAATTTCATCTGCCAAGGGGGTAAACTTACTAAACCATAAATTGCAGCAAATGTAAATTTTTATAAATCATTGCAAACTGTAAAAGTTTGCTAATTTATTATTTTTAACAAATGAGCACCCTTGAGGGTACTGGGGGTAAAATTCTGGTAATCTTGTTTGATGAAAGGGTAACATATGTAAAAAAGAT
>JGI24021J15306_10008560_pt1 | contig 12598 bp, 9 predicted proteins | sample Ectturendosymbi1_FD_15306 | JGI IMG/M metagenome (IMG submission 15306) | reverse complement strand
TTTTCAGGTTAATAAAATATTTGAAGTGTAAGCCAAAGAAATACTTCAGTGCAAATCAACGAAACTGCCTCAAGGAACCTATCCTACTTCAGCTTTTGATCGAATACAAATTTGGATCTGGCCTTTTGTAATCATAATCAATGCCCGCAAGTAAAAACAATTGGAATAACGCTTTTTGCAGCTGTTTTTGGCGCAACAGCTTGCTGTATCCCACCTAATGGTTATGTAAGCTTCATTTGAAGACCATCGAAGATTCCTCTCTGATAACCGTGGGTGTTACAAATATAACCTATCCTTGTTTCCAGTGTCACCGTAGCCTTAAATCAATATCGTAGATTTTTGGTTTTGCACAGACTACATGCGTGAATATGGCGTGAGATAAATTTTATGTCTTGAATCTCAAAGTTTGGCTAAGAAGCGATTCAGTTTCAAAATCTTTTTCATCGCGTCATAGTCATTGTTTAGCAACAATAGCATTCATTCTAGATATTTATTTGTGATGACATGTATTGTGGCGGTTCAATCACAATTATGTGGAGCCTTAACGTTTTCATCAATGATTTCATTTTACCTTGCCAGCGACTAAAAAATCAGTCTTCAAGATATTAGACTCCGACCTGATGTTTATAAGCTCAGTGTTTCAACTTTCATCTGATGTAAATTGCCACCGTATCCTACAGTAAATTATTTGAAATCATTTAACTACAACGAGAATAATCAGCAGCAAAATCTAACGTAAGTAGCAAGATGCTTTTTATTTTGCAAGTGCTGAGGGAATTGACACTGCCATTACTTACAGATACTGAGATAACTCCTATCAAAATTTAGGGGCAAGCTCTCAGAAAGAGGCTCTAAAACATCGCCATTGTAAAAGGTAGATGTGGGATTACGTGGTTAAGAGGGCTACATTTGTTGCACATTTCAATGTATGAACTAAATTCAAGAGCATAAAATACATAAAAAAGGAAGACAAATTTGTAAAGTTTTGCAGCTACGCAATTGAAAGCTGCCTCCTATGGCACATTTTCCCATAATTTTTGCGTTATTTTGACAAATATATGACTTTCTTCAGAGCTTCTAATTCAAAGGTGGATCTAGAGTGGTGCATAACTTTTTAACTAAACAATGGTGCAAAGCTCTCAAGAGGGGGCACGGTATCTTTGAAAAAGAGGGGCCCGAGGCGACTGCCTCGTTATCCTTCCCTGATATCCATCCCTGAACTTGCAATCTGTCTTGTTGGCAAAGCGCATGTGACCAAAATGAAACTAGATTTGAATTTTCTCCCATTAGGGCTTCAAACTCCGCAGATAAGTCGTATTTTCTACAGCCCGTGATTTGTAGAAATTTAATTACGTACAGTGCTAAGCTATCTTACATGCGGCTGAGTGTGGTCAATACGTTTTGTAGTATTGGGGTTACGATTGTGTTTACAGTTTAATTCTATCTTATATCTCAATGAAGTCAGTTAAATTTAACAGTCTCATCAAACAATTAAACGAAGTGAGTTTAAGTAGCTCCAAAGGTTTTACGGAATAGGCTAAACATAGCCAAAAGATCTTACGGATTATCAAAAATCCAAATACTCTAGTGTTTACGGTTATCAACTACATACGTGAATTAATCGCTCAAAAATTAGATGACAACGGGATCCACTTCTTATATGCGCGAAAGTTTTGTGGAAGGCCTGCTGCGGAAGTCAGCGCCTCAGGGCAAAGTCGCTGCTCGGCTGCGGTTGAACGTGCTACGTTGGTGTACATCCGAAGTGTGCAAATACAGTATAACAAGCGCAATCGTAATGGCGACCGCGATGACTTTTTGCTCAAGTGCAATATTGGGCGTTGAGAGGTTTACTAGCGCTTTGCATGAGAGGTTTATGAGCAAATGGTGGCATCGATCCAAAGTAGAAGCTTGGAACTTCACTAACAAAACTTTAAAACCTGTCAATTCAATGAAAGCAGACTTTTTATTTTTCGGCTTAAATCTGAACACAATTGTTCAGGAGAAAACGCCAGAAACATGCACGTTTCATGGATGTTGCTTTAAAAACAAGGAGCATTAAAAATATTGAATGTTGAAACTCGGTTGTTGTTTCCCCAGCCCTAATAAAATTTCTGGCTACGCGCCTGGTTGCACTGCTAGTAGTTACCACAAGATCTTGTGGTTTGTTTTTGATTTGATCTATGTGGTGATTATTAGTAGCAGTTAATGTTAATTATCGGAACTGAACAGATTATCACAATTTTTGAACATAATTGTGTCTATTTAAGCCCAACTCTCAGAATTGATGTGTTTTCATATTAAATGCAGTGCTAAGTGCTACATATCTATATATAGCACCATTGTATACTTGTATACACTACTAGTTGCTATACCAGGATGATGCGCGTAGCCAGGGGGGCATGGTCACCAAAATATACCAATTCTATGATGTGCGCCCCCTTTTGCCAATTTTAAAAAGGACGTACTACGGTTGAGTGAACATGATGACGTCATCGAAAAGCAAACAAAATGGTTTGTCCCCCCAAAGTTTTTTAGTAAACTTGGTCCCTGTTCCTCAGTATCAAGCCACACAGCACTTTCTTATTTGATGTTCAATCTTTCACTGACAAAAAGCTCGCAAAAACGCAGGACCGCCAGACACTGCAGAACTCCGATGAAAAGCAATATTCTAATGCTTATATTGCATAGCAAACAATATTTTCGTGTTGTTACTGTACTGATAGTTTGCACTAGACGTTTACATTTTCGCTCGTTTCAAAGTAAATTGTGAAGTTATGCCTATGCACAGTTTCGCAAATTTTAAGTTAACAATGAGTCTTCATAGGAAGGATTTGCGCGGGGCCCCCAAACGCGTGGGGCCCTAGGCCATGGCCTATTTGGCCTATGCGTAAATGCTTCACTGGCTGCAGGGTGAAAAGCAACGCAGAACTGGAAAAATTGTTATGGATTTTTATTATTCAATTAAAAATGTGGATTTCATTCACATAGTCAATAACTCTAACAAAGTAGCTTCACAAACTTTAACTTACGCTGGAGTAGTTCAATATTAACTTCAGTTTGTCCTCCTTTAGAGGCTTTTAAAACTTTGATCCTGTCAGGCATATGGTCAGTGAAGGTTTTACAATACCTGGTTATCTTGCCGTTGTAAAACCACACCTTGATTATCCATTTTATCAGCTCTCTCTTCGTGGTTATTGTTTGGCTTTGAATGAATCTCATGTTTCAGGATGTTCCACAAATGTTCTATGGGATTCTTATCTGGAGAGTTTCCAGGCCATTTTAACGCTCTAATTTTGTTGTCTCTGCACTATTTGATCGAGATCTTTCCAGTATGTCGTGGGGAAATATCCTTCTGAGAGATGAAGACTCTGCCAGGAAACGACTCTGTAACTTGTCGTAGCAGGCATGGGCGTCCGCAGGAATTTTTCTTGTGGGGGGCAACGTCGACATTTTGCTTATCCTTTTCAGGTTGCTAATGATGCAATGCAAATGGACGTTCACAAACGCTTTGCCCTTTCTACACCATAAACAAAAGGCTCCATGTTACGGCAGCTGTCACAAAAGTGCATTCGTTGGCAGCAATAACAGGGCACGGAATTCGAAAGGATTTTTTCCAGGGTGAGCCAACCAGAGCCGTATCAGCCGCTCGCCATACCCAGTAATCGGGGGGAGTCCACGTTGTCACAAGGGGCCCGAAATTCTGTCCCATTACCACGGGGGGTCTTTTGTGGGCTTAGCCCCAAATGAAACTTCAACCCCACCAAATTGAAATATGAACCACTAGAAACCAGTGAAGTTTTATCAATCGGTATTCTATTCCGTCCAGTAAATGAATGACAATGATTAAGACCCAATTCCTTTTGTTAAGCTCGTTCAAAAATATTTAGTTGCAAACTGCGAGTCTCGTATGGGCTTTGCGGGAAAATATTTGATAATTTTATAATTAATTTGCACGATTTTCAAATGTTGTGTTAGGAATTAAATATAAATTTTGAGAATGTCTAGCCCACTTGCACAAACATGAAGTCACCCAATTGAAAATTTTCTGGCGACGGTTCTGCTGATATTGTGTCTGCAAGTGGAACTAAAAATACTGAAATAAGAAAAAATAAAAATATAGGATATTTTATTATGAGAGCCATTCGGCCTCGGGATGTGCCATAACGTCGAAATCCTTTTTTAGAAACCACTATTAGGGAGGCCCCAGTAACAAGGATTTTGAGGGGGCCCAGAATTGGGCCACTGCGGCACTGGGGCCAACCATGGTGAAAATTTATTTTTCCCGCTCGAAACTAATAGACATTTTTTTCTGCTAAAAATTTAAAGGAAAATATAATTTTCAAAATCCAGGGGATCCAAATCCCCCTGCCTCCTTCCGACTCTCATGTAGCCAGGTATATTACGATAATTTAATTTAGAACATCACGCAGGCTTTAAAAAATTGAGCAGATGAATTATGAAAACACGCCACAGCAAGTACTCGTATAACTTTGCACCTAGTACCCATTGAAAGTCAGAACTAAACTTCAGCGATTAAGACGTATTTTTATAAGCTTGCATAGATATATTCTAACAAACCCTGTAGTTTTACTTCTTTTCACACAGTATTGATTATGATTACAAAAGGCCAGATACAAATTTGTATTCGACCAAAAGCTGAAGTAGGATAGGTTCCTTGAGGCAGTTTCATTGATTTGCACTGAAGTATTTCTTTGGCTTACACTTCAAATATTTTATTAACCTGAAAACGCTGGAATTGGGGTGGCATTGCGCCGTTGCCCTCACCTGGTTTCTGATTGCGGACTACAGACCAGCACAGGAATTCGTGATTGAGCGAAGTTCATGTGCACACCGATTCATTAATTCAAATTAACCAACGCAATTTTCAACAATCATGAAAATTCGGTTTACGTTCTGTGTCTACAGATAATCCAATAATAATGTTCATTTTTCTCATTTATTCCTTGCTTTTATACTGGGGAAACGTTTTCAACAGTAATGTAACTATGAAATTTGCACAACTATATTACTTTTTATCACAAACATTTTTGGGGAAAAAATATCTTATGTCCTCCCCTGTCCAAAAGTTGTGGGGGCCATGTCCTCCCGTAAACTCGGTCCCTGCTGAGGAACATAGCTGGGCGCGAGAGAGAAGCAAGCCGTCTGTATGAAAGCGGTTACAAGCAGTAGCGTTGCCAGCCCAATATATTTTTGGGAGGGCCAAATACTATAATGAGCAACAGTATTTTATTCGGAAATTGCCTGTCAAAGCACAAAATGATAAGATATGCTAGAAATATAGGGAATGGTCCCATTGCCTACTTGGCTACGCCTATGGTTACAAGAAAAGAATGAAAAGAAAGAACATTTCTTACTCTTGATGTTCAATCTTCCAGAGAAAAATCTCGTAACAACACAAGACAGCCCAGCACTGCAGAACTCCGATGAAAAGTAATATTGTCAGTATTGGATGCTATGTTTGGTTGTTTTGTTACCAACTAGATTGCCCGCAGACAGAGATTGCTTATTGAAACTGTATACGTCAGTGCTAGTTAAATCAGCTAGAACAGTTTCTCGTGAGTTTTACTTGGAAAAACGTGTCTACATTGGGCTTACTTCATATGGTTAGCTGAGGGTGCTGCGACAAAATTTTGCTTTGCAAAACTTGTCTTCATGCTGTTTACCATCGGTCTAGGTAGACTCTAGAGGATTAAAACGCTGTGCTTTGTAGTGCTTGGAAGATGACAATTTAAAAACGGCATGAATAAACTCTGTGTCCACTGAATGGATTGTGCTTGTTTATTCCATAAAATATGTGGTTACTGTAACAAAGGAGTTTACGTCCAGCTCATTAGATCGACAACTAGACGATACTGCTGAGAACGGCAACTCGGTCCTGCATGAAAATGTATATATCTGAAAAATAAACCTACAAAAACGCTAGAAATCTCGGAAATTTTTACGATGAGAACTTCGGAACCACATGAAAGAGCTATAAATTCCAACAAAAGGTCGCATTGCCATTTGTTCCAGAGAAGAATATAGGAAAGGCTTTAATTTCTGTTGAAGACCTAAGACAGTGGTCCCAAACTGTGGTACGCGTACCAGTAGTGGTACGCGAAGACCTTCACGGTAGTACAAGAATAGACTTACTTTCTGATTTTCTTCACAAAAAATATATTCACAGCTATAATTTTTACCTGTCGGGTTCTATTAATAAATTCCTGAATTTTTGTGTAGCCTACTTCCCTTGTTGGTTTCTAAAAATGGCGATAAAATTTTCTCACAGCCATTTTCTTAATACAAATTTGTATTCGACCAAATGTGTGTCAATTCTGGTTTTCCAAACTGTTGATCGAATTATATTTGGCACTGTGGTAATTTCGTTATGTCCACCGGCTAATTGTTATGATTGCTTTCCCGCTGCGCCGAATGCAGTCCTTTATTACGCGCAATGACCTGCTTCGGGCGATAACGATAGCAAGCCTGTACTGCAATGTGTTGAAGGTTCATTTTGGTTACTTGCTGCATCGGCGTGCGGACGGTACTACGCAGAGCTGCTTATTTCCTTGCTTGGAAGTTTGTACTTTGTTTTTAGTTATGTTAAAGCTAATTAAACTTGCCACAATTTAACATTATTAAACGAACCTGAAAGATGGCAGCACGAGACCTTTTGCGACCGAAAGAATTATCGATTGAAACGATTGCACCTGGTGCTTGTAAAACGGTTACTTGTGTAATTCGATTACTTACATAGCCTAATATAAACTATTTCATGTTGGGACGTGGGTTCTAAGTCTAACCATCTGCAGATATAAGGTTCTTTCTCGGTCCACAGAAAGTCCGTAGCCTTGACTGGTGAGAAACCACGAAGATGTAGAATGATCGCTGTTGATTTAATTCTTGAACACAGGGTTAGCAAACAAGTTGGAGAAACGTCGAAACACACAGTCGACTGGATCTGGCTCTATATGCGTTTCTAAAACTGGCTCTCATGCAAAAACATACATGTTGGATTCCTGCAATATTGTAGCCCTTCTCACGTTCACTGTCATTCTTACTGATTCTTCATTAAAGCGACACGCCCGTGAGAGCGTCTGTCGAGTAATTTCAAAGGACCCGTCCGGAGACATATACAGCTTTACGTTGCAGTCGATGAATACAGCCGGCTCACATGTCTTTGCGTGCTCTATGACGACGAAAACCGTCGTAGATTGTTTAAATAACTTATTTTGTTTATTTGTTTTTCCTGCGTACGTGCACAGTGATCGTGGCTCGTCGTTTATGAGCTCAGATTTGAAGGTTTATTTTGCAGAGCGAGGTATCGCTTCCAGTCGCTCCACGTCCTACCACCCTACAGGCAACAGCCAGTGTGAAAGAACAAATCAGACTGTATGGAAAACACAACTGTTACTGCATCACCGAGGATGGCTCGAGGAGAGGTGACAAGACGCACTTCAAGAAGCTCTCCATGCAATGCGGTAGCTCCTATGCACCGCGACTAACGAAACTCCATATGAGCGGATGTTCCGCTTCCAGCGAAGAGCGACTTCTGGCACCGTTGTGCCAACGTGGCTTCTCACTGAGGGCCCTGTTTTACTTCGACGCCATGTACGGAACAAAGGCGATCCACTGTGTTATGAGGTACTAGCAACCCCTGGTATGCGCACATCCAACATAGCAACGGATAACAAGATACTGTCTCGACGTCATACCTCGCTCCTTGTCCAAACGAGGGGATTGAGTTAGAGAATTCTCAAGTGATTCCGGCAGTCGAAGCCGAGGTACCTACGAACATTCCAGAGGAAGTACCGTCAACTGATGCTGATCAGCACAAACCAATGAACGACGTTGAACCTGATTGCAGTTCATCAAATAACGAAATGTCGCCTGTTACGATTCTGCGGAGGTCTGGGAGAAAAAGGAGACCTCCTGACAGATATGGAGAATCGGTTGTTTATTCGTGACTGTTGCCAATAGTGCAACGTGATATTTATTATTAATAATGCCTGAATCTGTGCAACTGTACTTGCGTATTATTTATGTGGGGAGATTGTGGTAATTGCGTTATGTCCACCGGCTAATTGTTATGATTGCTTTCCCGCTGCGCCGAATGCAGTCCTTTATTACGCGCAATGACCTGCTTCGGGCGATTACGATAGCAAGACTGTACTGCAATGTGTTGAAGGTTCATTTTGGTTACTTGTTGCATCGGCGTACGGACGGTACTACGAAGAGCTGCTTATTTCTTTGCTTGGAAGTTGGTACTTTGTTTTGCTTCTGTGAATGGGCGTCGGAAGGAATTTTCCAAGGGGGCGCACTAGTGGATTTTACAAATGTTTTACTACGGGGGGCCAAAGATGATGAAATTTGTTTTTTTACAATCGAAATAGAAAACAATATTTTTGCAGAAATTTTCAAATTACTGCTCCTCTTCCGACACCCATGCCACACCATTAAAAAATTTGGTTAATTTCAAGTGTTTTAACACCATTCATATAGTGAAATTTTGCTGAATCTTATATGCAAAATGAAATATTTGACAGATCAATTTCAATTGTGTTCTTGTTTTTGTATTGACAACGCAAAATAACTATATTTTATTTCTGCATTGGTAACACAATTGGTATCCTTACGGACAACTTGCTAGTTGCTACATATGTTTTGTCTTATCTTGCATTCCGGTATCTAATGCAGTTGTAGAACGAGTATTCAGTCATGATACTTTTGCGTTCAAGATGAAGAAGAGTTGTGATTTTGAATGTGTTTAAGACAGGTATCAATGCTGTGTGATTTTTCCTGTTTTTTAAGCTGTGTTCATGGTGTTTTTAACATCCCAGTGGTTACTCCAACATACGGGCTCCTCGGGCTTCGCCCGAGTCTTCGATTAGGATTTATGTCGGAGAACGCAAGCTTGCTTGCTTTCCATGTTTGTTCCATCACCCACGGTCTCACTTCATCAAGTTGTTAACTCGGGCTCTTTTCTTTGGGCCTTGTCACTGTTCATATATTTTCGTTCCATGTCTGGCCTTTCGCGTTTATGTTACAGGTGACCTAGGCTTGTGAACATCGTCAGAACCGTCGCCAGAAAGTCTTCAAATCGTTTAAAATTTTGCTGGCTGAAAGTTGTCTGCTGTATATGTTAATCAAACGAACTTGAACGTGAAATTAAGCAAAAAACTAACGGTCCCAGCAGGGGGCCAGTCAAAAACCTGAGAGGGGCCATGGCCCCCCCAGGGACCCCTTAGAACCGCCACTGTGGCGTTATCATTTCTCTGTGACGTACGTTAATCGAAAATGGAGAAGTTATCATGAGAATTTCTCATTTATTTTTACATAACATAACGTCACAGGACAACGATAATGCCAGCCAGAATGAAAGCAAAATATGGAAATTTCAGTGACTCAAGCGTTGGAACGGTTTTATTCAGTCAGTCAGAATAAATCGTATGATTAGCCCAAATGACGCTGATGACCTGGGTCGCCCCTGTAACAGCCTATTTCAATTTCAGGTGGTTCACCGATACGTTTTCGTTGTGGTGTAGTTTTGTCTAAAATAGTGTAATTTAGACGTTCACATGGTGTATATGTAATGACGTCATATTTCAATGCTTGTGACGTCACAGTTGCCAATTCAAACCACAACATTTGCTATAATTTCTTTTCAACGTGCACTTGTGCCCACCCACTTTGAAAAAGGTTCCGCCACCCATGGCAGTGTGAATGCCATACCGGAATATAAACTTTTATTGCAAAAAATAAATCAATTAATTGGAAATAAGTTACTGATTTACTAAAAATTTTGGTTCTTGGTTCCAATTTCCAGGGGCAGCAAATGCTTGTTTTGACCTTCTACGGACGCCCATGGTAGCAGGCGTCCATCTAGAACTCTTACATATTTTGTTTGGTTCATGATTACTTTTACTATGTGCAATCTGCTGGTTCCATGAAGTAATATTGCTCCCCAAACTCTGATCTTGGCGGTAAATTTGGAAGGGTAAGGGAGCAATCGGTGTTTACCATTGTATTCTTTTTGAAACCTAGTTTTAGAAGAGATGCCGGCCGTGGTAATAACAAAAAGACAATGCGAACATGATAGATTAACCACTTCTGCCGAGCCATGAATACGAATACGGAGTTCTTTGTGATTTCGAGTAATGCGCTTTGATGTTCGTGGTACATTTGTTTTTTTTAATTTAGACCAGCTATGTCCAGCACAAATGGCGTACTGAGCCAAAAAGTATGTCAGTGTCTTGACCAGGGCCGCACATTACATGACATATTATCGAGGGCAGCACATTGAATGGCTTACTTTGATCTTGGCAAATTAAATTTGACTTGACTAGTATACTGAAGGTGTTCGAATCCTAACTGCAATAGTAACAGACGTGACAAAGTGGCACTGACGACAACCTGCATGAAAAATGTCAAGTTCAAGTTTATCAAAACAAGGACAGGTTGTCAGTACAAAGGATACTTTTACTGCAGCGAAAACCTAAACTGAGCCACTCAAAACCCTCGACCGGGCCGCGGGTTGGACGTAGCTGATTTAGACCTTTCTATCTTAATAAGAGTGGAATTGTTCGAAATCTTGGTCGCATGATAAGCTTTACACCGACGATGCATACTTCTAACTTGTGCATATATTTTACCGAAAATAAACGTTAAGCCTATAAATGAAAGCTATAAATGTTTCTGCAAAATTAACTATCCCGCTACTGTTACCATGGGCCAGGGCCGCAACCAGGACCGGGCAAACCGGGCAATTTTCCCTTGAAATTTTTGCAAACATGATGGCGTTCACGTAGTCCACACGAAAAGTTATTTCTTGAGACTGCGTTACCTCTACGTGAATTTCTTCCAAATACAAGTTTTTCGCATACGTTTGTGCTACAGTACATCATATAGGATAAAACTATTAACCATTCCATGTACCATGCTTCCGAAAACTCCCAGCACAGAACCGGTGACAAGCTTTAGGACGCTGGTTGTGAAATGAAACCGTCCGTTTCATGAAAGTGACGTTGTGGTTGTAAACGTCACCTCACAGAACAGGAATCCATAGGTTACCAATCAAGGCTACTGCTACACAGTGTTGCTATTTTACTTGATTTACTGCTAAATCTAGCAGGATTTCCTCGCTGTTAGCTGTAAAATTTTCACTCTAGCAGTCAGCTGATTTTCTATCAGGCACATCCAGCAACTACCTTCAATCATGTGCAATTTTTAATTGTTCTTCATGAATGTTGTTCTCGGTGTTATTTGTATAACGTGTCATCTATTCTTCTGTGTTTTTTCATATTAACTGATGTCTAAGATTGATGGGTTCATTGATTTTACATCTGAAAACTTCAAAAAAACTTCTGCTAAAATACTAAAAAAGCTCTTAAGCTTTAAGTGAAACAGTATTTGAGTTTGGTAACAATCGCAAAGGAGCTTACGCTTTTCTGAATTTATCATCATTTCCTCTCTTTTAATTGGTAAACAGGGGCGGCGCATCCAGGTGGCCGCAGGGGCCTGGCACCCATTTCTACATTTCGAATTTTGCTTAAATACGTCCCGCTATAGCTATAGAGTTGTTCAAACCCTCTACGGATGCGGCAAGTCTTCTTGGTTTTATTTAAAAAAAATTTTTGATTTGGGTGAGGGGTTTGCCTGGGAGAGGCTCGCAAAGTGGGGTGTTTTTGTTTTTTTGACCAACTTTGACGGGCCCTGGACGCCAATTCAATGGGCCAAAATTTTGGTTCAAACTTTTTTTGGAAACTAGATGATCTCCCGCGTCGATAGAGCCCAAGCTTGACCTTCTAGCATGTCTGGAACCAAAGTTATGGCCCAAAAACCCCATTTTACCCCCAAATCAGAAAATGCATGAGTCTCCCACTGGAAGCTAGTGTAGCTCGCGATAACCCGCGATAACTCCCCGCTAGAAGATGCTAGCGAGCTATAGGAGCCCTTGAAAGACTCGTGAAGTCTTCTAGTTTGCACTGAAAAAAAAATAATTTTAGATTTGGGTTCGGGGTTTTCGGTGGATGGGGTTAGAAAAAGGGTAGTTTTGGCTTTTTTTTGGTTGTTTCATTATGACGTCATCACCTGCACAAAGGGCCACAATTTTGGTTCAAAGTTTGGTTGTATTCTAGGCTGGAATATGAAGCTTTAGAGGCCTAGATTGACTTCCTAGCGTTTATGGTGCCCAAGTAGGGGCCAAAAGACCCCAAATCGTTGAGGACAAGGCTGAGTAATTTCGGGGGATCTCCCTGATTAAAATCCGGAAGTTTGGCCATAACTTTTGAACCAGAAATGCTAGAAAGTCCATCAAACCCTCTAAAGACTCGTATTGAAGCCTAGAATCCAAAATAAAAAAAATTTGGTTCGAGTAACCAAATCTGATGGATGGTTCGACTCCCCGGAAGTGACGTCATTATCCCAATGTATAGAAATATGCATGAACAACAACCTCTGAATATGCAAACATTAACAAAAAAGCCGTGATCTCAAGCTGAAAAAATTTTTTTTTCAGTCTAAACTACTAGTCTTCACGAATTTTTAGAGGGTTTGAACAGCTCTCTAGCCTATTCTAACAGCGAGTTATGGCCATATC
>JGI24021J15306_10008559_pt1 | contig 12599 bp, 4 predicted proteins | sample Ectturendosymbi1_FD_15306 | JGI IMG/M metagenome (IMG submission 15306) | reverse complement strand
AATTTGTTGATTTTGCAGAATGTAACGTATGTCCATTGTCCCGAAACAATCACATTACGTAAGATGTCCGGCCCTCGAACTGTTGCATAACAGTTTATGTGTCCCTCGGACAAAAAAGTTTGGAGACCCCTGGACTAGACCAAGTGAGGAATTAGCGCTATACTCCGCAGCAGTGCTGTAACAAGTGTTACGTGTTAGGTAAAAAAAATGTGTGTGTAACCCTATGGTTCTGTCTTCAATGCAGTTGCAAAAAGTGTCTGTAACCCTGTGATTCCGCCGGCTTCCATGCCTCGTACTACGTTCTGTATTGTCTGTTTTTATCAACCTGCTTTCTGCAGAGTGTGTGTGTTCATACTATGGACTTCGTGTCTGCTCATAAACAAATAAATTAAGTATGCTTTCGACCGGCAGCTCATTTTCGCTCGTCGCGTGATAGGATCCGCCTCGATTCATATGATTTCGCAATGCACCGCAGCAGCGCACACGGCGACGTTAAAAAACAAGACTACCGTGCCGTTTTCCTCATGAAAACTGGCTAGTGTAAACCCAGCTTAACCAAGGCCTTCTAAACAGACATATATTTAGGATGCCTTGGCTGAGCACATCATCGCCGCAGAAATACAGTAACACAGGATCGAAGCTACGTTGCGGCAGAGCTGATACGTTGGTCGCCTTGCGAGAAAAACGAAATAGTCGTTTGTACGGCGTTTTATTCGTAGCCATTGCCACCTCTGATTGGAAGCTCAGGGCAGTGTTCCGCTTTCCACTTGTGCAAAAATGAAATTGATTTGTCCGTGATACTGAGTGTAGTGAAAGCTACAAGATTCATAGATTGCATACCAATATCGCCAAAGGTGCGATAACCACATGTAATATATTGTTCCACAACGTGAGCATATTTGATTTAAAAAAAAAGAGACATATTGAGACATGTAAAAGTAATTTGTATTAAGTTTATCTTTGTAACGAAAGACCTGAGCTCGTTAGACGAAGCTGCCACTATTGTTTCGCATCCACTATACGACTATCAATCGGTTGTCTTAACACCTGGTGACCTTGTTTCCATATTCCAAATGATATTTTTATCAAAGATAAAACAAAGAAATAGAAATTCCGCAAGACATTATGGGATACGAAGTTTGTTGAACGCAACATTCTCAGATTTTTTTTGGAGTTATTGCGCCAGCTTCATACCAAAGTTCACTTTCATACATTTCCGGTACAACCGCAAGCAACCAAAAATGCAAAGAAGCGTTTATGGAAGGTTAGATCTACCTGGATTGGAAGCATGATAACTGAAAGTACAGCGTGTATTGCAAATACTCAACATTATATAAAGTACTGAGCATCAAGCACACCTTTGCTTTTTTCCTTAAGTTATTTTGGTCATCTGTTCAAAACAGCTTAAAAGCGTCTTCATTCCTTCGTTTTCGGATTTTTTTTTATAACTGAAAAAGATATTATGACCGAATTCACTCAAATTGTTTCGTTCATTTGAAATCAATGCAGTCAATTTTCAAAAATAGACCGAACAAAAGCCCTAGAACCAAACAGTTATCGACCCCTTAGTAAAAATTGCTGAAATAATCATTTTTCACAATACCACCGTAAGTTATTCAGGTAAAAATCGTGAATTTTTTATGCATGGCCTCGGCGCCTGAAATGACAAAATATATACACTAAACCGATGCGCAGCTTAGCAAATCCAGTCAATAATGACCGTACAACAGATCTTTAGAATTAATATGGGAAATACAGAATCAAAACTGGTTTTAACTTTGAATATAATATTTTTAGAAAAGGAAGATTTACAGTACATGTGTGGTTTGTGAAGATAGGACATTTTTTAGGGTGACGAAATATTCTTTGTAGATGTTGAAAGAGTTGGCCTGAGCATATGTGAATTTATTTCAGGATATTGCAGTTATATGTACGCGTTTTTAAACTGTATGACAAGAGAATTTGGAATCAGAAGATTTAAATACCAGGTACCTTTCAATTCGTCCTGTAATTCATTACATTAAACCTTTCGTGTGGTCAGACATAGTATCGAATTTTTCTTTTGCTTGCTAAAAGCCTTTCTATTCTCAAAGTTTGTAACACTTTAAGCATATTTTTCTCATTTCCTGACTACTGGATTTCGCCAAACAGTTTCCTCTTCTTGTAGAGCAAAAAAACGTTTTCGGAATGCATCTGCGTGATCGGAAGAAATGACACTGTTCGCTTGTGCATATTACTTCATATATGTATAATAAATATAAAATAGTTTGTAAATTTCGCCGTTCTGCTTGCTGTTTGCAGACAATTCTGTGGCATCGCCGAACCATGACTAATCTTCCTTCAAAGACTCTTGTTGAAGAGGTAGAAGAAGACGGAAAACGCTATCTCGTAACTACTATCGAAAAACAAGTTTGGCGAGATAACTGCTGGTTTCTCAAACTTTATTGTGAGAAAAGCCTAGGTCAGTTGGAATGTAAAAAGTTTTGGCAGATAGAATTTTCGAAAAAAATTATAAATGCAACATGAGTAAACAAAAAGACTGTCTGAGGTAATTCATTGTTGATACGAAAACATTTTAATCATGCGCTGAGAATTGGAAAACTGTTCAAAAAAGTTTGCCAAACAATTTTTGACTACTGACGTCAGCAATCTGCAAAAGCAATTTAAATTTTATGCGTCATTACAAAATTCCATATACTTTTTCGAAGACAATAGAGAGGCTTAAATGTTGATTGGTTCTTCTTTTGAGCCAATTGTTCTAACCACTGCATGGCCGCACTAGATCACGGGGCAGGTGCTGAGCAGGCATTCGATTATCTCATCGTCCAGAACCGTCAGGCCGTGCAGTCCATGAGGAGGTTGATGGATTGGACATTGCAGGACAACATGGTCGACCGTTTGTCGTTAAATGATGGGGTCGATAAGGCGGGTATAAGCACTATGGCACCGGACAGGAGCGCAGTACTCTACGGATCAATGGAATAGCGCTGGAGTGGCTGTTTACAACGTTGTTGCTCCAGCACCCCAACCGGAGCTGGCAAGCCACCCCAAGACCGCGACGCGTGATGTCAGCTTCTTGGGAAGTGACTCAAGGTGTCGGCGATACGTGACCGAGCTGTCCAACGTTACTCCGAGGTATTTAGGCTTGGAGCAGAAGGGCAGGATTTCGTTGTTGAGGTTGACTTTCAGCTCACGTTTAGCTTCCTTGTTGTTAAGGTGGAAGGCTGCCGACACCGATTTTGTAGTGCTGAGCTTTAGCTTCCAAGTCTGGAGGTATTCACCTAACGTTGCCATGTCCTTGCTCAGTACCCCTTCCACTGCCTGCCAATCTCCATCAGCATGCATGTTTGTCAGATCGTCAGCATATGTATACTTCCTGAAGACGGCAGGCTTGGACAACTAGATTTTTAGCTTTACTAAAATAGATTAGTATTAAAATTAGAATTAACTCAGCTGTCACAATTTAGATTGGAATTAAAATTTGCTCATTTGAAAAAAACAAAAATTTGAACTAAAATTCGAATTATAATTGCCTTTGCTCATACCAAAGGAACTTTAATCCAAGTTCAATTCATGCCCAAATGTGGATTCATTCTCATAGTCATGAGAATAGCAAAGATTCGTACTCGAAGATTGGCGCATTTTACGTTGTACAATTTGCCTGCATGGCTAAAGACTTGTTCCGACGGAAACAATGTCGCTGTCATACCCAGGAGTTCTCGAGCAGCCTTCAGTGAAGGAAAACGATATTTGTTTTTGCAATGCCCTAGGTATAATTTCCTATCTGAAGGGGTGCATTTATAGATAGCAATAGAATGGAATATATAGAGATTTATTATTTATTTCCAAATATTTATACATATATCAGTAAATATTATTGCAAAAATCAGATATGCTTATTGTAAATATATCTGTGATCAGACATGATAAAATATTTGTGAAAATGTTTATCAAGTTTAATGGAAATTTGGATGAAGTTCTATCGAAAATTCAGTGTGTTTTCGTCATTTTACTCAGCCTTTTTGTCATAAGAAACTTTTGGGGGTACATGCTCATTTGGCGAAATGCTGAAGGGGTACATGGTCAGAAAAAGTTTGAGAATCCTTGCCCTAAAGCAGTGATTCTCAAACTGTGTGCCGCGGCACAGCAGTGGGCCGCGAGAGATGCTCAGGTGTGCCGCGAAACCTTTTGGAAATTTTGAAAATATTCAATTCGTATTACAATTAGGCACGCGAGACTTGAATGCACACTATTCAAATGATAACAATATGGCGTTTTCCTATTGCCTTGCCGATGTAGTAAGGGTGATTGCCATGTTATAATTGGATTGTCACGTTACAATTGTTATGTGGTAATGTATTTTAAAACAATACGTTCCACTTTTCACCATGTTGACTTCAACGCTGAGCTAGGCTAACAGAAAAGCAATTGTGTTTAGTCTGATTAAAAATGTTATAATGATAAACTTTCCAGAAATGTTTAGTTGGGTAGTTAATCCATTTGTAATAATCAATGAATAAAGCAATGTTTTTACCGCAGAGGACGAGCAGTTCGTCATGGGCGTCCGTAGGGGGGGAAAACGGGCATTTGTACCCCCGTGGAAATTGGACTAAGAACCAAAATTTACCAGAAAACCTGACGTCAGCAGCTCAATTCCGGTCAATTGATTTATTTCTTGCAATGACACTTTGTTTGCCGCTAGGACACACACACTGCTGAAGGCAAAAGGGGTATTGCAACCCCCCGAAATTTAAAAACCTTTTTCAGCTGTTAGGTACAGCAAATTACCATTATTTCCTCCTCGAAAATAATACCACAACATGTTGCGATCATTTTGCCCCAGGAAAATATCAGCTGGTTACGAGCTTGCGACATGTGCCTGAGTGAACGGCCTATTCAAAATAAACGCTTATTCAGGCTTCTTTTTGCACAGTATAAAACTACATCGTAGCTTGTTGTCTATCCAGCCTTGTGGGAATACGTGTTAATCGTTAAGATTTATTTCTGACTTCTGAATAAGTGCAAAGCTGTATTTGCTGTGGTTAGTGTTTATGATTTATCTGCTCATTTTTTTAATCCTGAAATCCTGCATGGTGTTCCAACTTTAGTAAGTTGTACGAAAGTCGTGTCAACATTGGTCAATAGCACATGTCTACTTCTCATTGCTTGAAAAAATTTGCCAGGGCATTTTACTTTCTTTTTTTTGCCGCTAATGTTGTTCTAGCCGTTGATTATTCTTAAATTGTGGCTTGCTTGTAGAATTTGCCAAAAAATGGATATTGGGCAGTTTATGAACAGAAAAAGCGTTTCTGACAGCCGAAGTATCGAAAACATACCAGACTAAAAATTGAGAAGTGAGGTTCAACCAGCACAGGCTAATGGCCAGGAACACCGGTGAGCGGCGGAATATAACGGAGCATTCCCCCGTGGCCTTTCATAAGGAGGACAAAGAGGGCTTTGGTACCATTTCATAACAGTATCATATGTCATTTCATTGTTTACAAAACGACTTAAAACAAATTTATTGCAGCTATTCGCGCACCCAGAAGAGTCAGAATGGTTTTCTAAAATTTTTGTTATTATTTTTGAGGTCAACATTGTTGCTGAACACAAACAAGCATAATTGGTAACGATTTTTTTGCTTCTTATAAGTTTCCATTGCGCTCAACTCTTTTACTGCATACCCTGCCCTACCGCTGCTCCGGCGTCCCTGCTGATGACAGCACCATAAACGTCGTTGTGGATTTTTCATGTCAATTCAGACTCAGTTGTCTGCAGTTTGCAATGATAACGATATTGGATCATCATACGTCAATTCAGACAAATCTGTAACGGATGGCAGAGAGTGCACCCTTTTGGCAAACTTGTATACACTTCTACCTGAACACGATTTTTAAAAGGATGCGAATAGAGAGCGTGCTTTCATGGGGAATTTTTTGCTGTATAGAAAGTATAAAGCTTTTTATTAACGTCCATTTGTCAGCAACCTGAAAACCATAAGCAAAATGTCGATATTTCAATCCCCTGGAAAAATTTCTGCGGAACGCCCATGCATCTCATTGATGTACGAAACCACCCGTTTTATCAAGTATTGTTTCCCCAAAAACAACTTGGACAAGTTTTGGCGATCTGCTTACAAATCCTATTCAATGATCGGCGTCAACGCCATCAAAATAATCTTGCCATTTGCATCTTCATCGCTCTGTTAATATGGATTTTATGCTCTGACAGAAATAAAAAGCAAAAAACGAGAGATTTCTTGGAACTGACGACTAACTACGGGTGTGCTAGGCCAGTGTTCTTCAACCCTTTTTGTTATGGTGCACCCTTAAAGATGTTTTGATGAACTCAGGCACCCTATATACAAACACGTTCCCCGCCTAATTGCGCTCATGCCTGTAAGTACCCTGGCCTAAACAAGCAAGGAAAGGTGGGGTACAGTCGACACTTTTTTGCATTTTCAACCACTGCTGCTTTATTTCAAGTCCAAACAAACTTAGAATTTGTCACACAATAAAGCATCTCTATATACACAATATCATGCCAAAACATGAAAACAACGCCTTTCAGAAAAAATTGTACAATCAATTCAAAAAGAGTACTTTTTCGGTCGAGTGTGCCCCATGCATTGGGCACACTCGACATGAGCATTGGGCACACCTGACCGGTCAACAAAATGTTGGGTTGCATGCATTGCATTATGTTCAGGTGATATCCAGGGTTGATAAACATCATGATTTTTTCAAAAAATCAAAAAAATTGAATTTTTTTGATTTAATGTATAGCGGGTGGCCACCTAACACTTGCAATTTTTAATTTTGAAGAGTTTGTTTTAATATAATTTTTTGTTGGGCTTTGTTTCTTCTACTAAAGCAACTAGAATTCATCTGAACTTTCGTTCAAACTTACTTTGCACTAAACATCACGCTTAATTCAAATCAGTGATTTCAGTCCACATATCATTTTGCTCTTAGTTAACATAGAATCTGTGACCTCAGTTGCCATGATTGATGGAACTTTAATTGCTTTTATGACTTGTGTTGTCAGAAGCAATACTCTTTGCCTTCTACATTAATACTGTATAGGCTATGTGAAAACCTATTAGAATGCTAAATAAATGTGTCGTAGACATCACATGCGGGTCTAAAAGGTCTTGATTTTTTTATTTTTATTGCTTGATTTAACTTGATTTAAATCATTACTTTTGTTGCTTGACTTAAATCATGATTCAAATTACTTTGATTTAACTCAATCAACCCTGGTGATATCCCATGTAAAATAGGCACTTGCTGACTTCGTCTCCACTTTTTTCACATTCTAATTACCCACTATCCCTGCATGGCAAAACAACTTTTTATGATTACCAAACATTAAATGAAACCAATGCAGTATGCTGAAGTTCATGCCTTACCATACAAATATAATGCGCCTCTAAGCACATAATAAACCTAGAAATACTCATAGATTAGAATTATTCTGTATTGCATTCCAATATAACCTCTCAAGCTTTACCTTGTTAAGAATGACCTAGTGGCATTGTATCGAGTGTGCCCCATTTTTTTGTCAGATGTGCCCCATGCATATATCAAAAATAAAATGAAGAAGTACCAACTCAACTTAAAAAGAATTTAATATCTGGCATTGTCGAATGATGTAGCACTTCCCTGACTACAACGTCACAAAAACTCAGAACAAAAGATGTTGATTAACGTGGGCAAAACCTAAATCTAAATGGGATTTTATGAATTACTTTTGGGTAGTAAAACACAACTTGCTCTGTAACTCGTAAAACGGCTTCCTATCAAGGAAAAATTCACTATAGTAGAACGGCTGGTATGAGACTAAATCATCATGGAAACTTTAAAGTTCAACGTTTTCAACTTTTTGAAGAAATCAAACACGACGACTGTGCCCCCAATTCCACTGTGCCCCACATTCCCCTGCCCTAATTCAGTAACTCAGCTACATAATTCAATTGATAATGGCTCATTGTCTGTTGCTAATGAGTCAAAAATAATCAACTAATTACAAAAATCAGCTTGACATGGTTTGATTATTACCCACCACACTTTAGAATGAGCAAAGGCAAGGTTAAATCCTAAAAGTCATTGGTTGGTTAATAGTTCATTTTTGATAACAGAAAGTTTTTGTAAAAAGTATCTGCTTAGTGTAACAAGTTTGTGATGCACCCACTAGTGCACGGAGGGGGAGGCCAATGTTCCATGGCCACCCCCTCAGACCCTAAAAATAAAAAAATGTAAAAACAGTATTGTCTAAAAAATGTTTCCAGAATGCACAAAAATGCGTATTTTTAGGTGTAATTTTGCAAAATTTTCCCAGGGACATGCCAGCGCACCCTCCTAGAATGGTCGTGCCTTCGGCACTTTCCCTAAAGTTGATTTGGACAAAACTTGCCTCCCCTTTCGAAATTTTCTGCTTGGATGCCACTGGATGCACCCTAGCGTAGTGGTGCACCACAAGCATATTTTGATGCACCCTAGGTTGCATCGTGCACACCGGTTGAAGAGCGCTGTGCTAGGCAACGACAGAACCTCGTTTCAATCATATGTGTTACCGAAAAAAGGCACACTCATACTTAGCATTAATTTTTGAAGCAACTTTTTTTGTAGTAAGTGTGCCGCGAATTCTTGTTATTTTCCTAGTGCGCCGCAAGCTGAGAAAGTTTGAGAATCACTGCCCTAAAGTATAACAGCAGACTTGTCGTAAGTACCTGATGGCTATTGTTACTTCTGCGTGTGAGTGGATAAGGCAATGTGACGTAATAATAACTATTGATAAGGCCACATTGTTTGTACTTTGTACCGCAAGTGTGAATGGATTCATCGATATTTTGCTGTTTTCGCTTTTCAAGTGATGTGGCATCAGGGACGGATCCAGCAATATAAGGTTAGGGGAGGCAATTTCAATAATATTTTATAGTCAACTCAAACAAACGCTTCGGGCTCCGCTGTTGCAAGACAGATGAAGTAAAGCTTCCGAACGCTGCTGAGATAAAACAATGGACGATAAATTAGCCTTATAACATGAATGCTGTTTTCCGATTTGTCAAACATTGCGTTGAATTCTTTTTGAATAAGAGCTGATGATGCCTACTTTGTAGGTAAAATATGCACTCTGTAAGTTATTAGTGCCTGAATCTGTGCTAAGAAAGGATTTCTTTACTGAGACATTGCGTGGAATAATAACTTCAAAGAAAACGTAGTTATCTTTCGCAAGTTTAAGGGGTGATAACCCACCACCTAAATCCGTCCCTGGGCGGCATGGGACTTATGACCATTTCGTTGCACTTTCATTGAACCAGCGTGCATTCTCGTTTCATCTGTAAAAATGCCGTTCGACAAAGTAGAATTTTTGGCAAAACCGGAAATTACATTAGAACTAAGCTTAGAGTACTGCAGCTTTTAGCAAATTAGATTAGAATTAACGTCATTTCGCTCTAATTCATAGAATAAGGCCGCATTTACACTGGGCGTAATTGGGCGCAATTCTTCGTTTGCTTCATTGTTTCTGAATTTGTACGCCTGGCTAAGCCCGTGCTTTAGCAGGCCTTACCAAGCGAGAACAGAGTTACGCATGAGAGCGAACAACTAAGCGCAATTACGCGGTGCTCGGCGCAAAAGTCATGGCATTGCAGGTCCAGGTGCTGAGTTTGGTTTTGCGGATATGTTTGGTGTTGCGCAAATTTGCCACCGAAATGATTTTGTATGCATTTCAAGAAATGTTAATTTAGTGTGAAGCCATTTTAATAGTTTTTTAAATCTAGGTTCACGGTCCACAGCACTAGTTTTAGTTATGTTCTGTGTGTAAGGCTGTTGCTAAAGTAGGCTAGGCCTAGGATACCAGTACCACCAGTGGTACAGCAACAAAACAGGTTTTTCATTAGTAAATAATACTGTTAAATAGCCTAGCTTATAAGAAACATTTGAAATGCAAATGTAGCTGCAAATCATGTCCCAATACTTTCAAAATGGTATAAATTCCCTCGCTATGACTAGGCTTTTACTGCAGGTACTGTTTTACTGTGTTATATTCAGCCATGGTAAAATTCAACTTCCACATTACACAGTACCATCAGTATGACAACAGGCTTTGAAACAAGTATAGCGTATATTTAACTCAAACCATCAGCTCAGTAGTTCTGTGAAGTCTAATTTAATGGCCTAGCTTATACCATCAAGAGTTGTGGGTGTTGTGTAGGCCTGTAGATTTAATTAAATGTCACAGTGATAAAGCTTTCTGTTCAATTTTTTTGATTAGGCGCAACTGTATTGTGTTAGTTGCATTCCTTATGCACATTTCAGTTGCAAGGAAAGCTTTTTTCTTTGCTTAAAGGTATTGCTGTGGTAGCTTATATGCTTAATCCATTTTAAAAATACACCAAATTCTGGTCATGCAAGTTAAATTTTTTTCCAATATCTTTTGCCACTAACAACATAGTTCTACAATTCTCAACTCACGATTATTATGCATGGGCTTAATGGCTTATTTGTTTTTGGCATTTTGTTTGATAAATTTATTTAACTGTGACAATTCAACTGTTAATTTCATTGAAATAATTCTGGTGTTTTATAATATGGCTAGGCTGCATTGGAAATAGTTATGGTTCCAATGTATTTAATGTATTTTTTAACTATTTTATCAATTTACTATAGGTCTAAAGCCTTAAGATGTGTGTCAGTTTTCTGTACTTCAAGCTACTTAGTACTAATATTTTGTTTTTATAATGGTTGGTTGCTTTCGCTTCTTGTTGCGTTTTTGTTTTCTTTGTGATTGGTAGTTTATTTTCCCAAACAAACATTTGCGCTTGGTGCAAGCAGTCTGCTTCATGGTAAAAATGTACTTGCACACAGTCATTTTTGTTTCATGCTTATATTTTCACGATGCACTTTCCCATCTATGATTTTTTTTGCTCATATTGATTGTATTTAATGAAAAAGCAGTGAAATTGATGTGATAGTGCCACTTTCATGCACACACTACAAAAGACAGTTTACATAAAATTTGTTAACTGTAACCTGCCTGCGCTTGGCAGTTCGTACTCAGACAGTCGCTGACTAAACTTGCAAATTTGCAAATTTTTGCTAACTTTTTATTGCCTTTTTGTGTTGTGGTGATTTGTTTGTTTAATCGTTATTTTTTTACTTGACTGCTGTTGCTGATTTCATTTACTCCCATTATTGCCTGAATTTGTCACTAGCCTGTTTTTCTAAGCTCATTCCTTGTGCTGTCACATAGCTCAGGTACTTTTTTGTAAGACAGACTTTTCATTTTTTCACACGTTTTCTGCCAGGTTGCCCAAGCATTGTCGCGTATCGTAAATTGTGATTCGACAGACCAATTTATTTTCTTGTTAACCTTAGCAGTTTTCGCTCGGAGTTTCTAATCCCCATTTGTTTATTCTCGGTAACTACGTAAACAAACACACTGTCGCGATCCGTTGTGCAAACTACCTTTTCAAAAAGTTACGTGTCACAGTCCGTTTCTCTTCACGACACCACAGGTCGCTTACGCTCGGGCAAGTGTTATCTCCGATCATTTCCGCACTTTTCATTTCCTTCCAGCGCTCCTAACTCCATCGCTATGTCCACTGCACCACAGCAAGACCTTCTGTCTAGTACACAACCGCAACCAGTGGTTTCCAACGTACTTACTTCGGTCTGTTGCCAGCTCTCCTCTGCGACTCTTACTTTCTCCAACGAACCTGCTGTGTCCACTCGTGACCAGCCTCTTGTTTCGCCTGTAATTTGCACTAGTGCTTGTTCCACGGCTCTGTCTACTGTGTCTGGCACAGCAAAGTCCGACGTGCCCCATTTTTCGGGCCTCACTTTGCCTCCAAGTGCATACTGCATTGCTTCAGAGCATTCGACTACTCATGTCTCTCCAGCCAACTTGGCTGGTATGTTGTCCACCGCTTCTCTTTCACTGAACTCCACTTTTCTTGAGTCGTCTAGGACTCCGTCTGCGAGTTTTGCACAACGTTCAACTATTCCTGGTGTTGGACAATTTACGTCTGAGCAATTACAGGCCATTTCTGCATGTTTGCCACAACCCTAGCTTGCCTCCAATCAAGGGCCTAACGTGCGCCAGCTGGTCACAGCACCGCTGTCGACTATCTCTGACCTACCTGGCCCATCTCAGCATAGCCAGGGCCCTGCTCCTTCTACAGGATGTGGCATTTACAACTTATCTAATTCCATGGCGTTAAAACTCAACAGTCCTGATGAACACCAACTGCCGATGTGGTTTGCAAACACCGAAATACTTTTTCGAGATGCTGGTGTTGCAAACGAACGTGTCATGTTCAATTTGTTCCGTGGAGCTTTATCTTCCTCTCAAGCTAATTCTTGGGCGAAATTTCTTTATGACGCCGCCCTTACGTCTTCACCATATACTCATGTCAAGAACGTTTTAATCAAACGCTTCGCCCATCGTGCACACCAACGCCTTTTCGAAATTCACAACTTGCGCCTGCAGGATGGTAAATCCTGTTCTTCTTTTATGGACCGCCTCATACACATTGCAGGTCATGACTGGGAAACTAACTGGTACAAACGTCGCGAACTTTACAATGCGTTCAT
>JGI24021J15306_10008557_pt1 | contig 12599 bp, 10 predicted proteins | sample Ectturendosymbi1_FD_15306 | JGI IMG/M metagenome (IMG submission 15306) | reverse complement strand
CATTTCTCCGCGGCCATAACAAGCGGTTCTTTTCTTGAAAAAAAAGCGACGACCACGTCCGTGTTGCGTCTTTCAGCAACGCCGGCCGGCCGGTGGGTCACCGGGGTCACCGCCTCTGAGACCAGAAACCGTTTGCGTTCCTGCTCGTCTGGCTGTTCGCTCGGCCGTAGCGATTCTTCTGTTCGCTGCAGTAAGTGCTCGTGCCGGCTTTTGAAAAGGAACCTCAGAAGAGCTGGCCGCCGAGACGAGCACAAGCAGCGAGGCTGCATTTTTCAGCGCTGACTACCCTTGTTTTGCGCTTGGAAATGAATCGTTCGTCCGAGAGCGAAAGCCTGTTTTGCTTGTTGCAGCAACACGGCGCTCCCACGACCAGTGCAAGAAGCTTGGGCACTTTTAAGAAATGTTTATTGTTGTTTCTTTTTCCCGTCAAGTTTAGCTTTTTTGCAATTAGAAAGTTGCTTACAGTCATATTCTCTCGTTCCCGAACGGTTGTTTTGTGTTCCAAATGCTCGTTTGTGTTCGTTGTATGCAATTAAGTTTGACAGTGCGACATGATAACCTCTACTTCTAGGACCCAAGGTTTTCATGAAAAATGGCAGTTGTAGCTATACAGCATTTTACCCACGTCTTGGCGAGATCTTAAAAGTAAATAATATGCGTTCACGTTCTACTTGAAGCAATTTTACGTGTTTTTCAAACTTTTTTCTCAATTTCTTGAAATTTGGATTGGTCTGAGCGCCAGAAATGCCTGTTCTTACACCCAAAAGTGTTTCTGGCTCTCCCACACATAACACGATTTCCAAGTCAATACCTTGGCACATGCGAGCGGGCCAGTGGCAATCAGTGGCGATACTTAGCGTGGTCCTAGGGGAACAGTCCCCCCACATTGCATTTGGTCGGCAACAGTATATGAAACGAATGGCTTGTTGACCTTCGACCTGCAATTTAACCTGAGTTTCTTTCATCCCACTGCAAATGCTGGAACCGCCAAGCACTTGTGTTTCATTCGCAGAACTGGCAACGACTAAATGTAAATTGGCGGGTGTGTGTGTCGGCAGCTGCTTGGGAGAAACCACTGAAAACATTTGAAAACTTACTGCTTCAGCTTGTCTTTTCATGCAAAAGTCCAGGTTTTTTTTAAGGGTTTTACCTTTGCTGACCGCTAAGACGTTTCAAAAGTCCGCAACTATTTTATCTAAATACCAAGATAGTCATAAAGCGACGTCTTAGTGTATTTTAAAGGCGGTTATGCAGCGAGGTTCTATTGTATTTTGATAGACCGTTTGAAAAATTTGAGAGACCGTTTTCGGTGCCCCAAAGCACTGCGAAGGCCCATTGAGGACTTGAATCGAATCAGTTATTTGCGGAACAGAAACTTCTCTTACCACACTGGGAACAGAAACTTCTCTTACCACACTGGGAACAGAAACTTCTCTTATCACACGGCGTGCCAGACGACATCTGCCGCCGGCATCGTGAACAGCGTCGCACGGCCCCGGGCCGATTGCAATGCGTTAAAGATGACTCGTCGGTCGAATTGACACCGGGTCGGAAGTTGTCCGAAAAATGCAGAGCCGTGAACAACTTGCGGTTGAACGATGTTTGCCCGTCTGCTCGATCAGGGTCGGACCTCACGAAGCACCGAGCGCTTCTCTCGCATTGTTCACGCATTGTTCACGTTTGCTGTTATTCGATCCACGCTCCTTTCCTCGCCGGCGCACGATCCACGCTCCGCGCGCAAATCAGTTGAAGAAAAGCTTTTCTTCCGTCGTTGTTGTTGTTGTTGTTTTGATGCTGAGCTTCTTGGCCGTTACCGCACGGTACGCGCACGTAACGTTTCTTCCGTAACAAATCCGGTGAGGTCGTGCGTCTCGTTTTGCAGTAAACGTGGAAAGATCAGTTATCCGTCTTCTTGATTAGCAATCAACGTGCTCCCGTTTGACAGCTTACCAGCTTAATTTTTTCCGACTTTTGCCCTGAACTGCTAAGAATTTTTTACTGTTTCACCGGATGTATGAAAGCCAAGTGTTTTTTCGGCATCGATGATTCTGACGTAACAATCGGCTTGCGCGCGCTGTTAATTTCGGCGAAAACGTGACTCGCCGGAACTCTGCGATGTGGGCGGCGTTATCGCGGTCAAAGCATCGAAGCGGTCGTTGTTTCCACAAATAAACTAAGTTTAACGAGGCTTTAAATCTTGAGAATTCTTTCTCTGTTGTTCGTCTATTCGGTAAGTTTGAATAGTAAAAGCTTTTTTTATTTGGTGCAGTTGGATAGTGAACTTGTGTTTTTAATTAGCACTGTATAAGGTAGCATGTGGATTGTTTTTTTTATCAAGTCGCTGTCGAAAATTTGTCTGATTCGATACCCCCTCCACCAGTTGATATACTGAGCTGGTTGTTATTTTCGCTGAGTCATTTCGATTATTTGTCCGAAATAGCTTCAAAACTTTCTGTCATCTTTCGTTTTCGGATATTTTTTATGACGGGGAAAAAGCAATGTGACCAAACTGACTTAAATTTTTCGGTCGTTTCAAAACCATCTCGTTCAATATCCGACAAGCAACAGAAAAAAAACAGGTGCTGCGTGACTCGAGCAGTCTTTGCCAACTTCACAGTTGCCCCACGTGTTGTTTGAACGGTACTTTCCGGCGCAGGGTGCGCGAATCAACTCAGTAGTCGTCACAGCCATTGCGCTGAGCTCTTCAACTCTTGAACCCTTTTTGAGCGGCCGAATATCAAAATCCGTGTGAAAAAAATTTGCATCTGCAGAGCTGGAAACCACCCGTGAAATCGGAGAAGTGTTCGATTCCATGTCAGTTTCGTTCGCGCTTAAACAGCAACACGCTCGCCTGAATAGTTGTTGTGTTTTGATCTGTCTTCCAACGCGCAATCGCTGTCATATTTTTCTGCGTAGTTGCAAACCCGATAGCTGCCTCAGGGTTTCCATGGAAAGGACCAAGTGACGAAGATGCTTTTTAAGCGGTTAGAGAGAGCATTACGTATGCTGTCGTCAGCAGACAGCATTGAATCTCACAGAAATGCCATTCAATGTCAGGGCTTAAGAATAGCCCTCGTGAATCACTTCACAAACGCTTAGCCAGTGCGTATGAATCCCGCGTCCTGTTTCCAACATATCAAGTCGCGGATTTTTCTCCTCTAAGCTGAATAATAAACCACGTTCGCTCCGAGCATCAGTCGCACGTGTGTGCTTAATCTCTAACTATTCCTATCCGTCGATTCAGCTGTTATCATGCAAGACCTGATGCGGGATTTACCCTGAGATTACTTGCTGTGCGTCATTAAAGGATTTATGTTTTTTTGCTTGCTTTTTCATGATTAATGTTTTTTCATATTTTTTTCATGTCTGTTACGACCCACTTGACAACTGACATGAAACACACTCGTTGATTCGATCTAGTATGGAACGAAATGATAACCACGTGCCTTTTTTCCCAATCGATGAGACAATTACCGTGTGTGTTCGCGGACAATGAACGTTCAAACGTCAGCGCTCCACCGCTGGATCGCTTAAGTACGGGGTCGTCCAGCAAAGCTCGGCTTGTATAAAACTGTGCAGGGAGTGTCTGCTGAAGTTTGCCACAGCCTGAGGCGTTCCTTCGTTGCACAAGAACGCGCGCGGCCGAGAATTCTTTGCGCACTTGTCCGGGAATTTAACTTCAACGGCGTTTCAATGCGATATTTCCGGCAGGTCGTCGGAAGTCCGGGATCGTTGGACATAGGTCGAAACAGCGGAGCTCGGTGATCGTACTTTGTGTCCCGAAATAAGTCGCATTTTTCAGAGCAGAACCTGCTCGGTTTGATATGATCGCGGCGATTGATCCACTGTGGTCACTGGGAGTTGTTTTGCGAGCTCTTGCACAAGGCAAACCAGCTGTGTTCAACCGAAAATTCCTTTTCCGGACAAAACTTCTATGTCACTATCTTAATGAGGGACGCATGCAGATCGAATCACTTGTTGTTAATGATGACCGCACGTGGATGAACTGCTCTGTTCTCAGTAAACCGGAAAAAGCTCGCCGGTGGTGTTGCAGTTGCTGCTGGATGCGTTCGAATCCTAACCGCTATGGTAACCACAGTTCCACCTCTCCAATCACTCACTAACCAACTGTGATGTCATAGGCAAATTTGGTACCATTGGAACAGCAGGGTCAGGAATCACAAAGCGAGAAACCAGCTTGGCATCGAGGTGTCAGTGGACACAAGGACCATTGTCGAAAATAAGTTGATCAACACAAGGATCGATTGTCATAATGTTGTACACACACAACAATGAAACCTTCAACTGGGCCCCACAAAGCCTTTGACTGTGTTGCGGGCTGGTCATAGCTGCTGCGCTGACGTAGACTTTTTCCTAACGTTTGCGATTGCCATGTACAGCAGCGTAAGTACCTCAGCGAAAAGGTGTTGTTTACTGTTTTCATCAACTTTAATGAGGAAATTGTGCTAAACATGACTTTTAGGTTGCTGTGAAGTTTCCCGTGCTGACCGATCTTCCTTGTGCTGGGTTGATTCGTGGCCATTAAACTTCACCCCCGCTTTCTCAACAGGACTAATCTCCGTTAGATACTAAAGAAACTTCGGGATTTTATTGAAAAAGAGAATGTGATTTGTGGTGTGCACATGCCTCAGATCAATATTCCCTAAAGTAAACCCATGTTGTCTGATGTTGCTGTATTGCCGAGTCAGACACCAGCAGGGCATCAGCTAGAAGTCTGCTGAGCTGGCAAAACCTAGATTGTTCTGTTGGTTTTTCAGTCAATAAAGCAGATAGCCAGGTCGTGAGTTTTCGTAACGGTTCTGTTAAAAACGCTTTGACCTTTCAAAGTGTTATTTTGGAGGGAGGCAAACACGTTGAAAGCACCAAAAGGCGACAATCCGGAATTTCCTGTTGCTGCGCAGCTTTCCTCCTCAGCGTACCCTCGACTACAGGTGCCCGTCGTCGACCGAGTGTATTTAAGCGAACCTAAGAAATAAAGCAAGGAAATAAACAGCGCCGCTTTCCTGTTGCCACTTCTCACTCCTCTCCACGGCCTCCAATGTCGTCCAACCGCCTGTTTCGTGGCGTTAGATTTTTTACCCCCCTCCCGGCCCGCCGCCCTGCCTCTCTCACACAAAGTGACAACCGCAATGCTTTTCTGCCTTCCCGGATCTTCACGCTTGAGTGCTCTCTGTTGACATTTGAAGCGTTTCAGCGTAGCAACAGTTTTGCGGATGTGGCGCAGCTACTTCCGGCTACAGATTGAAACTGGCTCGCCGCCAGTCGTTTGATGTGAGGAAAGAAAGAAAGTTCAGATTTTACGCGGCTTGTTATGCAGCGCGTAAAGTTGTTGTCGGACCTCATCGCTTGAACCCTCCCCCCTTCCGTCCCAAATCCGTTTCCCAGCGTTTTGGGATCGCCGAACGAACGGATCAAACGCGCTCCTCCCATGCTTACGCGCCGGTGTCAACCGGTCCCCCTCATTTCAGGACGCGCTCGGCACCGACCACCGCGTCAATGGCATCGATTTCCGCGGCACTTGAATTCGCGCTCCCGTCAATGTCTGATTCTTATCGACGCACTTAACTGCAATAACATCCTGGTCAGTTTGCTGCCGTAACGTTCGGCGCCAACGACGCGATCAAGTGTTGTTCAGATGAAAGTCCGATTTGCCGAAGTTCACAGTCGATGTCGAGTTGCCCCGCGTCCCTACCAGCACGGTGGTTTGAAACAAGTTGCACAAGTAGTCACATTTTCGTTATACAAGCACAGAAACGTCGGTAATTAGTTTCTGTTGCTCGTTTACTCGTTTTTCAGTCGCGCGAGTGCCTGACGCACTTCAGCTCGCTCACCCTTCCGTTTGTGATCGTAAAAAGCAGGAGTCGAGTGTTTGGTTACGGTTTTAAAGAGCACTACCGGCCTTACTCACTGACATACTTTTGTCAGCCGCCTTGTCAATTTTACCGGCACTTTTTGCAAACTTCCTCATGAACTCTTCGCCTAAAACCTGAACTTCGGTCAGCTTGTGCTTTTTTGATATCAAGTCAATGCAGGGACCGATACTGCTGGGTACTGCCAGCAGCGCCATACCCTAATGCACGCAATGCATGCTCAGTGTTGACAGTTGCAAGCAGCCATTTACCTTGACCAAACTTGTCCAGGCGCCACGGCCTGACCACAAGGCGCCCGAGTCCGATACGGGCTCACAACGGCGCCTCAGAGCAAGCAAGAGTCTCGTGCTGCTGGTTCCGTTGTTGTTATACGGCGGGCAGTGCGTGGTACCGGCACGCCGTAGCTGCCAATTCGTCGATATCTCATCAAAAATGGAACAAAACGTGCGGCGGGACTTGGCGGCAACGCTGCCCTGCGGTTTGCTTGCACAACAACCCACACGCTCGTGTGCGCTGCAGGCTTTGAACGGTACGAGGCAGACACCGCCTGTCGAAATTTTGCCAAAGCACCTGTTGTGTCACAGCGTTTGTTTGAAAGCGTCTGGCCGCAACACTGCTGGCTCGCAGCGCGGTCGTTACTTCCAAGTTTCGCAATCGCGTCCTTCGTTTCAACTCGTTTTTGCGCCGCTTGCAATTGCCCGCGCTGCCCAGAGTCAAATGCTTGCATCAACTCGAAAAACCTTTGCCAGCCCGCTTCTTTCGTAAACAATCCTTGTTGTTCTCCAACAGAGATTGTCTCAGAGTCACGGCATAGTGACGTTAACAGAGGAAGAAAAACGTACGCTGATCGCGGAAGGCTACGCTGTCCCCTCCAAGTTCCCCCTCAGCAAGAGCGAGGAAAAATCATTGAAAAAGGTAAGGATGTTCAAATATTGTTGCATAAGCCACTTTGGGTCTTCAGTTTCGCAAACCATTATCAGAATCCGTAAAACCTAGGTGAAGATTAAAAGTAATTAGTCTCCTAGTTACTCGAATGCTGGTACGTGCAAGTTTTAATCTTCGCAGAAAGATCCAGAGCCCATTCGGATGGTTACTCGAAAGCTTACAGCAAACTTGAAATTGTAATGGTAGAATATATAAGAACAACGCACGTAATGCTATCAGATGCTTTCCCGGCTCTTGTCCAGTTCACTCCGCGCAGCGTAACTTTCGCTCGATTGTTGATGCAACTTCTCGCCCCATCTACCGCGCAACAGGCGAGCAATCGCTTCGTGTGCAGATCTGCTGCATTGGGGTGTGCACTCGCGACGGTGCGCGAAAAACAACAAAAAGCCAATATCGTTCAAAGCCCAGCGCGCGCGGCCAGCAGCGGCTTTCGCTCAGGTCACGTGATGCCAAATGTCAAGGGTCACGAAACAAGTTGAAAATGATATCGTCTCCGGTCAGTGGTGGTCAACAACGTGCTGCGGACCCGGATAACCCCTGGATCCGGGTGCAGCGTTTACTCGATCCGAGAGATAGCATCCAGGCCAGGCTTGACGCCGTGCCCCGGTAATCTCTGCAAAATTATACGTCGTGATCGCATGCGATAAGCACCTGAAACTTCTTTATCGCCCGCCGCCGCGTACAATTCCACACCATCGCAGGCAATTACGTGCGATTCTGTTGCGTTCACACGCTTTGGAGCGTTCCTTGCCCTTAATCGCCTGTAATCGTTACACGAGCACACGAGCGCGAGTGAACTTAACCTTCGTTAGCGTCTGAGCCGCGCGTGGACTGGTTTTGGTACAAGTCGACTTGCGGCAACGTCACAGAGAGCATTGTTTCGTGACAGATTCGACGGAAGATCAAAAACAAACTATCCGCTCAGGAAAGTCGACGAAAAAAGAAAGAATACGTTGAGACGTTAGAGAAAAGGTTTGTTCAAAAGTTTTCTTTATGCCTTCAAAGTTTGCTCTTTTCCAAGCTCAAAGCTGTGAACACATGCGAGAAACCACTTACCGATGTGGCTAAATTTTTTGTAGAGGCTGTGCTGTAGCAGCCATGGTATCATTCAGTCTAGCCTCAAACTGGTGTGCAATGGTCGGTTTAGCCAGTGGCTCCTGGCGAACTTGCAGAATGAATATGTTTTTCAATGCCGTTATTGCAAAAACGTTATTTGCTTCTCTGTATAGGTTTGTTTCTCCAAAATTGCAAAATTACTTAAATTGCATTGCTCATGACGTAGTCGTTCTCGACCCTGCTATAAATTCTTGTGCCGTGGCGCTAAAATCCTGGTCATGGTGGGGAGATAGCTCGAAACATACACCCGGGAAGCTTTTGGGGTGGGGGGGAAACGCAGAGTTTTGATGAAAAAGCACTTTGTGCGATTCACGTTGAATGGTGTGCCGGATTTGGCCTAGTTGCTGTCAGTTTGCTGCTACTCGCCTCTCATGGTATATGTGGCTGTGTTCAACGGATCGGATATTTTTGCGATCGTAATCCAGTCCAATATTTTCATTGTGTAGTCCAGCCCGATCACACTTTAACTGCAGTGATCAACGCAGTTTGGATATCCATACCTGATCCGGTAGAATTTTTTTCGAAATTCAATCCGGATCCGGTTCTGAATCGCAGAATCCGGTTGGATCGCGATCCGGAAACCGGATCCTGTTCAACACTGGTATGTGGTCGCTGGCGCTGTATTGCTGCTGTTGTGACTGGAGGTCCCAGGAGCTGCCGGCACTTTCCAGACTTGTGTGTGTTTGCCCGGTGGACGCTTTAACTGCCGCCTTTTGTAAACAGTCACCGACGCACAAAAGACCTCTTGTTCAATAATAATCGTCGCACCGTCGCGCTCTAGCTGAAAAAGCAGCGCTGTAGGGTCGTTTGGGAATCATCTTCCTCCTGACAGTCGGGAGAAAATAACTCCTGTTTGGGCGGCCTGAAAAAAGGCCTCAGCAAAGGTACAGTGTGCGATTGTCATTTGTTCTGATGGCGTGACAATCGTCCTTGTTTGTTCAGAATGGACGATTTCAACAAAGAGAACCTGGACTTGAAGCGCAAGCTGGACTCGCTGGAAAGCAGCAACAGATCACTGCTCAGTCAACTCCGTTCGTTGCAGACCTTGGTTGCGGGGAAGATGCCGAAGCCGTCACGGACAGTTACGACACAAACCAGCAGTTGCTTGATGGTACGCGAAAGTAGATCTGTGTCGTTGTTAGTCAGTTGTCTTCATCCTTTTTTTTTGTATCGCGACCCATTATAGCAACCCACTATAGCCCCACGACCTCCATCTAAAGCTCGATTGAAGCAAATGTGATGCAGCTGTGTGCATTAAATACCCACTCGCGACCCATCCAAATAGGGTTCACGACCCCCAAGTTGCAAACCACTGTTGTAAGGTTTCTGCCTTCTCTCTTACCAGACAATGTAATGAATGCCCGGACGTCAAAGTGCACGACGGTTAAACTGCGGAAACAAATTGACCGCTTTGAAAACAAATATATATTTGAGAGGGAACGCCATGTTCAAAATGACAATAGAGGTTTTGCGGGTAGACTGTTTAAGAAACCTCATTCTAGAATGGCTGCCCGTGAAAGTAAAACGGTTCTGTGTTTAAAGGATATTTCAAAAAAAAGCTTGCCAATGGGAATGTCTTGGCTAAACCAGGTTTCTTGCATGGCCGTAAGAAATCCGGTTTCTGGTGAGAAATCCGGTGTCCGGCTGGTTCTCCGCTGTTCAAACACCGCCACAGTGGAATTCATCCGCGTGGTTTTCATCCGGTTCGCGCGAGTTAAGCGTCGCGCGACCTGGCTCGCCTGTTTTAATTATCGGTTGTGAGACGCAATCAATTGTTGGGTGCCGCGGAATCAAAGCGGTTTCGGACGCGCTCGCTTGAACTTGCTTGGTTCGCAATTCGAATATCGCTTTGCGATTGGCCGCGCGCCGATCACGTGATCGATCGCGCGCGCGACCATTGTTACGTTCGCAGCGATCGAACAATCGGCGATAACATCTGCGCTCGCCGCCACCACCGCGTAAAAACTTAACGGCCGAAAGACTTCGAATAAATTGTTTCTATTTTCTGAACCAATTAAAAGCGTTTGTAGCTTTGGACAGTCGCGCCTCGATCGTAAAACTATTACTTGACCCGGAGTTCGTTCCGCTGGAAAATTTCTGCTACGTTCTCGAAGCGAGAGACCTTACCTTGTCTTGCCCCGGAGGGTTTTCTGCACTTCTCATTGGCTCCTAGCTCGTCCCGCTTCAGTGCCTCGCGTCCAATAGCTAAACCAGTTTTTGTTGTCATGGCTGCAAGTCTTTATTTTAAAGGTCAACATGGCTTTTTTGCGGCCAGCAACGTGATTCTTGTAAAAGAAAATTAACTTGTTCAGATTTGTCGGATCTAGTGATTAGTTATTAATATCGACGCGTAATTAGCGGCTGGAGACCTGGACCGCTCCGTCACTGGTAATTAACGCCCAGCTAAAGTAGCACTTACAGAAATCGACATTACTGCTTTTCAGATGATTGTCCTGTGTTTTGCCGTCTTTCTCGGGGCCTGGTTCCCGCACCTATCGCCCATGGTAACGTCGGGAGGGTTGAGCGCCCTTTCGTCGCGCGGTCCTTCCATATACGGCGTTCAACACTTGCAAGGTAAGCTCTCGATTGCGCAGCGTTCTGTCACAAGCACTTGTCGCCAAAGCGCTGGTTTTCAGCTTCGCATTTCCGAATATCTGGTGATGAGTGGCGACGATCAGAGAGGTACCTTGCCACATCCTGAAGCACTTGCACTTGAAACATTTCCTCTAATGCGCTTTTTCTTGAATCAGCAGTGTGTGGTTCGCGTGTTCTACGCTTTGAGGCAGAACTCTTTTCGTGTAACTAGGACTCCAGCAATGAAGATTCTAGCGAAGGATGCTTAGCGTGTTTTGTCAGGTTGTTTAAAGAGACTTCTTGGTGGCCGGGACAATTGTTTCCTTCCTATCATCCGAAGTTTTCTTTTCGTCGAGACATTTCGTTCATTTGTCCGAAATATAGCTTCAAATTTCTGTCATTTTTCGTTTTCGGATATTTTTTGACTGAAAAAGCCGTTATGAACAAACTAACTTAAATTTTTTGGTCATTTCAAAGAAACGGTTCGGTCAATGGCCAAAAAAATGGCTTTGATCACCGACATGAACAAGATCTGTCTTTTTGCGCCAAAAAAAAAACAGAGGAAAATACTGAAAATCATTTCGAAGTGTGTAAATGCTCATTCCAACCACGGCAATTGTTGCATTATTGACCGTAAATCACCCTGGTGGTCAGTCACGTGACATTGAATGACAAACTTAAGGCTTTTTTCCGTTTGATCTTGGGGAGGTGGGTTATAAATCTTCAAACAAATTTTCTTATGTCAAAATCTGTCCAAACTTTTTGCGGAATACGACGAATCTTGCGCGGATGAATATCGCAAGAGATTTTGATGACGAGATTAATCAGAAATTATATAACCGGCGCCCGCTTTTGTTGCTTATTCGAAGCTCGTCATGTTTCAGGTCAATCGAGAGTCGTCGCGTCGATTAAGGAGGGAGACCCCGCTTTCCGTTGCTTTGACGACCTGCGTTGCCCTGACAACGAACGATTGCGCGACCCGAAGCCTGTCATAAAAGACGTGGCCGGTAAGTCGCGGTTGCGTGGCGACGACGTGTTGCCAGGTGAACGCGTGGAAACGAATACGGTTCAATTTCATTGTAAAAAAATAAGAACAACTCGTCGTTTTATTTTTTGCGCAAAAAGAGGGTGTTTTGCGATATGGGGGGGGACGAGGATCAACTGGTTGAAACACACAACGTTGATATGATCTTTAGTTGAAGAGGCAATCGACTGCCTTTGCTGGTTTTTATATTTAATTCGATAACGCGATTGACTTGCAGATGCAACGTAACGACAAAGAATAATTATTACCTCACTTGGCTTCTTTAGGATTAATTTATTCTGTTCTATCGCATCTTGGAACCGTCATAATTATCAGACCCTCGCAAATAGCGGCCAGAAAAGTCCTTTTCACAATACCAGATCGCCAGAGAACTTAAGTTCGGTTTTTAAAACCTCCCCCCGCAGAGCAGGGTCCTGAAAGGACAATAAATGGCAGTGGCCATCACAAAATGGCCCAATCTTTATAAGTTGTAGACGACGGAAGCGCATATCGTGGCCAAGCTTGAGCAGGAACAAATGATGCAAGTGTATAGCGAGCTCTGCTGACAAACTAGCGAAGTATTCGAATCAGATGGGTGTCTTAGAACAGTAGTTCTCTGATGGGGTTATGCGTGCCCCTTGGGCAACGCAAAGGTGCTCCAAAGGGTACGCAAAATTTCTTAACTGTCTCTCAGTGAAATTTTAAGGTAAAACTACAATAATTATCGGTGCATTTCTAATTATTGTGATCACGATTGCAGTTAACGATTAAAATATTGTTGAAAAGGGTTCATCACCAATGAAGTTTGAGAACCGCTGTTAGACTTAAAAGCGAAAGCTCTTGCAAGAGAATAAGCTTGGTTAAAGTGAAAAAAAGTGGAAATTACAAATATGAAAGCGTATAATAAAGATTTGCTAAAAACTGTTTCAGTCTCCGCAATGTGGATAAGTCCGAGTCCGAATCATCGCATAATTGTGAAATCAGATTTTGTACCTGTTTGCTTTACTTTGGCGAAGAGAGTTCACTGAGGACGTGCTGCCACACTGATC
>JGI24021J15306_10008556_pt1 | contig 12601 bp, 10 predicted proteins | sample Ectturendosymbi1_FD_15306 | JGI IMG/M metagenome (IMG submission 15306) | reverse complement strand
TTCTAATCACAAGCAATTTTTCCTTTTCAAGGCTTTTGCTTCCATAACTTCAGCCCCCCCCTTAGAAAAATCCTGGCTGCGCCCCTGTACGTAACCCACCCTTCAAGGACAAGCTGTATCTCGAGATCAACATAGAACCCCGCGACTTTGACTGAAGCTACTTGAGAAAAATTGTTTACTCCGAAAATGATGAAATGTAGAAGTCAGCTGTGCGTGACAGCTCCGCCAAGTATCTTAATTATTGAGAAATCCAAGCAAATTCGACCACTGCATGATTTTGTTGTACGATAGCATGTCAAACTTTTAGTTTGCCCTGTTGAACTGCTGGACAGGTTGACGGTGTACGGCACCTCTTATACTGGTAAACGTCTTAATAAAATAACAAATATAAAATGATCGTGATTTTCCCAAACTCTGAAAAATTCGAACAGTTGCGTTGGACAGTACTGTTTTGTACCCACCTTTTTCAGAACAGTTCAATCACGTCACACGTATAGCACGTCATGGTTCAACGTCACACGTCGGAAATATTTTGCATGTTATGGACGAGAAGTGTCGTCGAAGGCGGTGTACAAGTGCTGCAAAATTTTCTGCTTTTCCGCTTATTTGCTTCTTGGTCATCTTCCCAGCAACATGGGGTCAAGACAAAGTGAACGTGAGGTGGCGAACTGTTCGTTCGGATCGAATCCGCACTTGTGTGAGAACCACATGGACAATTTTATTACTTCTTTAATCCGAAAGATCACAGAGATTCAGGGGCCAGAAGCACATGATTCTTTGGCCTGAGAAATCAAGAAAAGAGAAAGGTTAACATAAGTCGGCAGCGTCTACGAGAACGAATACCTGATGTACACCTCCTTATGGTATATACCCAGTGGCGTACCTAGCATTTTGTCGTCCCCTAAATATTCCCAAAATCAATACCAGCGATTATTTATTTGAAATCAGCTAAAGACAGTTTGCTTAGATTGCAAAAACTTTTGAAATGGAGCAACATCAAAACAATGTACACGCAGATCGCAGTTGTGGTCGAAGTTACAGCAAAAACACAAGTCACAATGGCAATATTACTGCTATACGTTGATTTTTCTTGCTTTCTTTACACAAACTCTTCCAATTAACATGGCAAAATTCAAATTTTCAGAAAGTTCTCTCTCATATGAAAGCAAAGCGAGATCGTTTTAACCTCGTTTGACTCATTGTACTTCTAAGTTTTGATTATCGTTAGTTTGGAGCAAGAGGTTGAGTAGCGTGTAGCACTAAGCGCACTGGAGAGGAACACATGTAGCAAGGGGTGTAGCGGAGCGGGAACGCGTGGGAACGGCGTTCCCACACCTTTTCCACGTTTTGTTTCAAAATGAGTTTGAAGGTGTTTTAAAATGGCTATTTTTTGGATGCGTTCCCACACCTTTCTTGTTAGCACTGCATTCGTGCATGTAGCACAACGGTTATATTGGGTTAACACTAACTGAGGTTAAACCTTTGCCGTCAATCCCTGAAACTCTGCAGGCAACAAAAAACTGTGGTGGAAGATTTTCGACCATCAACTTTATTACATCATAAGACACTGGGCTTAGTCTCTGCTCCGCTTCAGCGCCGTTTCACGCCACGACTACCGCACGATACGCGTAAAGAGAAATGCAGAACAATGTTGTTATTAAGAGCGCACATATGTGAGTTGGTTGCAGGTAACAATTCAGGCATATCACAGGTGAAGATAACGAAGTTATAAACATTTTCTTCCTACCTCATTTGTGAAGATACAAAACTGCCTCATCGTTTTAATCAGTTATTTTTTCTGTTTGCTACACTTAAAAAATGCCAACCCCAAAAAGTAGCGCCCCTCCCGCCAATCCCCCTCAGGAACGTTATTTATCAACCTATTTCTATCAAGTTTCGTAGTTTCAAAATATGCCTTCGTTTCCAGAACGAAGCTGCATTGACAAGGTCGAGGAAAAACCATACTTTTAGCCTTGACTTTACCAGATGAAAGTTGAGTGTTTGAAAACGAGTCGCGCAGCCTTCGTCGCATAATTTTTAAAGCAAACAGGACTTGGCGTTCGAATGATGGCATGTATAATCCACTGCAAATATAAAAAGTTGAGATCAGCAGCATGCGTCTTCAAGGTGAAGAAGGAGGAAACAGCTAAAAAGGCTTGTGAAGAAGTAACAAAGAGCGGACATAAAAAGCCTATTTCATTTCGCAGAATTTGCAAAAATAGACTTGCAACTGTTCAAAACCTCAACTACCATAGAGGCCTAGTCCTGAAATGCAAATGTTGTTGCTTAAAAATGCGTGTTTAACCCCAGAATGAAGGGAATTATTTGCAAATTTCACAAAGCTGATATTGGCAAATTTGGCTATAGGATTTTTGACGAACACTAATTTTGCTTACGCAGGAACTCCCGTAAACAGGATTCCCATCATGGCGAAGCAAGTGCTTGACCTATATCAGCTTTACCGATTGGTTGTCGAAAAAGGGGGCCTGGTCGAAGTCATCAACAAGAAGATCTGGAGAGAGATAACCAAGGGTTTGAATCTTCCCTCGTCCATAACAAGCGCAGCGTTTACCCTTCGAACGCAGTAAGTTACTAGTTCCTTCAAAAACAATAATTTTGACAACCGCCGAAGCAATTCCTACGCAGTTTTCCTACCGTTGTGCTTGGGCATACGCGTATAATGAACAGAGGAAGAGAATTAAAATTTGACATGAAGCAAGACTTTTGGTTTGGATGCTTAGAAAATTATCAGGAATTAAGTTGATGTTGCAATAGGGTAAGTTAGTGATTTTTTTAAAAAAACGACATGATTTTTAAAGAGAAGGGGAGAAGTACGTGTATCAGTACCTACTGTTGAAGATTGCAGGAAACTAACAAAGTACAACTTATAACATGCATGCGTTTTGGGAACTACTGGGTGACTGACAACTTGGCAAACAGCCTATTTGGTGATCGAAAATCCGCAGTTTCGATATCGCATTTTGTTACAGCATTATTAAGTGAAGCATTTATTTTGGAAACATTTATCTTCAAAGTTTTAATTTTTGTGCTATGGTCGAAGATTTACGCTGTCGTAACGGCATCGCCACCAAACAGTGAATTCGGATCAATAAAAATAGATAACCAACTCGATAGGCTTTCACTTATTTTCGGAAACGTATATCCTATCTTCATATATAGAATCCAAAAATAATATTTTCATTTCATTTATTAACACTGACATTGATGCTGAGTCAAAAAAAATTAATCACTTACTTTTGCAAAATTCGATACGTAATGCTATGTCACCAAAATAGAAAAAACAACAAAAACTCCTTTTGCCGTTCTGAAATGCTTTAGATGCTGCTATTCGAAGTTGCTTCTCAAACAAGTAATCAATTTTTTAAAGACGTTTGGACCACCATTTAGGAATCGTGCCGGAGAATGTCGAAAGAATGTCGGAAATGCAATACAAAATTAATCAGTTAACACTGATGCATTACAACTTATGGAAAGTGGCTCGTCGGAAAGTGCAGAATTACCATTCACCCCTGCAAGGCTCCTACAAGCGTATTTGTTAGAAACAGCTCCGAAAAAATCTGATATTTAATTCAAGGCATTTGCTGCTTCGCAGTACATTAGTTCTGGTTAGCATGAAGCTACGGCAACAAAAACAATATTTTCTACGTCAAATGCTCCAAAGCAAGGTAACACCTTTCTTGCACAGAAACGTTCAACGCTTTACGAGACCTTGCATTTCATTTTGATACAGTGTTCGTAACATTATTCACCTGTTCCAGGTACATGAAATATCTTTACCCGTTTGAGTGCGAGAGGGAAAAACTTTCCTGTCCATCTGAGCTTCAAGCAGCAATTGAAGGCAATAGAAGAGAAGGAAGGCGGCCGAGCTACAGGTAGTATTTGGCAGCGCATTATCAAATAACTGCAACTGACACAAAAGGAAGCTAGAGTGTAAAAAAAGCTTTCGTAAAATCCACTCCAAACAATGTTTTTGAGGTAAAATGACGAAGTGATGATTGATGTAATCATCCAAAGCGTAGGTCAGTTCAAAATCTGCTTAGAGGTCCCACCCCAACATGATCACAGATTATATTAATAGTTTAAAGCAAGTGTATAGCAAAGTTTGTGAAGGGGGTGAATGTCTTTTCCGTATTCTCTTCAACGCTACATTATGCTAAATTTTGTGAAACTTCCGTCTGCAACAAACCAAGGTCAATTCCACTTCTTTAAGAAATACAGCTTTTCATATCAGCCGTACGTTTGCAAAAGGTGCTAACTGTCACGCAGTTTACTAACTTTTAGCTTGTTACTGGACGTGGATCAAACGTTGCTCATTCTTGTGGTCTCTGCTTGTAATGAAACGTGCTGATTTCAAGATTCACTGTTGCAGCTGTTGAGTGCAATACCTTGATTTACATACCAAAATGCTCGCACGTTTCAGTTCTCACATGTTCACTTATCCTCCGAGTGCTAACGGCGCTGGAATGATGACACCGCCCAAGTTTGCCTTTCCTCCCCACAATGGCATAGGTCAGCTTACATCACTTGCAGCCAAATACGGTAAGTGTCCGCGGCCCCACGGGATAAGCCTATGTTCACGGGAAAAAGCGCCTTATGATTTATTGAGTTAAAAAGAAGCAGTGCGTAGCAGTTGCGTGAAAAGGAAATCTTGTGTGGTGCCTTTAAGCAGAGTGTTGAAANTCTCCAGGACGACGTAGAGATCTTTGTGCCATTTTTGCGCATGTTTTGGCTGTTTCGCACTTTTGGCAAGAGCCTTCGTTTTATTTTTGTCTTTGTAACTAGGAAATGTGAAACGTTAACTAGCGAGAAAACATACGAAACAAACAAACGAGTTACAATTTGTTGATATGACGCCTAGCAAGTTCTTTCCTTTTCTTAAAGAGGAAAATGTGTTCATGCAATATTTTGGTGCAGGTCAAACCGATGATCGATGTCTTCCTACCTCACCTACCCAGCAGTTAATTGCTCAACAGCAGCTTCTTCAATCTGCCAATGTCCAGCACGTGGCCGCTATGGCTGCTTTGGAAAACATGCATAACCAAGCGAAAGCTAGGGTAAGCTTGGGGCCGTACTGTTGAGCTACATGCAAATCATTGATGCCCTAGCTTTGTTTTTGCCAGCGAGAATAGAGTACTGGTTTGCTTTCATTTATCTAAAACTATTTTCATAGAAGTGGCTTGGTTTACGAGAGACTTTTTCCGATGTGACCTACCATCTTAAATTATAAACGTGCTGCGAAACATCCCAGTCAGTATTCAAGCTAGGAGATCGATGCGTTTGAATCACACGCAGGTCTGTTTACGCAATCTTTTTATACAGTAAAACTTGTGTTACTTTTTGCGCAGGCTGCACAGCAGGCAGCCCACCAAGCAGCTCAGCATGCAGCTCAACAAGCAGCACAGCAACAGCTTGCTCTAAAGAAAGAAATCGATTCCGATTTCTCTGAAAATGAACTTCCGCCAGAAAAGAAAATCTGTTTCGACGACACTTCCAGGTACGTGATCTTTGTTTGCGTGTTTCACAGCCCAGTAACAACAGTTGACGTTCATCATAAAATTGCCAGTGGAACTTGGTAGTTTAAGCAGGTCGAGGGATGTTGACCATCGAAATCAAACTGAAGTCAGTGCTTTGCTTCATATTACGATTTTCCGCCAATGTACGAAAACAAAAGCTGCTGACAAGTTGAATAATGACTAACTGCTGCGGAAATACCGCAGCCCTTATTCTTACGCGAGTCGCAAAGCAACACCGATACTTTTGAATTAAAATATTTTGAGACAAAAGAAGTGCGAGAGTTTTGTTTATCAGGGGATTTGCTTACTTTGCAAACCGTTTGCCCTACCTTTCCATAACCGAATGCCGAAAACTGCTCAAACATTTGTACCGATGTAGTGAGGAAAGTCGTAAGCAATATTAAGATAATATTTTTTCGTGATTTGATGCCACAACGTTTTCATTTTTGCCCTTAAAAATAATAATTGCGAACTACTACGAGGTCGTTTGTATTAGCTGACTATAGGAGCACGAGTTAGTGCAAATAGGTGCGATCACTCGCTTTCAAATGGCGAAAAAGGTTGTGTTTTCAATAAATCCTTTTCAACTTTCCGATTCATTCAATTAGCCAGAATGGGGTGAAACGAAAAATGCGAGGTGATTAGGAATGCCAGGGCGCGTGAGCACTTCGGAGCGGCCGGTTTCAAAGAGCAAGTTGATTACACAGCAACCAAGAGTTGGCGCCAACCTCTCTGCTGATCAGTCAGTAAATAAATTATTGTGCTTCCGATTTGGAATCGGTGTTGCGCAAGTTTGCGGCTGGCGCTTAAAATGCACAAGGAATTTCTTCTTTTTTCCAATTCTGACAATTGCACCGTTGAAGATTTGTTTTAAGATAATCCGCACGATTAAGCTAAGTGGATTAGGAAAGTCGGCAAACTGAAGCGAAAGCTTGTAAGATGTGCAATTCGCCGTCGCTCAGCGAAAAAGGAATTCCCGTTTTAATGATCTAAGCGATCGATTTATCGGTCTAGTTATTAGTTGTTTTTGTCTGACAGAGAAATAATGATGCATAGTTTTGACTCAGCTGCTGTGGCGTCTCCATGAAATCTGACTTTTATCGCTTATGCGCAGGCGACTGACTCCTGACGACCATCGTCGTGTGCCGTCATCGTCTCGTTCGTCGATAAAGCTGTCAATGAACGACCGAGGTGAGGAACATACACTGACTGTGCACTTAACCCATTGGCGGCTGTCTGGTTGTAAACATTTCTGACACGAAACGAACCCGACAAGTAAAGCGGAACATTGTCATGCGAAACACTGAATTTTGCCACAAACCCTCTTTTGGAAATAATGCCCGCTTGTCTTGTTAGCGTTGTCGCAGGCTTGTTGTTGCCCAGTTAAACTCAAAACACTTCAGAAACGAATGCTCTATAACCTTTAAAACGTTAACAACTTNTCTCCAAAATAGGACGTGTGGTGCAGCAGATGCGTATCGACACTTTACCTAGTGTTACAAAGCATCTTTGGACGCCAATTTAACTTCAATTTACATTGTTAAAATAGATCAAATCAGAATCTGTGATCTTTAATGCGTATATCAATTAAATGATAAGGTGATGCAGATGGCTGTGGAGAGACAGTATTTTATTTTCCTAACAAACCTAACATCGCCATTTTATTTCAGGCAAACAAAGCGACGTAAGCTTTGTGACAAACAGCGATTCCATCGACATGTCCATCGAACTAAACGGGGTTACTTACCAGGTAAATTAAGTGCAATCTTTGTCCTATGACGTCGAAACTTAAAAGGCACATTGCAGCGTATCTTGTGTTCCAGGTCGATACTCAGNAAGCTAGTAAACCGCTTATCGCCTGGAAATTTTTGTGCTGGGTGGTAGTAAATCGTTGATTGTAATTAATGAAACACAACAGTTGAAGAGTGTGGAAACAACTGTATGCTTGAAAAAAAATGAAGACATTTTCCGTGGTTTCCTAAATTATTTCAACTAGTTATTAGCAACGCCTCCAGCAATCCGAAAAACAATCTGGCAAACAGCATTAGCTTGTTTTATTGTAATGCTAAATCAATTCAGACAAAGATTTTGGATAAAAAGTTAGAAACGATACTTTCGTTGATTAGTTGCTATTGTTGTGCCGGCAGTGTTGTAAATTTTACACTCAGCACGTAAACAAGTTTGATTTGACTTTACGTTTTGAGAGCTGCTATAGTTTTGCATTAGACATGGATGGTTGTTAAAGGCTGATGGCTACATCTGGTACCTTTGTTGTAGTATCATTTACTAACAGAATTAATTCTCCATTCACTCGGGTTGCTTGGAAGTTATCAACTTAATCAGTGACAATCAGCTGCTATTAATTGCAAATTTTAAGCATCCTTTCTGCTGGATGTCATTGCGTGCTCACTGTCTTTCTAGGGAGTCCTGTTCGCACAATATTCGGACGACTCACCCTCGAAGCGCTCCCAGCCTGGTCCCAGAAACAATTCCACATGAAAGAGTGGTGGTCTGAGCCGGGACTAGTATCATCTCGGATTCAACGACCGGCAGTGGGCGCGCATGCTCAAGGCGGTTTCACGTCTCAAGTTTTGGGAAGTTTGTTTCTCAGTCAATCCTACCCCTGGTGGAAGATCGCTGCGCCCTTTCCCGCCACGGGGCTTGTTTCCGCGGCAGGTGAAGAAGCAAGATCCGCTGGTAGTTCGATGGAGCACGGCAAAATGTTTTACTTGAGGATTTGACCTTCCTTTACTAACTAGCCGACGAATGCGCAGATAGAGTGAGACACAGGTTTCCAAACCAACCATTGCATAATTGGTACGGGCAGAAATGCATATTTCTTTTTCTAACGCGTTCAGAGAATGGTTTGATTGCCCAGACACTTTTCAGCCTCCGTATATCTTACTGGTATGATTTTGAAAACCGATCTTAAAACTTTGTCGTGATAGGTGGTCAAGTTGGTGTTATACATCACTAAGTTAGCTTATTGGGTATCAGTGGTGTCGAGCTTATGTACTTGTGTCCATTCGTACAATGGTGTTTGTATTCTAGCTAAAATGACTTTACACGACCTTTTGCCCTTCTATCTTCTTCATTGCGTTTTTCCTTGCGTGTAACTTTTCACTACTGTCAAACAAGTGTGCTTTCCTAGCTTTGCGCTAATTTCACGAATCTGAAACTTGGAAATTTTTACTGTTTTTGCGGTCGTTATCGTTTCGCATGATTTTTAACAGGGATGCAAACCGCGGGAAATGGGCGATTTTATCAAGGTCTGTAAATTAAATCTCGCGTTACTGATATTTTTATGTTTCTGGAAAACCTTCAGCGGTTTTAACCCTCCCTGCACGTACCCTCTACATTAAATTCTTTGCCAGGCTGCGACCTTGACTATTAAAATCCCCATCAACGAAACTGTATGCTTCAGTCATCAAGTTCTATTCAGCGGGCGTCACTCACCTTCCAAAAGTATGACGTACACAGCCAAAACATTCATAATACTTTATGGAATTTAGGCCGAGAAACCTTTGATCAGACTTCTCCGGCACTCACGAGCGACTGCCCCTTTTCTCTTTGCTTTGAACTCATGTTTAGATCAACATGTCGTTTGATTTCTGAGCGTGACGACTTGAATCAAAGGCAACATTCCCGTACGCGACAATTCTTATCGTCGAAATGAAGCGAGGTTTTATTGGAGTTCTTCGTGGAACATGGCTGCCACTTTCGCAGTCGGCAGCTACCGTTCAATCTGTGCAAAATTTTCTTTTTTCTCTGCCGGTCACTGCCACTGAAATCCGAACGTCGGGAATGGCTGCTCCCAGCGGCTGAGATGTCATATTCAGCAGTAGCGAGTTCATTGCAATTCCAAGTTTTATGTGCGGTAAATGTGCATCAGAGAAACATGGGAAAGGTTTTGCCCCACGGTCGATGGCAGCTGATATGACTCGAATAATCTAAATTGTTATGCAACTTTTCATTATGGGAACAAACGGATTTGGATGACGCTGTCGTACCAGCGTGAGCAAAGCTCAGGATTAACTTGGGTAATAGACAGCATGACTTGATCTAAGGTCCAAGTTTGTGGAGTGGTATATGTGTTTCCCTTATGCACTCCATGATGACGTCGTTACTACGAATATATGTACACGTCTTGATCTGGAGTACGTGCGCATATGGCCAGCCAAACAATTCAACAACGTTTAACGCTGTTTGTTCACATAAAGTCAAAATAATATAAAACGGATAATCGTGGTCTGGCAAGACTTGCGTCAGTGATACTGTTGTCCAAGTTTATGCACTCAAGTCATTAGCATCCTGTTTTAAGTATGGCATCTTTGATTTCTTCCACATTCTAGAGACTGATGTGCCTGCACAATGTACCTATATAAAGCAAGGTGAACACAACCACGGAATTTAATTTTTAGTTTCTTTTAATTTGCGGGAACCGACTCAAAGACCACACAGTAGTTGTTAATCGTCCTGTGACTGCCAAAACATGTTTCCATGGTGAAATCTTGTAGGTTCTACCTCGAATCACAGCTAGCAACAGTGTTTTCAAAAGTTTGTATTCCTTTGCTTTGCTTCCTAATCTTGCACACTGCAGGACGCACGATCTATCGTGAAACACATCGCTGGCCAAGCGTTTTTCTTCAGCTTGAAGTGTTTTTTACGTCAGCTTAAAGGAAGCTGGGCTAATTTGGGAGAAAAGTCTCCGGTTCTGAGTTTTTTTCTGGGCGCTTCATGACACCGGAGGCTTTGGAAAACCCAAATCGCTGTCACTTATGGCTTGATTCTGAGNAGCTTACATCAGGCACTAGTCCAACAGTTCTCCCCAACCACTCGAACTGCTCGGTGCTTGTTTCACTTTGAGACGCAGCCACGCATTGACGTAGCCTGTTGTTGTCTTCATTCTCGCTATCACTTGCCAGAAACAGTTGGCTTTTTCGTTTTATGTACAAAATTGTTTTCTTTCTACGCCCGTGCTTATACCTGACGCGAGAGCATCCTTTTTAAAACAATATACCGTCTTAACGAACCGCAGCCTGAAACCGTACATTCCAGCATTGCTGCGTTGACAGAAAGAGCGGCCAGAGAAGTACTTTCATCTTGCATTCCTTATCGCACATTTCAGCAGTCGATGGAGAACGATTCCCTTGCAGGCTGCTTCCCAAGATTTTACGCAAGTTTACAGGTTCAGTCTAAAAGTTCGTAACCCTCGCTCAAACGCAGTGATTTTTGGATAGAATCAGAAGAGCTCTTCCGATAACAAGTATCGTTTCTTCGAAAGCGACGAATATGAGCAAAAGGTAAAAGATGTTCGGTCTGAAAGTTTTCAAGTACTAGCAGGCCCGTAACCAGCTTGGGACATAATTGAGGGGGGTCAAAGAGTTTTCTGAGGGGCCCACATTTTTTAAACTATGTCCAATACATTTTTCCAGGGGAAGTGAGACGTTTTGCAGGGGTAGCCTCGCTCCCCTAGTTACGGGCCTGAGTAATAGTGGGCTTTTCACGCAAAACACCAACATGCAGGGGCATTTGAATAAAGATTTGCGGCGTGCATTACAAACCTCTTAGTAGCGTACGCTATGGTTGGGTGATTTCCATCACATCACCACCAACGAATGAAGGGGTCAATCAATTCCTAAACGCAAAATATACGCACAAAAGAGCGAACACGTTTGAAATTTTAAGCTTTGTATTGAGTCTGCATGTGCTTAGCTCAAAATAACGGGCACAGCGATTTCTATACTGTTTGAATAAGAGGTTTTCTGAAGATAAAACTTGTGCGCACGCACCTTACTTAATTACTGGGGAATTGTTCGTGCTGACGGTTTCTTGCAGAATGCACATGGGGAGAGGGGGTTAAAAAATTGGTTAAAAAATGTAATATGTGAACGCACCCGACTATGGGTTTGGTACGCCCTGTTATTGGTGTTTGACAGAAGCAATATGCCTTACACACGAAACAAAGACTTATCAAAGGATGTAAATACGTTATTATAACGCAGCCCAGATCAGAAAAATAATTCGGGTTCCACCAATCCCGCCACCATTTCAAGAACTAAACACTCGATTCATGCCTTTTGTTTGTACAGAGATGACAGACCCTTTCGTCACATTGGGGCGTTGCGCAAAACAAATTTCGACGGTTGCACGAAAAAACGAGTCCAGATTACGTCAATACAAATGACGCAATCAAGCACATCAGAAGCTGCCGCATTCCTTTTCTCACGAAAGGAATGCAAAGTCGTGGAAACTTCTTTATTTGTTAACCCGGTTCGAAGATACACTGTCAAACTTTGCACAAAATGCACAAATGGGCTGCCTGACTATTTCCAGGTTGATTGCGGTTGATGATTCAGAAATTTATTCGCTCATGTTTCTGAAGCAGTGTATAGCGATAAAAAATGTCTGCAGAAACAATGAAACTTTTTTTCCGACATTGAGAACAAAATATTATGCGCATTGTATTTAGTTCATTCGTGTTAATCAGGCTCTTCCGCAGGCAACGCCGGCCTTCAAGTCTTCAAAAAGTTTTCGCTTTTTCAACGAATTGTATAGAACTTGTTTTCAATACGACAAGATTAAGAAACAAAGAATTCATTATAAGGAAACAATAAAATTGGGAAGGTAGCTCAAGTGAAAGATAAAGATCGACAACATCCTGAGCGCCATCGTTAGCTAGAAAAGGAGAACAACGAACAAATCAACAACGATCACAAGTTAGCAACGACATCCAACCAGGGACGAGCGCAAACTTCAAATGCAACGGTAAAATAAAGTAAAATATTCTGGAGCCATTTTTTTATTAAAACGACTAGGCAATTATCCGCCATTGCCATGAAATCCTTGCTGAACGTAAAGCTCCCTACGCCAAACTACATTCAGCAAGTATTGCGTGGCATGCGGGATGCGAGCGCCCTCGTAAGAGCCACTCGCAGTGGACCTGCATGGTGCAAATGCCGAAAGTTCTTGCAGCGTTACGGCGGAAAGAAGTTTTTTTCCACAGCAACCACTCAAAAGAACGCACTACGTCGCTCCCTGCAGCATAGCAGCCTGACAGGGATGTG
>JGI24021J15306_10008555_pt1 | contig 12602 bp, 8 predicted proteins | sample Ectturendosymbi1_FD_15306 | JGI IMG/M metagenome (IMG submission 15306) | reverse complement strand
GGGGGGGGGGGGCACAATTGCACGTCAAGAAACTATGGAAAATTTTTGTGATTTGAATTGGCAACTGTGACCTCACAAGCACTGAAATATGATGTCATTAACTTTTTTCAGCATGTTTAAGCAATTTAATGCAATCTTTTATAAGCCCTCAACGACCCTTATCTACACTATGCCCTATCTACACTACACTGACTTGAGCACATAAATGTAACTAGTTGTTCTTAGTCTTACACAAAATTCATTCAAAAGTAACTACACAAACACAGCATGCACAAAGCTACAGGAGCGCCCACATGTTACATCATTAGATAGAACGGCTTTCAAAATGATGATGAGGCAAAAAATAGATCTCTGCAATTCTGATGACGGAATATGTGAACGATCCCTAGTAACAACAGATACACTATGCTACACTACTGTACAAATTTTATTCCGAAAAAGCTAATTCTGCGATCATTTACTGCTATGAATTCTTGCAGTATTGTTATGAGATCAACCTGATCTATTTTAAATGTTTGTGAATGTGCAAAAACACCATGTGGTCCAAGTGCTCTTGGTTAAGTTTGTTTGTCAAGTAGTTCTTCAGCCGTCGAAGGTAGGAAAACGACTGCTCTGCTGTAGTATTTGACATTGGTACTGTCAAGTACAGTCTTGAAGTACTCCTGTAAATTCCCCTTAGACCTGGGGTAAGAGCTTTGCTGACATCACGTACAGTTTCGAAGGTGTTAGGTAAAAAGACGATGATATATTCTATATTATTTTTATTTTAGTTACAAGGGCATCAACATCTATGTCATTATACCATTGTGCTATTATTGAAAGAGAATGTGGACTCATCCTCCACTCTTGCTGCAGCCTAAAATTCTTGCTCGATATCATAAAGACACTGCAAAGTTTCTTGGTTAAATATCTCCTATTTTATTGACTATCAAATCAACAACTTGTAAATGTTATGTAGTATAAAATTGCTAAGTTGAAGAAAATTTTGTGTTATCTGAACCGTTGTCAATTCTGCGTGGGAGTCGTTTCCAGCATGTCACAACAGGGGGTTCATGTCCAACTTTTACAAATGTTATATTACAAATAACATTGCCAAAATTCTGCAAAATGTTTTTCAATCAACGATTTACTTTAACAATGGACCCAAAACTAAGTGTGTAACTTTAACTTATTTAGGCAAAATTCTAAATTGAAAAGTTGGTGATGTAGCTCCCCCAGAAAAAAGTGCAGGGGCCTAGGCCCATGTTCCCCCCCGGTTCCCCTACCTATGAGCTGGTTGCTTCAGGTACTCTAACTATTTTTGGTTCCTGGACACACAAGTTCTTGGATCATCTGTCATTAGGCTACAGCTGAAAATGAAGCTTCCTTAACCTCTTTCCTGATTTAGGTATACATGCAGCCGACAGTCAAGTAACTTATTTTGAATAGTTTTATAAATGCCTTCAAAGCCTATAATACTTCCCAAGTGTTTTTGTAAGTCTGAGTCTAACTTAGCTGCAAAATTTATGAGCCCTCTAAAAATACCTGGTTTCACTGAGTCACCGCTTTCGTCACCACTTTTGTCACCACTTTCGTCCTGCCCACGTAGAGAAATCTCAAACTGTCCACAAGACGTAATGGAACTTTCACTTTTGATAAAATTCCACGATTTTTCCTTACCTTCCTGTTATGCTCAATAATGGAAATTTTTTAAACCTAGCTTAGCCTAGCTTGAATGTCAACACTGCACAAAAGTGACAGTGCAACCAATTTTTGAATTTGTTTTTTAGACGTTTCATATTTCTTATTTTGTCCAAGCTGCATCACCTCTAAAATCAAGCCTGGAAAGAAAGATAGTGCATTCCTCGTTTTACAACTAAAGAGCTACGTCTTCTGTTTGTACCATTCTGAATTAAAACTACGTTTGTATGTTTTATTGTTAATTACTCTAGGTTGTTTATATTTGATTGTCAGGCAAAGCACGACCTCTCATCTTGATGTCAACTTTTTCATTAAGTGCCCACTGAGATAACTTCAGCTTTTGCAGATCAATCACACTCAAAAATCTTCCGCAAACAGGAGCCACGCCACCACGTCGTGTCTATATCACTTGTATTTATCTCTGCAACACGAAACACTGACTGTGTGTTCAAACCTTTTCCAATATTTATGATTTTTTTAAAAAATTAAAAACTTGCTGATCTTGCACAGTCATCAGTCGACACAAGTTATTAATGAACCGTCTGTTAATCGTTGCTGTTTATAATTGTGCAGTTCGCACCAATATTTGTCGAAGCAGAGAGAATAATAAAAAATGTGTTTCAGAAACAAAATACACAAACCAGAGTTAAACGAGATTGAGCCAGAAATTCAAACCGTTTCGAAAATAGCAGTTATCTACACTAACCTCGATGCATAGAAAATCTTATTTATTACATTTCCCAAATTTCGTTAAAAATTATTTTTTTGTTTTTCTGTTACCATTTTTATGAATTTTAGAAACATGTAACCTAAAAAATTTCTTTGAATAAGCACGTTTTGATAAAAAAAACACGCTTTTGACAAACACCAACAATAACTCTCTATACAGTTTTCCGCTGGCAACATAAGTCAAATACAACTGAGCTGGTAATTTTTCCTTCAAAGGGTCGCAATGGGTGTTCACCACTTAGCAAGAAGTACTGCCCTAAACCCACTCTCGCGCCTTTCACACAAACAAAAAGCAGATCACCGTAAGGAACCCTTTAATTATGTTGATCGTGTTGCTATAGATTCAATTACTAGCAGACTTCGTTTGCCATTAATTCAGCGACGTAACTAAAATGTCGCTGACGTATATTTCTAGAAACTCAATTCATGCAGGGTTGTTGCCCTTCTAAACTCTGGGAATGTGTTTGTAATTGTAACCAGACAACTTTTCTCAACTGCTCTAGGTTTGGGGTTGAATTTCGTTGCTTCCCACATAATGTTTTAGAATTTCGTTTATCTCAAGGCCAAGCCTTTCCTAATGTAATGGTATATCTTACGTTTTATGAAAATTTGGATATAAACTATCTTTTTTTCCGAGTCCTTTTACTGCTGTGCTTGTAATACATTGGGCTTTTAACTACCACCTTCAACTTGAACATTGTTTGAGGATCCTATGCAGTTGACCTAATTACTTCGTTCTTACTTATGCTTAAATAAGGTCTTGCTACTTTCCAACAAAAAGGAGTTGCTTTTCTATGAACACCGTGTCCTGCAGATGCGATTTTAAACGTAACAGCAGGTATTTCTAGTTTCCATCTTTATATAACTACTGCTATGTTTGCAATAAGCAAAGTTTTGCTGGAAAATGTGCAAACAAAGTAATGCAAGTGTGCCGCAGATTTAAACAACATTATGTTGGACATTTGCACAAAATCATACTATGCAATTTAGTAAATTTCTCTGCATTCACTAATTTTTAAGTATGGAAACGTACGTTGTTTAAACATTCAACAATATCTGAAATTCTGATTTAAGATTGCTTTTTTGTTACGGATTTGTAAGACACTTACACCCTTACTCCATTGCAATGCACAAACCTTCTTAGGAAATAGTTTGGCAAAAATCAAGATCTAATCTGCCGAGATCCACTGAAATAACCAATAAAACCAGTTGCGAGTGCATGAGAGATTTCGAATGAACATGCAAAAATGGCAAAAAAAACACTTGTATGAAGTAGAATAACCAAGAATGACCAAAATACACTGTAGTTTAATGTTGCCAATCTTTTTTCAGTCACGATAATCTATTTGAATATTTCTGGACTGAGGATTGTGCTTGTAGCGTTACCTGAAATCAGTTTTCTATTAACATTTTGCTGAATGATTCGCTTTCGTTAACTTTACGGGGACTAGCTACTTGAAATCAAGATAATCGAATGGCTATCACAGCCACATTTTTTTCAAGGCAATCCCACCAATAGTATTTGACATCAATCGCTAGAAAGAAGATTGACTAAACTTTCTGAAACGTTTACTATATTGCAAGACATACGCTAACAGCGGCCAAAGCATGTTTCATGGAAAATTTATATTTGCCTTGCAAAGTGCGCATTTTTTGAGAAACCAAGCTGAGATGATAAGCCATTCCTGGTTCACGTTATTCACTCTAGCGTCCATAGGTTTATAAAATGCAAATGTAGCACTGAAAAGTAGTGAACGTGTGAAATCTTCCCGAAATAAATCAGATTTTCTTGATTCACAATTTTTCAAAAACCATTGTGTAAAAATGTCAGAAACTTCTTTCAATGAATCAAAGAAAAGAAAAATCGCATGCAAAGACATTGCTGCTAAATAAACACTGATGTCTTATAAAATGTTTTTTTATTTTTTCATTGTGTAGGAGTTTGGATTAGTCATTTTACTGTTGAATATACTGTGCTTTTCGAAAAAGCGGGTGTTTCATGTTATTTTGTCAACGTGTTTCTCTCAAACTTGTTACGATGACTGCATAAGTTTGTATCCAATGTTTCTGCTACGTTTTAATGCACACAAAACAAAATGGTTTCTTGGCAGCTTTTAGCAAAATATAAAGCATTTTACTTTCGTCAAGGTTGTTTTCAACAAGAAGAATTTTCAAAGTATTTCTACCTATTGATGTTTTGATATGAAAAACACAAATATAATGCAAAGCAAACACAAATATAATGCGACGGTAAACAATTAAACCAAATAGTCCATTGTTGAAAGATGAGACTAATAGCGCTTGCTTACTTGCTTGGTTAACAAAGCGCATTGCTTTCAAGAAGCTCGTAAGTGGCAGAATTGTTGTTTATGAAAGAAGTGCGGTTTACAGCCAATTAATCTGTTTGACAATTTCTTGCAAGAGCTGCGTTGCAGATGGTTAGTGGCTAAAGCGCTATCTATGAGAATAAGATGGAACTGATTTATTAACGACGGAACTGCATTTCGTTGACGGTTTCGTTCGTTTTCGTTTCTTCAAAATTTTTATTTCTAATTGCAAGTAGCATTTTCTAATGTTGTCTTTTTATTTCAGAAAGATTCTGCTGCGTGACACACGTCTGCTGTGCTCTAACGATAGAACAGTTTATAAAAAAAACGTGTAACTATGATAATGTTTATTTTCCGGGTGTTTGTACTTGCTGCTATTAGCGTGGATCTAGCTACACTGATCAATCACGCGAACAAAAGAAGCAAAATCTTTTGGTAAGTTTTTGAATAGAGGTGGACTATAATGCAAGTTAGATTGTAAGGAAACCTCTCTTTTCTCCTGATCGCATCTAGTTTTTAATTCATTTACAACAAAGAGTGTGACTAACATTGGGAGGGTAAAAGCCTTTCTTATTTTTATGAAAAACTGATTGAAAGTACTTTAAAAAAGTCAGCTGAATTCGGAAAAATAATGTTAAGTCAAAAACTTACTAACCTTCAATTATAAATATTACGAAAACACCAAAACACTGTTTTTACTTCAAAAAACCTGGAGAAACAAAGGATGCGAGTCCATTGGTGTCAATACAAAAATTTGCTTTCAGTAAAAGACAAAGTTTTCGTGCTGGAAACTGGAAATCAATTAAAAGAAATATGGCCTTATAGCTTTTTATATTCTTTTATAACATTGTACAAAAGATTACACGTTTTTGAAAAAGTGTCAGGTACCCGGCGTTCAAACAAAATACATTTCTGTCAACATATGTTTTTCGCAGTTTTTGGTTGATTCAAATCAAAATAAAACAATAATTTTGTTTTGTGCATTTCTTCAGCAACACAAATTCCTTGTTAGGTTTTAAAAACATGCGCAATTTCATGTGTTGCAGTAACCATATGAGTAAAACCAGTGATTCTTCGAACGTAGAAGCGGAGTGTTTGCTATTAGAAAAATAAGCAAAAACAAAATACAAACTTACTGTTTAAATAACAAGAAAAGGTTGTGTTTGTTGCAAGAAAGATTAGCTTTTTGTACAAACTGACCCCTGCCATTGCTGAATATAGAAATAATTGAAATCAACGCTGTGGCTAGGATTGAACGTTTTTTGTCTTACAGTTCCAATAGTTATTAGTCCAAGACGCAGTGCTTTTCAGAAAATTGATAACACATCTATGCGATGAAGATAAATAGAACAGTGAAAACGGCCCGCGCAAAACCTAACTCTAAGGTTACCTAAAAAGGTGATTAAAAGTTATTGGCCGTTGTCAGATTTGCACAAAACTAGACAAATGATTAAAACAAGTCAATGAAATTGTATAGTGTGGTCCTTTCACTTAAGCAATCCTTTGTAGATATTATAAATCTTTTGTACATATTATATTATAAAAGTTTTCGTAAGTTACATTTGGAAAAACACTCTAAATTCACCTTCAAATTTTAGTGATTATAGATTGAAATGTATAATTTTACAACTAAATTTTCTGTGTTCCTCAACTTCGTACTTACTTTGCTTTTATCCAAAAATATGCTGCTAACATGTCCAAATAATTAGCAGCCTTCAATGAATGTGGGCTAGTGCATACCACGAAGCACTGGTGAATGGGTTTTGGGCTGTTATGAGAGTGATTAAATAGTCCATAAATGTTGGATATACCTGGAAAGGCCAAAGGGCGCCTTCAGTATCATGCTGATATGTACGTTGCAGAGATGAAAATTTTATTTTTCTGATGTGGAAGATAAGCACCATACCAATACCAGCATTTTCAGCTTTAAATAGAATTAGACATAACAATCTTACTTACGATTTGCGCTTCGCGTACGACTGAATATTTTTGTGGTGCAAGGGTCTTGTATACGGAGTTCAGCGACATTAGATGCAGTTGCGTAAATATAATACTTATGATTGCCAAAAATGCCTACTAGTAAACCATTTCCATATAAACGTTTTTTATTCCAGGTACGACGAAGCTGAAGTTCGTAACAGCTCCTACGACGTAACAAGAGTATGCTGCATAAATAAAGGTGAGAGTCATTGAAAAAAACACATATCAGAGGCAGTTTCGAAATTTTTTTGGTGACGATGCGTTTGAAGAATCTTTTCAAAAAGTCTTATTCAAGGTAACTTAGCAGTTACATCTCTTTACATACATTGCAATATCAGCTTTCACACACAAAATTAGAGGAGAACCGCCACTAATTCAAAATGCGTTGAATACCTTAGGTTAGTTTCCATTTGGGAGCAAAATATATATTTTTTACTGAATGCCTTATTGTGCATATATAAAACAACCTTATTATATTTACTATTTTTTGCATGTTGGACAGAAGTTGAAAAATCAATCATTGCTTTCTTCGTAGTCATATTTTTGTCTCTGGTGGTACAATGGTATATACGTGCATGGCTTGCAGCCACACTCAACGCAACATCCGGTAAGACAGAGAAAAGGTTGTTGTACAGTTTTCGCAAAGTCTTCATTGAAACGTTTTAGTTAAACATAAATTTAAGTGATAGAAGAACGCTATAAAAGTGAGATGTTTTTCTTGTAAAATTTGCTTTGCAAGTGAATGGAGTGTTTTTCAAACGTTGGTCAGTGTTAAATGCTTGGCACTATTTCGGATTGTAAATGTTTAGATCTGATAAGACAGTTGGATTAGCTATACTGTTTTAGTGGATAGAAAATATTCAAATGCCAAATTTTGAGTTTGATTTTCAAGGTTTTCATTAACGCTGTCAGTAACTGCATCGACTGTTTTGTAGGTACTTCTTTTGCAAAAGCAGAGAAACAATGAAATCTTTACTGTGGTGTCTTTAGAAACGTTTTTCACATTTTTAGCAATTGTTCATTGCTTATACCCGATTGCAGAACCTTAAAAGTCAAAAGCAAAAACAGCAGTATTTTTGTTAATCTAAGTTTTTGCTGGTATGCCTTAACAGGAGGATATTTCTTCCGAGACCTCTACCACGTAGTTTAAAGCTTCACATCATGTGCAAACCTCTGATTTGCATGTGCCAAACTTGAATTTTAAAGAAGTGCTTGTACTTTGTTTCAGTAATCATAGGTCTTAATACCATCGTTCTACTCACTGCCAATGAACCATGCTCTGTAGTATCGGAAGTGCTTTTGGACCTTGCAACAGGTATCGCAGCAATTTATTGTTCTACGGTGATTGACAATCTGCGTCTTCTGCTCTTACCAGAAAGCAACTGATGCAAGTTGGTAAGTTGTGGATCTACAATGAAAAACGACAAAACCAATTATTTTTTGTAATGAATTGCTGAATGGTGCTGTGATGTGAAGAACAATTTAAAGAAAAGGTACTTTTTTATCAGCAAAATATACATTTTCACAAAGAAATGGGCATTCTTTTATTGCTGTAAGATTTAGAAAAATGTTTTCAATTTTGCAGCACAGGTTCTTGCAAAAAGTTAAGAAACAGAAACTATTCAATTATCAAGAAAAGCACAAGAACATTTAGAAAGGCCTTTACCGTGTGTATGTGGTAGTTTGCTTAACATACAGTGTAGTGCTGATTAAGCACAAATGATGTCGAAAGAAATCTAGCGTCAAGAAACTAACTCATTCTGGCGGACCAAGCAGGTACTGCACACTGCTCCTGCACTAGCAGCAGTGTTGATCCTGTTAATTTTGTTGTTTTTTTTGATGTTCGGCTATACGTCATAAACGTGTGCAAAAATTTATTCAAAAAATGCAGTGTGGTGATGATTTATCTAAGAGTTCGTCTTGTTAGATTTATCTAAAAGTTAGCTGAAATAACACATTTTTTAAGGAAAAACAGCTGTTAATTTTAATTAAAAACATACTTTTTGATTGATAACAGTTTTGATGCATTTAACCAAAATCGCCAAAACAATTTTCGGCATAAAAACCAATGGCAGTGATTCATGAATATGCAGATATCTCATTTTTCCAAGATGAATAAAAGTGGAGAGATAGAAATTACGCAGATATAATAGCTGTTGGCGAATAAAGCACGAAATGAAAAAACAAGAAAACAAAACAGCCTGCCAGGTTTTACGTGGAAAATCAATCCTTTTTACAATTTGAAAACGTTTATAGTTACAATTGTAAATTAATTCAGTTTGCACTCTTCCCTTGTAACTCATATTAATTAAGCAGTTTGAAATGATTTTTTGCATAATAAAGCTTCATGCTCGATATGAACGCCAATGTTTTGAATTAAAATCAAACAAACATGACATCTAAAGACATTTTTTCAGGATTGAGAAATACCGCAAGAGGTAAAGAGGCATACCCTTGCTGCAAAAGTTGGACAGCGACAGTCTGCTTACTACCACAGATATGCTGTTTGGATTACTGTATATTTTTTATTGCTTGGTTTGACGTAGGTTTCGTTTTTTTCCGTCCCATGATATTTTGTTGCCTACAGCAAAATCGACTAATTAGGATGTAATAAAATTGTAAAAACGTTAATTGTCGACGCACATGCAATGCGTTTTGAGACATTCTATGGCTGCTCCTCGCATTACCATACTAAGACAAAATAGGGGAGAAAAACATTGAATAGCAAACTAGCTGTAGCTTTTTTGCAATGAAACTCAAGTTCTTTAGCAATGTAAACCGATTTTGAATTTTTCTATTGCATGTACGTTTTCTCAAACTTTTAATGTTTAAGTAGAAATAAGACAGCGAGCGCTAAAGATTAACATGTGCTATCAGTGGCGTAACTAGAGGTTTCAGCCAGGGAGGAAACTTGGTTGAAGGGGGCCGCCCGCTGGCCACCATAAAAAACCCACTAAGGAGCATTCAGAAAAAAGTTGAGAAATGATAGTCGATCCGGATATGATATCTATGCTAAAACCCGAAATCACCGAAAAACGCAAAATGACAACAACTTGGCTAAGACCAAAAGAATATTAAATACCAAAATATAAGCTAAGTGAGGGCCTAGTTTTTACATTTATCTTGCCAGTGGGAGCTGTTCACACCCTTGCCCCCCTGGTCAGTTACGCCATTGTGTGCTATAATAGGAATTATTGAAAGGTTGTTGAAAACTCTGCCGTAAAGGTGGTTTTTGATTGTTTGAGTATTTCCAATAGTTTGTTGCTATGATGTTGATTGCTTTTTTCTACAATGGTTAAGACCTTCAGAACAAACATTTTGACGCCAGTATTTTTGCAAATAAAAAGACTGGTCAAATATTTGTTTGGTGTGCACGGTTTTGCCATTCGATCAGATTCCAGAATGATGAAGAAGTGAATACCATGAAAGCGAATTTTGCAAATATTAATTTTTCAAATACTCTCTTCATCAGCTAACATGCTGAAGTACAATAAAATGTTATTCCCAAACATCATCTAACAAACTCTGAATATCTTTCATTACAATCATGAAAACGAGCAAATCCGGACATTTTTGTGTGTTCAGTTTGGTTTGAGGTAATTTTTTGTCTCAAGAGCTTTAATGATTTTATGAGGTCATAAAAGAGAAAATTCTTGGAAGAAATTTTCGAACAATCTTTTGAATAATGTCTTATGGAGAAACAGATTGCAAATAATCTTTTACTTTATTATTCTACCAAATCAGCTCACGAAGCTTTCACCAAAATCTCAGTCAAGATTAACTTTCATATTCTTTAAAAATTAAAGCAAGCGTCCCACTCCAAAATATGAGAACATTGGTGTTTGCCTTCGTCTGTGGTATTTCAAACTCCTCGCTCCTAACTCCTTGAAGTACTGTAGCATAACTTCCTTGAACGGCACTTGCAGCTTTTATTAATGACGTATGTAGCCTAGAAAGGCTTGCATTGAAGCTCTACTTCTCTGTTGACTGTCTGGTTACAACACTCTTACAAAAAAGCACATGAAATTGCGCTTGAACGTTTAAAAATCTGTTGAATCTGTAGCTTGCGTTACTGACTTCTCTATAGAAGAAACGCATGAAGTCTGAAGTAAACACTCTCTCTACTTCACATATCACGATGTAATGACTTTTCTTCTTGGTCAAGCCATGTTGCCAATAATTTGGTAGCTTGTCCTAGAAAACCACATTTTTCAAGTACAATACAAAATAGGCTCGCAATAATCATCTTTAACTTTTTCTGCACTTTTTAGTTTTTGTTTTTTATGAGAGGCGTGTACCTGACAGCCAGAAGCTTCAAATCGACCTGTTTCGACCTGCAGCATTCTGAGGTACAGTACAGTTTACACTCTCAAAACTTGATTGTTCAAAACAAGCTTTTGATCATGTTGGCATAGTTCGAGAGCTATTCTTTGTTTCTGTGACGCTTGCAACAATGTGCCTTAAGTTTCAACAACAGACGCTTCCCTTTGTTTCTTCAAAAACCCATTGTTGTAACGTTTCCATTGTTCTAAGTTTCAAGACTAGGTATTGAAGCAATCCTGGATTTTTGATGGTTCTTCCTTTCTTGCTTTTCACTATGTTTCTTCGAACTTCTTTTACCTTGATCAATCCTATATGAAACAGCAATTCTCGCTAAGGCATTATGAAAATTTGCATTTGAGGTTGCTTTTCCTATTTACCTGCTTTCTTCTTAGCACAATCTTTTGAACATTTCCTACAGCTTGAACATTGTTTGATGCTCCAATGCATCGTTTCTGTTTATATATTATCGCTTATCCTTGAACGAGATTTCATCATTTTTTGATAACGGTCATGTGGTACATTGGGCTAAGTATGCGTTTCTGAAGCTTGTGGGCTGAGTTCGATTCCAAGTCGGGTCTGTCTAGTGTTGCAGTTGACTGCATCGCCTTGAACTACTGAGGCAAGCACAAGTGAAAGATGGTAATTCGGGGCATTAACTAAGGGGAAAGCAACCAGCAGCAATAGAGATCCCTCGACGAGTTCAGTCTACTACAGGGTGACACAAAAAACGGTCATCACCAAAAATCGAATAATTCCAAAATTGTATTTAGATTGACACAAAATTTCAGCTACATTAGGTCAAGCCTGTGTAGCAGACATCTCCAAAGTTTCAAGTCTGTACTACAAAAACACTTTGTTTCACTGGCGCTCGAAAAATGTGCTCCAAATGAGCTCCCCGGCGCTGCGGGCACATTTGGATCCGGCGGACAAAGTTCACGATGACCCTCCCGCATTCCTCCCTTGGTATTGCTCTTATTGCTGCTGTGATTGCTGCCTTCAGGTCAGGGATAGTCTGGGGGTTGTTGCCATACACCCTGTCGTAATGTATCCCTACATATAAAAATCTGGGGGGTTCAAGTCCGGCGGCAACCACTGCGGGTCACACCAGCGGCTGATCAGTCGGTCAGGGAAACGCTGCTGTAGCCATGCCAATGATTCTTTTGAGGAGTGGGGGTTGGCACCATCCTGCTGGAACAACTGGAGGATCCTGGTGACCCCTCTCCGTCGACCAAGTGCTGTCTAGAACTTGTCAAGCACCTGGATATATCGCTCCGTGTTGATTGTCACAGACCGCTTGTTGTCGTCCTCGAACCAGAATGGTCCAATGATGCCATGTTTGGAGATGGCAACCCAGGCAGTGCACTTCATAGAGTGTAATGGCCTTTGCAGATAGTGCTCAGGAGGTGTGCTACCCCAGAAGATGTTATTCTTGGAGTTCACGTGACCTGACAACAAAAAATGTGCCACGTCCGAAAACCAGACATTGTCAAGAAAGTCTGGCACAGCGTCAATCTTGTCGCAAAACCACTGGCACATGATCACTCGCTTCCTCATGTCGTCAGG
>JGI24021J15306_10008554_pt1 | contig 12602 bp, 7 predicted proteins | sample Ectturendosymbi1_FD_15306 | JGI IMG/M metagenome (IMG submission 15306) | reverse complement strand
TCCCAAACATTTTTACGTTGCTCCATATATTTTTAACTCTTCCGGTGACAACGTGTACCAGTGAACGATCTTTTTCTACCTTACGCAGACTAAAAACATACTTGCGAAGAACGACCAGTGATACCGGAATAAACGGGCTTGTATTGTTAAGCATTTATCGAAATTGCACTCCTTCCCCGGAACAGATTATTAACAGGTTAAGTGAGACATCCAGCAGGCGTTTAACTATGTGTTTATAACTGCTTGACAACGTTTACGTATTGTATTGCTGCTTGTTTCATATTTTTTCTTATCATACTTTCGATTTTAGTGCAAAGAAAAATTTTGGCACTTTGAAACCCCCCCATGAAAATTTTCTGCGTACGCCGCTAACCAGCTTGATTCATGGAGTTTCTGACTCAGTTCGACCAAGTTGGACTTTACAAGATTTAGCCTTGTGAAAATAAGTTTGAAAACAACCCAGTCATGTGTTTTCGACTTCGCTCTTTTAAGGTAATCGTCACTGCTGTTGCATGCTACATATTTGCTAGAACCAACAAACTTCACCACAAACAACGTTTAGCGAACTGATAATAAACCGATACAATTCTATTGCAGGACTTTTCACCATTAAGAAGTTGCCGTGTTTGAACTCGATCATACCCACTGTGCCCGATTCGTTTGATCTGGCGTTTGAGCTAAAGAAGACAAAGTTTGTTATAGATCGTTTGCATTTGCCACCGGATGTTTCAGAAACAGCCAGCCGAACAAGCATTGACGACAATGAAGCAAACAAGATCGGCTTTCGCTCTTGTGGAAGAACAAAGAGTCAACTTGATTTCTGAGTCTTAGACTTTATTGCTGAAGTTGTGCTTTGTACAATACGGTGAACAGATCCATATTTTAGCCAATAATTTCTTCATGTTTCACATATTAGGATATTCATCGTCCTCATACGGCTTTGGCTGATCCAGATATTCTGATATTGGCTTGCTAAAAGCGCTGTTCTTTTTAAAGGGTGTGTCTCTTGTCTTGATCTGGGAAACACCCTAAACACGAAAACTTAATATCAGTGATAACACAGCGAATCAAAACGTTCATGAAGACAGATAAGCTCAATATTCGTAAAAATTTTGCAGGATGAAGATGACCTTGTCATCTATGTTCAGAATGTCAGCGCACTTAGTAAAGCCACATGGGCTATGTGCTATCATATTGAGTTCTATCGTGCATATCCACAAAACAGTTTTGAACTATGTTTTAGTTTAAGGTGTTACTGGCGCAGCGACGTTATACGAAGCAAACAGATATGACGACCTGAAATTATTGGTGTTTTCTGCAACTTAAATCGAATCATTTTTTTCAATTTATCAACATAGTAGATACTTCAGGTTGAAAATCGTGTGGGCGAAAGATTTCAGCAACGAAGCCCTTGACTCGCAGCGCGATGCGAGGTCGAGCTCAAATTACTCGAATCGAATTCTGAGTCCATGACCTGTTGTGGCCATCACTGAGACAGTAGGCAACATAATTTTGCTTTTCCTTTCGTTCAGTACTGTGACTGTTAAAATTAATTGCGTTGGATTGTGTAGTGCCGGCGATGTAAGGGACTTACTGCAAATAACGTTGTTTCACAAAGCTTATGAAAATGGTACAACTGCTGATGAAAAATGCAGGTCAAAATGCGTTTGAATTTTTGGAAAGAGTCGACTGCACAGCAAACCGACCGAATCCCAGAGTGGATTGTTAAAACGATAATTGCAGCATTTCTAATTGGATCAATTTCATCTTTGTGTATACCACTGCAGATCCTTCGCATTGGTTTTTATTTTGGTGAAAGCATGGAAAGGTTAAAGGCACAAGAAGTTCATATCGACAAATCATCCTAAAAACTTTGCCGCTTTTTCCTAGATAATGGTAATGGTTTATTGTTTCATATGACTCAGCCAACAAGCAGACTTTATCACTATGGTGCGATGAATGAAAAAAAACTAGATTTGCAACGGCACGTCTTAAAAGCGCACACGACGCCGGTTCTAAACAAATTGGCATTGATTATATTATCGTCCCTGCAGATGATGGAGAATATATACTTGTTGACTATTCACACTGCAACAAAGTTTGCGGTACATACACGGAGTGCATGATATTCAATCCATAATAGCTCAGCTAATATGTGCTGAGTTTGACTGCAGTTATACTACCAAGTCGACGAGCATTGACTCTGCAATGTTTTTGTATCACAGCACCAGAGTTGTAACCGGGCCTCATTTTGAAGCCTAAACACAGACCGAGCTCAACATTTATTTTTGAAGCCCGATTTAGGCCCGAAACCCAAATTTTCCAAGCGAGTCACGATATGTGCAACTGCAAGGTATTGGTGGCGTAGCAAAGTAAACAGAGTAAATAATTCACAATCAGTGGTGTAGGAGCAAGCCCACTCCCAAAAGTTTCGATGTGTCGAAAATTCAGGCACAGATCATTCGATACCTTCGTTCTATTTGTGTGATCAATGAGACTGTTTTTCTCCAATACTTTTTTTTATCCAAAAAATTGTTTTCTATGACGTCAAAAAATGGTTGTCATGCTTTTTCGTTGAGTTCGTGAGAAAATTTGTAGGTGGAAATTCGGGAAAAATTCCTTGGCACCCCCAAAAATTTGCGTGATCCTACACTTTTGTTCACAATCAACCAGGTATTATTAAAGATTTAATCAAGTCGATTGCTTCAACAGTAGCTGGCGACAAACGTGCCAGTCGTTGCGAAAAAAGTTTTTATGCAACCCCGAAACATTTTGTCAAACTAGATCCCGGCCCGACTTACAGCTCAGCACAGGTTTTGTCATGTGCGCGTTTTTAGGGAATAGAAAACGTTTCAATTTCAAGATGATTCGTTCATCATGTTTCCCAAAACGTACTTCCCAATCTAAGTGCTTTCAACATTTATATGTAGGCTACCTACTCATGCAGGGGTGATAATTTTTGTGGGGTGAGTAACGTACAAAGACAACTGACAGCGCGTGGCGCTGCATGGATTAGCATTTTATTCAAATGTATTGAGTGGTACATAAAATGAGCTTGAAACGTCGCCACAAAGTTGGATAAATGCTCCTCACATGCCACCAGAAGTTATGAAATGAAAGGTTGGTGTGTTTGAACTGCTGAAACGACGCAGTAAGCGGATTTAAATAAACCAAACAGATTAGGAAAGATGGAGCTTGTTTCCAATTTTTCTCAGGGATTACTACAAGGAATTTGAAAGATGAAAACAAGTGTTGCAGTCAGTGGCGTACGAAAAAATTTCCGAGGGGGGCCAAGTTTCGTCACAATCGTGTGACATCACAAATCAACTTTAGGGGAAGTGACAAAGGCACGGCCATTCTAGGGAGGTCCGAGGGCATGCCCCCGGGAAAATTTGCAAAATTACACCTAAAAATATACATTTTTGTGCATTCTGGAAGCAAGTTTTAGACAATACTGTTTTTACATTTTTTTATTTTTAGGGTCTGAGTGGGTGGCCATGGCACCGTGGCCTCCCACCTCCGTACGCTAGTGGTTGCAGTCAGGTCGCAACCTTCGACCTGGCTCAAACGTCAGGACCGAGATTTAACTTTAAAAAGCAGGGATCAGTGTTTCGAGGCCGAGACCTCCAATCCGTAGTTATTGTTGCAACAACCTTGACTCATGAAAATGGATCTCTGTCTGAAGACTGGATCTTAAACCGAGTACAAATCTCGATATTACATCACTGGAGAGATACACAACTCTCCAGAACCACAAACTTGGGACTCATACTCTGCTTACCGCACACATTTGTAGACATAGCAAATTTTCTTCGGTACAGACATAGCAATGGGAAAAAATACTTTGGGAGGACAAGCCATTCATTTCAATTTTTTATCAAACTTAAACAGAATGTTTTCATATTCAAAATCTCGCAAATGCACCATGATATATTGTTCAGGAAATCGCATTTGAAGTCTAATTACCATCTACAGTCACGAAATCAATATCCAGTGGAGTCAGGAGGGCACCGCAACATGGAATATGTAGCCTACTCCGCAGGGCCGGCCCAAGCAGACCTGGGCGCGGGGCCCCTCTGAGAAATGGCGTTATGACGTCAACATGCTCAGTCAACCGTGCTGCGACCTTTTAAGTGTTTTAGCAAAATGGACTATGTGATATATTTATCAAAAAAGACGGAAAAAGCATGCTTTTCTGTTGGACATTGAATTTTTGCTGATTTGAAATGAGATTTTTGGCTATCACGTAGCGACGTATTACTGAGATAAAAAACGTGAAGAATTTATTCAGTAGAAGATTTCTTAAAGTTAACTAGAAGTAGTAGTACCCCTACGAACAGTGCCGGTTTTAAGCCGATTTGACCGATTTCTTCTAATCGGGCCCCGCGCCGAAGGGGGCCTCGCTCTCCGTCCACTTACCAAAGCAAACTTACATTTTCTATCGAAGCTGCTTGTGCAGGGCCGGGCCTAGCAGGTGCGGGGCCCCTCTGAGCAGTGATTTTATGACGTTATCGTGTTCAGTCAACCGTGCTACGATCGCGGCAGAGCGCAGATATACAGTAAAGCACTAACACGAGAACTGAGCACGTTTGCTAACGTTCGAGAGGAAATTCGCTAGTTCTGACGAGAGCGTTGTTTGTTAACAATGAAATTTATATGACGTTTCTACTGAATTCTCAAGCGCAGGGTGTATCTGGAAAAAATGAACAATCTACCCAAACACCATGGCGCGGGGCCCAATGCAGCTGCGTCGGCTTAAGGCCGGCCCTACTACTCCGGACACAAGGACGCCGAAATGTAATTATGAAGGCAAATATATCCAGGATACGTTACTGAAGTGTTTGACAAAATTTATACCAGAGGGGAGCGTAAGTGCCGGAACGACTGAAGATGGCAACCAACACAATTTTTGACAAGGTTTTCTTTTCATATAAACCATAAAGTTTCGTAAGACTGAGTCAGGTGCAACAGTAAGTGGTGTCAAGTTTAAGAATAACAGTAGTTAATTGCAGACTCGTGGTCCATACAGACGTGATCATAGACACAAGAGCACAAAAAATGGTTAGCCAAGCACTAGCGCATTACAGACAGTGGCGGATCCAGGGNAGTCAGGTTGGGGCAACTGCCCCCCAAAGCGCCCCTTTGCCATAAATGTGCCCCTTTTTGATGCCCATGGAAGTAGAAACAGAGGTTAAAAAATACTCTGAAATAAACAACGTTTTTTGCATGGCTAAATGTCAGGATTACGTGCCGGACCTTACCCAACCTTGTATCGAATAGCGTGAACAACAGGGACGGATTTAGGGAGCGCGGGGCATAGGCGTAGCCAGGGGGGGAAAGGGGCCATGCCCCCCTAATTTTTAGAAAAGATAGTCATTTTTGTGCTTTGAGAGGCGTTTTTCCAAACAAAATAGTGTTATTCGCCTAAAATCAAACTTCTTGGCCTCCCCAAATTTTTTGGCCCCCCCAAATTTTTNAGCTGGCTGCGCCACTGGCGCGGGGCCCTAGGCCATCGTAGTTTTTGGGGCCCCACGCAGGTATGATTTGGTCGCTTGTCTTAAAACCGTCAAAGTATGCCCTGTTATGTGTAGTGCCCCTCGAAAGTCTATCTTTTGTTGTGCCGACTTTGGTTCTAGCTACGATTGCCTTAGATCTTAAACAGAAATTAAAGCTTTTCCTACATTCTTCTCAAGAACAAATGGCGATGCGATCTTTTCTTGAAATTTATAGCTCTTTCGTGTAGTTCAGAAGTTCTCTTCGTTAAATTTCCGTGATTTCAAGCGTTTCTTGTAGGTTTATTTTTCGGGTTATACATTTTCATGCGGGTGTTGCCGCTCTTGAAAATATCGTCTAGTTGTCGATCTGATTAGCTGTACGTAAACCCCAGAGTAACCACATGTTTTATGAACCAAACAAGCACAATCCATTCAATGGACACAGGGTTTGTTTATGCCGTTTTTTAAGCTGTCAATTTCCAAGCAACGCAAAATATAGTGTTTTAATCCTCTCTGTTATAGGTTGATGGTAAGCAGCATGAAGACAGATTCTTGCACAGCAAAGTATTTTCGCAACACCCTCAGCTAACCATATAAAGTAATCCCACTGTAGACACTTTCTAAGTAAAACTCATGAGAAACTGTTCTAGTTGCGTTAACTAACATCTAGAGCTTCAAGAAGCAAGCTCTCTATACCGGCTATTTAGTTGGGAACAACCAAACGTAGATCCGCATCAAATATGCTATAAATTTGCCTACTAAGGCTCATATATTTCAGAAACAGTGTAATTGAAAAATCGTTTACTAAAGACCACTGTGCTGCAGTGTCTGGGGCTCTTGTTAGTTTGAGACGATTCTATTTTCGCTCGTTTCAAAGTAAATTGTGAAGTTATGCCTTTGCACACTTTCGCATATTTTAAGTTAGTAATGAGTTGCCATAGTAAGTTGGCGCGGGGCCCTGGGCCACGGCCAGTGGCGTCCAGAGGTCTGGTGATGCCCGGGGCGACTGCTTGATTGTATTCCCCCTACCAAAATATAGTATTAAGCAGTGGCGTATGGTGGTCATTGTTACCGGATATATGTTGTTTGTGACGTCACAATCCGACGTCATATTCACGTTTGCAAACCAACGTCGTGACGAAGTTTGTTGACACAACATGCATGTTTTTCTACACATACTCTCCTTACTCGCTGTTGTACAATGTGTCACTGTAATGAATATCAGTTATCACTGCTCCAAGTTAGCCTAAGTTGTTAGGAAACGGGAGCAAAACAGCACTCAACGATAAGACAGAGCACTTCATAACTGCAAAATATCTGGCAACGCGTTAAAACAGGGGAGTAGAACACAATAAATGCTACGTCAACGCAGTTAACATCTGAAAAAACGTAAGTCTTCGCATTAAAACAGTGGAGTAAACATACTAACACTACGACAGGGCAGTTTACAACTGCAAAAACATCAGGCTGCGCCAATGTCTCGTCGAATAGCAGTCGAGCAGAAAAGGTATGCGGTTGGGATGGCGGACACCCAGGGTTTACAGCAGGGGTCTTTAACTCAAATTGCTCCTAGGGCCAAATGAGGAATTACAAAGTAAACCGAGGGCTGTATTTTGACACAGACCCAACAATGGCAGTACCTGAATCTCACCACTGACTAGAAACAGCTTTCACATCTTATTTCCTACGATAAGCATCGTGGTTATAGGCAAATAATTTCTAGCCGTCTGCACGTTCTTTAAAAAGGAATTTGTTCACTCGCTGGCCGAGCACTTTCAAACACCAGTGAATAAAATAAATAACCAACATGTTAATCATTTGAAAATTCCAAAAAAACATCGAAGGCCGCACAAAATGTTCTTCCCGCGAGCTTTGTCTTTGAGAACCCTGGTTTACAATTTGAAACTTTTGAAACTTGCTAAACTACACAAGAATTGAGAATGCGCATAGTGCGCAAGAAAAGTTTCGTTTTTTATTATGTGAATGTTATATGTACAACTAACTGGGGGTACAGAACAGATGGGGGTTTGTGTGAGCCGTTATGACCATTCCGTCTGAACAGCCCATTAATGACGAAGCTCGAAATGATGCAAAATATTGCAAACACAGGTATGCGGCTGCATTAGCACACACCCAGGGTTGCCAGATCAAAAAATGAAACGGGGAACTAGTGATGCACCAAAAAGTCAGCTAAATCAAGCAAGTTAAAATGAGACAGTTTTGAAATTTGACTCAGAATATCAATTAAACGTCAATAAATTATCTTTCAATCCTTTTTTCGTGATTTTCCCTTGATCGAATAATCTGGAAAAAGTCAAGTCACTATCACGTTGATTGGGTGTGCGCCGCACACCGAGAGTACATGTCCCTGGTATTGAAGAATGTGAGAATCACTGGAATTTGACAAAAAAAAAGATTTGAAAAGTTAAATCCATGCAACATGTGTTAGTAGCCCTGCAATAGGAAAAATTATCTAGTTACAGCATTTTAATTTTTGTAATTTAACTCTCTGGATGCCCCCTACCTTGGATGCCCTGGGCCGTTGCCCCGTTCGCCCCCCTCTGCACGCCACTGGCCATGGCCTATGCATAAATTCGTCACTGGTGAACAATGCTATTGTTTCGTAATAGTACCACTGTTTCGTTATTTCTTTGCCGCGTGAGAACTGCCCAGCCTTACGTTATGTAATCACAAAGGCAGTCGCTTTCGCTTAACACAGTTCTCGACTTGCCGCTGGCATAGGCGTAGCCAGGGGGGGGCCAAAGGGGCCATGCCCCCCCACATTTTTTAAAACTAGTCATTTTGTGCTTTAAGAGGCATTTTTCCAAACAAAATAGTGTTATTCGCCTAAAATCAAACATTTTGGCCCTCCCCAAATTTTTGGGCTGGCTACGCCACTGCTCCTCACTCCATATATATGGACAACGCAGAGGACTATTGAATTACTGCTACGGCCGTAACGAGGTTAGATGGCGCCCGGGACAAGAAGCAAGTTTGGCGCCCACATTTTCGAACCTGAGGTCTTTCGGAAGCAAATGTACTGCACTGAAGTACTTGTGACATTGCTAGGATTTTTCGGCGCCCGAGGAATTGTGGCCTTTGCCCGCCAGTCATTACGCCCCTATTTACAGCGCGCAGCGACGCACCTCAACAAACCATGGTACTCAGCTCTAACCAGAGACATACGGGAACCTTTGCTTTAGGGTGGGCATATTTTCAATTCGCCCGAATTTTTGCGCCACTGTGAGGAAAACGAATAGGAAAGTTTTGCAGAGCGATGATTCTTCTTAAGCAACTTGACCAAACATATCAAGAAGTTTTTCCTGAAAGTTTTTCATCTTGCCCGAATCTTCGCCCCCACCTCATACGCCTATACCTGTAACGCAGAAACTTCGGCAAAATACTAGCTATCTACAGCTTGCTGGATTGAATAATTGGTTTTGCACAGTCATAACAAAATTGGGAATGATGGGGCAAAATTGGGAATAATGGGGCCTTTGGTCCCCACCTGGCTACGCGTCAGGCAACAGTGACTGATGGCTGTGTGATTTTGATCCTTTTGTTGCAATTGCAAACTCGTAGACAACTCCGCTGGCCACGAAAAGACAAACCTGGCATGGTTAGCGAAATCTGCAAGCGACAGAAAAATGCTCAGCTTATTGGTTGTTAGATCATTCTGCTTACATCATATAAATTTGAGCAGAAAAGCAACCTTCTGGTGAAAACTAACTTTTTTACTGGTGACTGTGGTGTTGGCGAAGGTTCGTCATTTGAAATTGGTGAAAGGCTGATTCTCATCTGTGTTTTCTGGCCTGGCTGGACAGAAGCAGATCCATCGCCAGATCAACAGTTTTGGGGATGGCTTTGAGCTTGTTCGGGGGCTTTGTAATAGTATACAACGAAGTGGAAAATTACTTCATGGGGAGACTAGAGCTTCTAGTAGGAAACCTGGTCTAGTGGGATTGATGTTTTTTTCCTTCACATCCGCAATCCAATGTCGAAAAATGTGAAACGGTATTAAATACTTGATTGAAAATCTGCTTTTATAAGTGGCGTTAGATGTATTTTAGGGCAATATGCTTTAAGGCCCAGTGTGATTCAGTGAATCTACTGTTTCATGTGATTATGAGATCGTTTTTCACGATAGCTAGCGGAGCTACACAAAATGGGAGTAGTGTCCTGGCAAATGCCTTTCATTCACGTTTTGTTTTTGAATTGTCGCTTCAACAATAAATTAGTTTTTCATGTACATATAAATCCACAAGCTTCGCTTGGAAACGTGATCGTCATTTAGGTTTTTATTTGAGTCCTATGGTGGGACATGAATTGTCACTTCCAAGTCTAAGAACCGCTCTACTTCTAATCAGGTCGGGAATGCGTTTCAGTCATTGTTCTTCACTGATTTCGCTATGGATAGCCAAAACAGTGGCAAAAACTAGCGCCTAACATGCTTTTATATCTTTCAAATACATTTTGTAGATATACGAGATATATTTTTTAAATAAATTTTGTAGATATACGAGATATAGCGGTCTTTGTGACGTCACAATTTGACTTCATATTCATGTTTCCAAACCAACCTTTTGGCGAAGTTTGTTGGCATAATATGAATATTCTTCTACACGTCCTCCCCTTATTTTATGTGTCATTGCACTGTGAATCGTGACGCGACAGTTTATCGAACGACAGTTTATCGAACGACAATTCATCGAACGACAATTTATCGAACGACAATTCATCGAACCGACAGTTTATCGAACGACAGTTTATCGAACTGACAGTTTATCGAACTGACAGTTTATCGAAACGAGACAAATTAACAAGCAAAAAGTATGCGAAAACATTTAATTTCCCTTGCGCAGGTAATAAAGATTTGTAAAATATCAAGCTCAAGGGGAGAGTTTTAACCCCAACCCCTTGCGTACGCCCTTGAATGAAGTGGGTACCGTATGCGCATCGGAAACCAAAATAAGGCAAGCGGATGGAACAGCTTAATTTTTTAAACCTTGGAGTACTAATTTGCTAGTGAGTGTCGGCCAGACCACACGCCAAAAAATCAACTACTTTTATGTCAACGAAGCAATTTCAACGAGTGAGCACAGAGCGCCTACTAATTAGTTCCAATTGGCGATGGTATCTTTTACAACGTATTGTGTACTGCTCACATATTACACTTTTTCATCGACTTAGTGATTTGGGGCCCCTTATATGTTTGGGGCCCCTGGCTGTAGCCCAGTCAGCACCCCCCTTAATCCGCCACTGAGCAATGGTAATGGTTTATTCATGCATTTTTGTGACTCAAATCACGAAGTAATACGAATGCAGTAAGAGGAAGAACAACAACATCAAATAGCAGAAATTGATTTCATGTTGATGAGAATATGAAAGCATCAGAACTTTCAGGTTTCACAAATTAATGATTGTGTTCTAACATGTTTAATTATAAAGGGTTGGCGAAAGACCATATGGGTCGTTTTCAACCAGCCCTGTTGCTAGCACAAACACGTTTTTAATTGAAGACGTTTTACAAGTAGTAAAAGAAAAGTAATAAAATGCATCGAATCAATGACAGATAAGATAAGTTAACAAAACAACAATAAAAAAACAGTGGGAGAAAAGCATGCCTATGTACAGGGGTAGAGATACTAAAATATTTGTAACATTTAAGCTTACGTGTATTTTGCCTGTATGAGTCGACCAGAACGTAACTGGCTGTTCGGTATTGACATCATGGTCCTGGAAAGCAGGATCATTATGAGTACACAGCGCTGGTAGAAAAATCATGACATTTCGTCTTGTAAGGAAGAACTTACTTTTGTGGGAGGTGGGTGAGTTGAGTGGAATCCACGTTTGTCAAAATCTTGCTGTTTGATCGTTATATATTCCGCAGGAGGAATAGGTGGGTTAAATTCTTTATGTGTTTTGCGTCTATTCAAAACAAAGAAGCAAACAATATGTTCCTAGGCAGAAGCACGAAAAAATCAGGCTTTACCCACATAGACGAGCGCAGGTAGGAGCAAGATATTTCTGCCATGAAAAAAATACATTTCTTTAATGCAACAGGAGCTTGTTTTATACAGCAAGGCTGTGGAGTAGATAGTGCTTTTGAATGCAGCGCTGCCATCTTTTATTAGTGCTGTCAGTAGTGTTCCCAATGTTTGTTTGTGCAGCTGCTCTGTGTTTAAGAATACTTGTGTGTTGTTCTAGACACCTCATTACTTTGCTAATTGTTTTACAGTTCCTAGCGTACTGCTTTCTGAAAAGTGTTCTTAGTTAAGCCCACTCTTCTGTCAAGGACTGCTTGTGTAAGCCTTTTACGTTCGGAACCCCACTATTTTCCAATGGGGGTAAGAGAAAGGAGGGATCCACATTATTTTACTACATTTTTTTCGTTACAAATAACTAAGCTTTGGTATGTGATTTAACAAATTTGTTTTAACTTTAGGTGTGCAACAAATAGTCTTCAAAATCTTTTCCTATGTATTGCAGTGATGGAGTCTTGATACTGAAATGGTGCAGTAAGCGAAACAAAGCGACTCTGTAGCAATGGCAAGATGGGCAACTTATTTACACACCTGTTGATGTATCATGATGTTTTACGTACATGTGCTACTTTGTTTACGGAATTGAGCAAGGCTGCCAGATGATGCCAAATTTGGCAAATACCACTGTTTTCCACACTTTTGCCAATACTTTTATGCCAAAATTTTGCCATTTTTTGAAATACCAATTGTCAGTATTGACAAAACAATCCATTTCAGATTATTTATCAAATGAATATGCAAACTTCAGAGAAAAAATACAGCTCAACATTAATATTTGTGAATTATTATATCATTCTGCTGGTCATCCTCCAATTTCTGCGAATCATAGTTACTAGTACTGTGTTTTACAATGGAACTTGAGTCTTGCCAACCCCAAGTAGTTGCTCAGATATACCGCTGAGTACTCGGACGCGCCACGTCGCATAGCAACTTTTGTTCAAGAATAGGGGCAGCACGTGAAGGCGTTGCTACGGGCACATTGGCGTAGGAGAGGCCATGTGCAAGTGACCTGCTTGCTGGAGTACCAGAAAGAGGCCCCGCGGCGATCACTACACCTGAAAAG
>JGI24021J15306_10008552_pt1 | contig 12602 bp, 7 predicted proteins | sample Ectturendosymbi1_FD_15306 | JGI IMG/M metagenome (IMG submission 15306) | reverse complement strand
TGGGAAGGGAGCTGGAGAGCGTCGACGAAGTGCCTGCGGGGAATTTTGTGGGTAAGTTGATTTCGTCGGGGTACTGCGGGACTGCTTCTTGCTCCAGTGCAATGGACTGGACTTGATTTGGAAACTTATATTCCAATTTCGAACTTACAGTAATTCAAATGTTCGCAAACCTGTTAGTTTGAGTGTTTCTTAACAACTGCGTCGTGCAGTGCTGGTGCCAGACACGGCGCAATGGCATCAGTTGTTTGTGGCTTTTTGGCCAACTGCCCAGTCGCTTGTAGCATGCTATATAAATGTTGCATGCACCACGTGGAAGCTGAAGCGAGGTCTTTTCTCGCTAAGGAATCGGCGGAGTGGAAGAACACGTTTTGAATTCCGCCACCTTGTGCAGCGACATTACCTGCCCGCCGTTCAACCCCCTCTGCATGGACACCTCCCCGATCATAAGAGTCGCCGTTGAGCCGAAGCTCCTCAGTGAGTACAGCGGTCAGGGTTTTTGTTGGTGGCGAACTGGTTTTACTGCAGTTGTTTTGAGATCGCTTTTGCGTGTCGCCCGCCTCAGCGTTTGACCAATCACATGTAAGCGTCGTCGCTTAAGAAGCCGATTCTTCTCATTGGAACCGTCAGGAACAAACAGTGTTTTCCTCGTGTGTGTCATGGCTTCCTGCTTGGCGCTAGGCTCGTTATTTTGTAGAGTAGTCTTGCCTTGATAAATGTCCGTTGTTACTTGATCGTGCAATCAGTTATGCCAAAGTGCGCAACAAATAAATTGAAGTGTTGGCATCTTTGCGTATCACCTTCATCATCCATTGAAAACTCCAACCAGTGTGTTGGTGGTTCTAGACCGGAATGGAACTGCCACTAGTTTTGGCAGAGTTCCCACCGCGTTTTAGTTCCTATTCACTGCGTCCCTGTAGATTTTCTAGCTAAACACTGCCGTCGTACCTACAGTACTTAACTGCCATCCATACCAATGTTTTGTGTTTGCTAACTTCAGAGTTGTGTTCGAGTCAGCTTGGGGCCGATTGTAATTTTAAGTTTTGTTGTTTTCTTTTTGTAAAGTCATCCAGAATCGCCAGCGCTCGCGATCTTAGTCTCGTGATGAAATTTGATCTTGACTTACGCGCGATCAAAAACTACGGTGTCGTAAAAAATCGGTTCGTTAGTTGCGGTCATGCGCGTAACTAGCCTGGTGGATTTTGTATTAACCATTTTTTTCTTTAAAGCAAAACAAAGTCGATGCTAATTCCTCTGTGTCATTGGATTGTTATCATTTTCTCATTGAAAACAATCCACGGAAAACGTGAAATGCGAGCGTATCCCAAGTATAAGTCAAAACGAGCCACAGCGCATAAGCTGTACTTGTCACCAACAGGCGAGATGAGCTGTTTGGTCAAAGGATTGAAGCTTCTGAACCAGGCCGACCCTTGCGTTCAGGTCATGGTCCAGGACACCGGCGAACACGTGATCGTGGCCGCCGGCGAGGTGCATTTGCAGCGATGCTTGGACGACCTGCGAAACAGGTCAGTGCCCCCCGTGACCGGCGAATTGAATGTGAAAACCTGCCCCCCCGGCAAGCTTTTGGGAAATGCTCTGCTTGCGTTGTGCAGAGATGGGCGTTTGGGAAATGGAAATAGCGCCATATTTGTTTACTGAATTTATCGAATCAGTCCTTACTAAAGTTTTATGTGTGCAATTTTGGAATCTGCGACTCGTTGAAGACTGAAGGAAACGCGTTTTCAAACTTGTTCCTGCGGCACAGGATATGATGTTGTGCTTGGTGCGGTGTTCCTCCATAAACCAGCGATAATGATGTCACAAGTTACCATGGCATTTGCACAAAGTGACGACACTTAAGCTGACCCGGAGTCGTAGTCGAATTATCAGCTGTGCCATCTTAAATATCATCTACGTAACGAAATAATTGCCCGAAAATACTCAGCGAAAGTCGCATTACACTAAGTTTCTTGGTACGTGCATTCAATATTCACGCATAGTGGCAACCCCAGTGTATCGCCTGTGTTGAAACACCGCTACAAGCTTCGTTTGTCTTTATTTTGTGCAAGCACACATCAACCTTCTCGACGGGTGGATCGTTTCGGGCGCTGTTTGTGTGCGCCCGACAACGCCATTATTATTGTTTGTTTATTTCTATTCTATGTCGATATACTTTAGCGAACAAAGACGTCTCGGCACTGCGACAATATCGGTGGTGTCGCGGAAAAAAATTGCGAGTGCAGCTTGTCAGACGTCACTGTACGGTTGTCTGCTGACGTAGACTCTTTTTTGCTGAAGATTCGCGAAGATAGAGATCAATGCTTCGGAACCAATCGTTCCTTTTCGCGAAACTGTCATTCCTCGCCCGAAGGTGGATGTGCTCAACGAGTTGATTGGCACGCAAGAGAAGAACATGATGCAGAAATGGGTCAACGTTGGCAAAGACAAAGGTTGGCCGAGTGCATAGCCTTGGTTCTCGTTTGTTTATTTTGTATGTTTGCAGGTGGTTCGTTGTCGAGTAACAATAGCAAGTTTTCGTTGACCAATAATTTTTTCCCGATTTAATTTTTACATCATTTTCTTCTTCAAGGCGTTTTGAGCGCGTGCGCATTACGTTTATTGCGCATGCGCAGGCTGAACTAATAGGCTTCCATATAACAGAAGTTTCAAGTCGCTGCGGTCTAGCCTTTCTTGGGATTTATTTGCTATTGAAACCGATAAGGCTTCAAATAAACAGTGAATCAGAGTCAAGTTACAAATCAGACGCCTGGTTGTGAATGTTGTCTCCAACTCAGTTTTTTTGAAAAAAGCAATTTTTTGCGTGCAGCTGAATCAACCATCGGCAATCGAAACTAATTCGTGAACTGCAAAAATTTAAACCGTTTGAACCACGCTGTTATCAGCAGAATCCCGACCGTGTTCGCCAAGCTAGCCCCCTCCCCCCTGGGCAAAGATCGACATCGGCTAGCACCGGGTTCAGTAACAAAGTGCTTGTTCTGCGCAGCCATCACTTTACAAGCAGCGCTTTCCATGTTTTCAGAAAGCGGCGAACCGTCCGACACTGGTCAGCAGCAAAACGTCAGGAGGGCGAACGCGCGCAAGGATGGTGAAGTAGAGGCGCAGACACCGAATAAGATGTGCACGCTGGTGGTGAGGTGAGGACGGTATTTTCGAGCAGGGACCGAGTTTCAGGAGGAAATGGAGGGAGATGTCCCCACAACTTTTGACCAAGGGGGACACACAATATCTTTCGTCCCCCAATATTTTGTGATAAAAAATGTTTGTTACAAATTTTGTGCGTTTGTGGTTCGAAATTATGGTCTGAAAACAACAAATTAATTAATACCCAAATGAATGTCTAGGCAATTGGCTGATTAATCGATATTTTGGCCATTAGTTTCGAACCACAAATGCTGGAAGGCCAATTAAGTCTCTAAAAAAGCGGATGCCAATTTTTTAGTAAGAAACGAAAAGTTTCCTCTTGGGGTTGGGGCCCAGGGCCGGATGACGTCATCCAAAAACCCTAAACTTACCCCAACTGTGACGCCACTCATAAAAAGACTTAATCCAAAATTTCCAAATATTGTTTAATCGAAACAAGAAAACTTTCCGTATCTTTAGAGGATTTGAACAGCTCTCTAACTCCATCGACTGGCGAGTTATGGCCGGTTATATTTCAACCAAAATGGCCAAAGTTACCTTTTTCTGGACTGAAAGGGTTAAAGAAGTTTAATACTACCCAGCCTTCCAGCAGAGTACTTATTTCAACCTTGGCTATTTTTGCAGAGACTTTGAATTCGTTAAATTGTTCTGCTTCACCAACTCTTTCCGCCGTGTTTTCTTATCGCGACAGCGCTTCGTGAACGACCGTCAACGCAGTGATAACAAAAACGTTAGCGCAGCCAAACGCGCTTTTACTTGCAAGTTAAGATCCACTTCAATCTTTCGCAGAGCGCTCCCTTTGCCCCCGGAGGTCACGAAGCTGCTGGAGCAGAACGCGGATGTGATCCGGATATTGTCGCAGATGGAGTCCCTGCTCAAGGACATGCTCCTGCAGAGGAGGAGGCGTCTGGAGAGCACTGGGAGCAGCACCGGAGGCGATGACGTGGTCGAGGTGAGGAACATCTACATCTAGTACGAAAACTGCGTCTGTCGTCCGCTCACTTTCAGTCCTGTAGCATCAGATGGATACTCTTTTAACTCAAGATACTGCTCTGTTCTCTACTTTCGTGTCGATATGCGAGAACATTACGGTTTCGATTTTTTTAATGGCGTTGCCATGAATGCGGCGTCAACCTCACCATCCACACTTTTTCAAAATAACCGTCAGTTGCTATGTTCCGTCTTGAGGTGTGCAGATGAACAGCATCACTAGGCTGTTTGCGCAGTGAAATCTCATTCTCGCAACGAAGGGTAAAAATTGGAAAAGCACGAAAACAAGGAGAAACGATTTGAATTAAACGTGTGTGTAGTTCGTATTTTGATTATATTTCATACTCATTCTGCGTAAAGTTTCTAATTCATTTCGAACTCTGCTAACTCAGCCTTAAAATACTGATGCTCGCCAAAACAACCGTTGACTCTGACGTGTGAAGTTTTATTGGAGAGAACACTGGTCAGTCGTGGTACTTGTAATATTTGCACACATTAGAAGTTAGTGTCTGAATCACGTAACATTGAATAGATTACATGGACTGTATATATCGTCGGGCTGTCTCCGCGTAATGCGTGCATCCGTTCATTCTTCCCTTGAATTGTATGCATTGTTTGACTGTATGTAAAGGATGGACACGCCGAAAGCGGTATCGTAATCCTCCGGTCGCTATAAATCCATGTTAAACTACCCCCGCCTCGCTAGTTTTTTCGCCGAGACATTTCGGTCATTTGTGCCATGGTAGTGTTAAAACTCGTCGCAACAGTATTCACTGGTCCGTATTTTCGGACATTATGACCGAATTTACATATTTTTTTGGTCATTTAAAAAAACTGTCGGTCTGTGACCGAAAAAAACCTACCCCCCCAATTTCATGTTAGTTCAGAATCGCCAGATCTATGTTGATCCTATTCGAGCGTTTTCCAATTAGGGATGTCGAACTCCGATTGGAGCAATCCCTAACAACTTCGCTGTTCTAGGGTGATGTGGAAAAAGAAAGTGATCGAATAAAGCCAGGACTGGAACCGATCGACAGCGCGATACACAAAATACAAGCGCAGTTGAAAGTCAAACGATCGACTCTGGAGCTGCTGCGCAAATTCAAGTCCGACTTGGACGCGTCGTTCGAGAAGGCCGGCCGGCGAAAGTGGGCCGGCGCCACTGACCGCATTTGGGCGTTTGGTCCCCGCGGCAACGGACCCAACTTGCTGATCAACCGCGTCCCGTGGTACGAACGTCCGTCTCTGTGGGCGTGCGTCACTTCCGGCGACGCGGAGTGCGTTTCCGATTCTTTCGGGTCGTTCCACGAATTCGATCACAGCCTGGTCAGTGGCTTCCAGCTGGCTGCTTTATCTGGACCGCTGTGTGAAGAACCTATGCAAGGCGTTTGTTTTGTCATCGAAGACTGGAAGCAAGAAAGGACTTCAGGTGAATCCGCCACTACGTCGCCACCCAGCGACTCACCGTTGCCTGATGACATTGAGGCAGGTGGAGCTAGTGAGCAACCCAAACGAAGCGGCCCAGGTGTCACGTTCTCCAATGACCTTTCGAACGAGCAAGCAGCGAAGACTGAAACAAGGTAAATTTTTAAGAAGAGTGTTGGTGCTACATTATTTTTACTGTAGATTGTCTGAACTCCCCTGTCAGTTCAAAACTGTACGCATCTTGTCACTTTAGTTATGCGAAAACAACTTCCGACAAAAGGCCAGTTTCTAAAAAATTCCTGGCTTCTTAGCTTTTACAAAATGCTATATCTGTAGAAAGCATTTTTATCGATGTGGGAAAGATGTTTACTGGAAGTCCAGGTCATTCAAAGTGTTCGTTTGATTTGCTCTTTGATCGTTATTTTTGACCAATACATTCCAAATGTTTCCAACCCGCAGCTGTCTGGAGACCGCCGAACAGTTACTAACCCACTGAGCTGAAATTACGGCCGTCCCTTCGTTCGAGAAAGCGAGCGATTTTTTTGTAGCGCCTTTAGCTACTTTGTGTATGATTCGTCCACAAGCCGAATGTTTTAAAAATTTGACACAGCCTTTTTGCTGAGCGCTCTTTCAGCAAAATTTCCTTGTGAGTTGTGTTTTTCAAGCGACCGCAAACGTGTGCTCACATCTGAAAGTTTGCCATTCGCTAACAGGTTCGATGTAAGAAGCACCAACGTACTCAGTACTGCTGCTCTAAGGTGCTTAGATTGTGACGACAACTGTTTCCAAAAAGCCTCCAGTCTAAATGGAGCGTGTATTCCTTTTTTCGCAATCGCAAGCTATTCCGCCATTTCCGCTCCGCCCACAGGTCACTGTTTGTTTCTTGACCAGGACAGACAGGCACGCGTACGGCCCCATGTCGGGCCAATTAATATCGACCACGAAAGAAGCCTGTCGGCGCGCTTTCCAGGCTCAGCCGCAAAGGTTAATGGCAGCAATGTACACGTGCGACGTTCAGGCCACCGCCGAAGTTTTGGGTGAGTGGAAAGAGGCGACGTGTCTGAAGTCGAACTAAACATCTGTGACAACCAAAAGGCCTAGCGAGGTGTTGATGTTGTTGGCTTATGGGTCAGATGATCTTGTTGGCGTCGCGCAAAAAGATTTTTAAAAGTTGAGATGCTTTTCAACGAAGCTTGTAACAAACACTGATTAATTCTGTAGTTGCTTTATCTTTTGTTGATCGTTTAGCACGCCATTTTAAACGGGTTTGCACAACATATTGCGTTTGTGCTGAGTTAGGAGTACTTAACGAGATGTTAAACGTTATGCCTGTGTGAATCAACACTGCGGTTAATTGTTGCTCGTAAGAAACACCTGTTAAATAAGAAAAGCTGTTCCTCTGATAACTTGAGAGCAAGCATTTTTCAACGGAGTAGAATCATCCGCTTCAATATTCAACTTTTGCATTTTTTCTGCTGTTTTTGCATTTCCACAGCCATCAGTTCTCTTCGCAAATTGCAAACCAGTGACCCGGTTAATGTTTGCCATTAAAAACTCCTCACATTGCCACCACGTGCGTATTTTAAAAATCGCTTCGCCATGCTTAACTGTTTACAACCTCATGCCCGCATTTTTAACTGGTTATGCTGTCAAGCCATCTCTTTCTCAAAACCAAGCTTGTTTGTGAAGTCAGCATCAATCCTCAGGTTATATTTTTACGTGATCGCTTAGTTTTCGTTTTTTGTAAGCAGAGTGTTTCTTATTTTCAGTTTTTTTTGTCCTTTTGTGGCAGGTAAAGTTTACGCTGTTCTTGGTCGAAGGGAAGGCAGGGTGCTCAGCGAAGATCTCCGAGATGGCACTAGCTCCTTCAACATCGTTGCCACCCTTCCGGTCGCCGATAGCTTCGGATTCGCCGAAGAAATCCGAAAACGCACGAGTGGTCTGGCGTCTCCTCAGCTCGTTTTCAGCCATTGGGAGGTGGGTTGTCGTGCTTCGACCGACAAACCCGACACTTTCGAACCAAACGACGCCAAAAATACTCCTCGAACACTCCTCGCCCGTTACCAGGAGCTCATTCTATTCATCTTGTCGCGAAAATGTCTTTGTCTGAAAGTTAACCCCCCTAATACTGCCCGAAACGTGCTCGTCTTATCCCTGTTGGTGCGTGCCCGCCACATAAACGTTGGATGCTTCTTTGCTTGGAATCCCACCGCGCAACTGTTAATAGCCGTCCTTGTGTTGTTCCCAACCAACAGTTACGCTGTAAACTAGAGCAGCTATGTCCAACCGAAAATGCTTACTTAGCCAAAAATTACGTCACTATCTTAACCAGAGCCGCACATTAAATGACATATCAATGAGGGCCGCACATTGAACGACTTACTTAGCTTAAGCTATTGCGCTGACAGAGTTCGAATCCTAACTGCAATGGTAACGACTGTTTGGCACCTTTAACCACTCCCTAAGTGTGATTTCATAGGTAAGTTTAGTGCCAGTGTAACAAGGGTACAAATAAAAAAACTTGTAAAAACTTTTGCACCGAAGTGCCTGTGGACATGTGGAAATCTCCCAGCACGCAGTACAGACGTAATAAGTGGCACTGAGGACCACCTGCTTCAAAATTGTCAAGTTTAAGATTATCAAAATAAGGACAGGTTGCCAGTATGTAGCATACTTATACTGCAATGAAAACTAAACTGGGCCGCACAATACCTTTGGCTGGGCCGCATGTGGCCCGCGGGGTGGACATGGCCGGACTAGAGGCAATGTCTTGTCATTTTCCTGCGTCTCCGTTTCACGCGTTTTTCTTAATATTTGTTTGCCAGGTCGTCACTAGCGACCCGTTTTGGGTTCCCACGACCGAAGAGGAAATCCAGCACTTCGGCGAAAAAGCCGACTTCGAGAACCAGGCCGCGAAGTACATGAACTCTGTCAGGAGACGCAAGGGTTTGTTTGTTGAAGAAAAAACCGTGGAACACGCGGAAAAACAAAGAACTTTGGGAAAAAACAAATGAGAATGTTTTTTATTTACGTGAAACGTACTCGTGGGTGGTTTGGAAGGCGCGGAAGATAAACTTGTGCTGCTCAGTTCACTGTGGTCTATCCATCTATGCTGGCCAACCCACTGGGATGCTTGTGAGCCGTGTTTAGTCTACTGAACTCCGTTACGCGTTTTTCTGCGGGACGTTTACTAGACTTCATTCTATTTCCGGACATGGAATATTCTTCCGTTCTAATGTAAACCTTGGCACGATGCGCTAGTTGTAGCGGTCCGTCAGGTGTTTGGTGCAGAGGAAATTGATTTAAGTTCGCCATTCCACTGAACTTCTATAGACGTCAATAGGTTTGGACAGCGGTGATGCGTTGGTTAACTTTGGAGGTGGCGACCGTTGTGAGCTCAATCCGCTTGCATGGTAGCACAGGTTTTAAACAAACGCAATATTTTCATCGCCCTCAATCTGTTGGCCTGAGCAAGCTACAAGCACTTTTCCACTCGGGCAACGAAATCTCAATAATACGTTGAATCTTTTCTGTGCAAACAATTAGGTAGTATTTCTCATTCGTCGCAGGTAGGAAATGCCCTTAAGAATTTGCCTGCCCGTTTGTTTCGTGTCGCACTGCGGTCAAACAGAATGTCCTCGGCCTAATGCGATGAAGATCGCCTCCACGTGTGTCGCCGCGATGTACAAGCTGAGTGCGTCCTTGTGTCTGCGGCACCACCGAAACAAACGTGCTGGTTGTCGATCGATTGCCTGATGTAATTTACATCATGCGTGCTGAGCCGCACGGCGCTGTACAACTTGATGTTAAACAGTCCTTGCTTTGTGAAACCGTTCGGTGTGTTCTTTCCTGGCGAGCTTCCGTGCTCGACCGCTTCGGAAAAGCATTATTCGTGCAGAAAAGTTTTGAGGCGACATTCCTTTCTCTTGGCGTTTTTTACCGCGGTGCGATGTGGAGTTGTTTGCAGTTTGCCGTGTTGCGTTGTCGGGGTTAAGTAACTTGCCACTTATTCCAACGCGCTGTTGGTGCCAGAAGAGAAGCGATGGTTCGCTGTGAAAAAGCGGTTGTGAGTTAAACCGAACTTCGACAGTTATGCGTTGTTGGATTTCTGAAATCGTTGCGTTTAGATCGAAAAAGTGTGGTCGGTGTCTGCGGCTGCTGTTCCAGTTCGCGTGCAAACAGTGAAGCGCGTTTGTCTGTCATGAAATACTACGAAGCAAACGAGACCTTTGACTCCATCAAGTCAATGCTGTAACGAGGTGATTTTTTTCAGAAGTTACGGCGCGTTGAAAGCAACGTTACTTGCAGCCTGCGGACCCATTCCGTTTACGCTGCAGCATGAAGTTCTGATCACAGACGTGAGCCTAAAATCGCGACAGGTTTTGTTGGTTGTGGATTCATGCATAGCGGCATTGCCGTTTGTCTGAAGCTACGTTTGATTAAACTTGTATTCATTTCAAACACATAATAGCCAGCAATAATCCGAAACTCCTACACCAGCATTGTTGATCCAAAACGTAGACGAACGAGACCACGAAACAATACTGTGATCTGTACACGGCATTTACTCGATTGTTAGCCGCCCTTGATTGTAAGCCGCACGAAATGGTGTTAAAAATTAATGTAAAGCGTACTTGAACATAGCTTACCTAAGTCTCTGAGATACTTTCGCGTACTATACCACGAATCACGTTCAATTGGCAACCATGGTCTGCCTTCTGTACATCATAATCCCTCCTGTGACTGATGTACACGTGATGCTGAAGAGAATAGAATGCGAAAAGAGTTTGTTCGACAAAACGTAGCCAAGGCAAGCTAGAGCGTCATCTATACCTTTCGATAGGGTAAAGAAATAAAAATTGTAAGCCGCCCTTGATTATAAGCCGCATGAAATGAAAAAAAAAACTTTGTAATCCGCGGCTTACAATCGAGTAAATGCGGTAATCGTTTCAAGTAACGTGTATCTGCCTCTCTTAAATTCCAAGCCAGCACCATCAATATGCTGCGCGAATCCAGCGAACCAACGGATCCTTGCATTGCTGGTTCAACTGAAGATGCAGTTCCACTCCATGGCTTGGTACGCTAGTTTTCCAAAACTTAAGGTTCTCTCACAATCAAATAAATCTGGGTAGATTTTCTAGAACTCGCGGCGCTCTGAAGGTATTTCGTTGGCATTCGAATGTGGCGAGGAGTAACGCTTCTCATCCAGCAGCATCGCGAACCGAAAATTCGCGCTTCACCTACGTTCAGGTTCGTCGCAGTCTATTGCGACCTGACGTATCGGCTGGGCGTAACTCGCCGACCCGCGATCGCCCGCTCCAAGTTGTCCACCAACGCAACCCAACTTAAACCTCTGCTGAACGCCTGATGTCATGGCAGGCCGTTCGTACAGTTGCTCGTTCGTCAGCGTGAGGTCGGCACCGTCGAGGTGGGGTTGACTACGCCGACGCCCTGAGGTCGTATTGGATCTGGTTCTGAACATTAGGCCCAGTTCAAGCGGTTCACGTCCCAGAGATCGTGCCCGCCTGCTGTAGTCCGCCAATCTGCGAGGACCGTGTTCCCGGCAGTCAAAATACCACTTCCTTAAGCTCCTGTTGGCGTCCTCCCCACATGGGCTCGCTGGCAAGCGACGTTTCATGGGGTATCGGAAGTAACCATCGCTGCTCATTTTCTGGAGGGTCCTGCACTGCCTGTTATTGACCAAACGCGTAGTCTTATAAGAGGCGGACAGTGTGGGAGCCTGTGGAACTTTTGCTGCTGGATAAACACATTCCCAATGTTCGAGTAACTGTTCAGGTACCGCTTTGCCGTTTGGTTCCTCGCAGTGAAGTCCGTGCTTCTGATCATCTGCAAAGTTCGTAGAAGCTTGAAGCTTCCGACCCGCTGCAAACTTCGAAGAGAAGGTTAGGTGACTGTCAAGATGTCGAGTTCGTTCGAACAAGGTTTTATTATGATTTGATTGAAGATCTGTGCTTAGCATAGTGTTTTCGCGACTTTCCGCCGTTGCCCCAGTGTTGGCTCTGAAACAATATAACAAACAGATTTAAGATTTTTTGTCTTTAACCCACGGCATGACAACTGTGCGTTGCCAAACTGCCCACCGGCTGACAGCGAGCACGTTTTCAAAACAAGTAAAATTTAACAGGCTTATTAAAAGCAATGTGTACTTTTAGATCGTGCTGATTTATTTCACTTCACAGATTTCCCGATAGCTAAGCTACGTATTGCATCCGTCGTAACAATGTTTTTCAAACAAAGCACTTTCTTCCCGTTAAAACTCTTCTGGTAAGAAATTGAAAAAACATGAAACAGGTACACTAAGGCGAAGGCCCGTAACCAGCTTGGGACACCAGGGCAGGAGAAGAGTTTTCTGAGGGGGGCCCAAATTTCACATCGATGGCACCAACACATTTTTCCAGGGGGAGCGCCCCCCTGTGCCCCCTTATTTACGGACCTGGGTACACTTACAATCTTATCAGCCGAAGGTGGTCCAACATATTAATATGTGACAAACAAACAATGCGAACGACGTATTTCTGGACGATGCCAAACTCGCGTGCACGTTTGCGTTAACAGTATAGAAGCGGATATACCTGCGAAATAATCGAGTAAGACTTCGCTCCAGAGTTCCGCACCTGCCTTGCAAAGGCGACGCGATGCAGGCAAAACTTGAAATGAGTGTAACAACAAGCGATAGCCAAGCTGCAACAGCTGAGGCCCCGAATCCATGTCGCACGAGCACCGGCACTGCGTAAACTTCGCGGGGACGACGACTCATCTCTGTGCGGCAGAGAAGGGCGAAAACAAACATCCCGGATATCAAGAGTACCCCTGCAGTAGAAAGCTTGCTTTGACGACTTGATCTTGAACGAAAAATTGCTATTCACTTAGGGCAGTGGTTCTTAACCTTTCTACCCACTCGTACCCCCTAAGCTTTCGTTAAATTTTCTCGTACCCCTTGTCTGAAATCAAATAGTAATTGATACTAAGTTGTAGAAAATTAGCATAGTTGCCTGATCACATGAGAC
>JGI24021J15306_10008551_pt1 | contig 12602 bp, 9 predicted proteins | sample Ectturendosymbi1_FD_15306 | JGI IMG/M metagenome (IMG submission 15306) | reverse complement strand
CCCCCCAAAGCCCCCCCCCCCGTGGCAACGGGACTGGGCTGAGCAACTGCAAGTCAAGGGCTACATGGAAAGCTGCTGACAACCGCAAGATTAACACTGATAGATAGATAGATAGATAGATAGATAGACAGATAGGTGAGGCTGTGTAAAGATATGCTCACAAGCCAACGAAAATGCGTTCCAACCTAAATGTTTTAAATAAACCAACTTCTTTGACAGCAACGTTTTTAAGAGTAACAAGCGAATCGTTATTCTACACTGCACAGCAGCCGACGTTTACAATACAATGTCACCTTGCTCCTGGAAAGAAACGTAAACTGATGCCTCTCCGCTGTTTCCATACTTTTCATCGAACGCAACATCGGATACAGAATAGCTTGTATGGATCACCTACAAAGCAGCTGCGTTTAGTGGCTTTGCATGTAAACGGTTAAGCAGTCACGGAACGTTGTCAGCAAGGGCTTACTTTTCCAATGACCAAGCGACATGGAGACACACAGAGGACAAATGCTTACAGTGCTGCCAGTCAGTTCGCCAGCGTTGGTCACATTGAACACGATCAGTTGCTGTTCTTCCGGGGTGAGACGCACAGCGTGAAAGTTGTTTCTAGAAATGAATTCCCGTTCGTAGCCAGTGTCTATGGCGGTAAAAACAAAAAAAACACAGATCATTTTCCAGAGGTGTTCCCGCTGAACTTTCCCGGCAAAAGTTATCTTCGTGTCGAATGTAAAAGAAAATCCGACTTAAAGTGCATTGCAGTTGTCTGGGTCGCCTGTTTAAAATACTGAAAGCTTCGACGTTAAAAAAACTAAAAATTATATCTCTACCACTTTTTAAGTTTACCAAATGTTTCTAAATTCATGCCAAGCTGCTCGCGTTTCAAAACAACGTGAAATGTCGCACTTATATTTGGAACATTTTCACAAGCAGCTAACGTAATGTCCTAACCAACGACTTTGTAAAAAAATTATATTACTATTTGTTTTGAGCTCTTTTATAGATCCAGTGTCCCACAATCCGAACCGCCAGTTGGTGCTTTTGAAAACTGCTGAGAAATGGGTGAATATAGCAATAGGAGTGTTTAGAGTTTTGCAGTACACAAAAAGCTAACACTATTTCTGTTTCCCATGCTGATAAACATGCTTTTGTTCATACGCATTGCGGCAGTTTCAGACTTTTAGTTCTTTGATCAAAAACAGTTTCGACTGAAGTAAGGTATTTTCCTGCTTTCTTTGTCCCGTCTCAAATTTATTTCCAGCACAACTTCGTGTTAGCAGCCATGAAAAACGTTTTCATCTCATTTTACCGCCGTCCAGCACGACCGTGCGCGTCGTGCAGTCAACTGTCAAACTCTTCGCTGTGTCGTTCGGCATTCGAACGCACGTGACTCGGAGCAGACCGCCGATTGGCTGGTAAGAGAAATCTTCCGGAAAGCAGTTGTGTGCTCGAAGGTCTATAACGTCGTCCTCGTAGAGCAGCGTCTTGAGATCGAGCATATAAACCATCTGCACGCACCAAACGAGCCAGACGCGGCATGAAATATTTACGACGTATACAATGCAGACCAGTGGAACAGCGTGAAACCGTAAGCAAATTATTTCAAGGGGAGCTGCAGGCAAAGTAAAAATTTGTTTTCTCAGAGCGAAAAATCATAATTTCTTTTTTAGAAACGTCGACAACTTTATTTGAATGCGGCCAACATCTTTTTTTTAAACTTTTCTGTTAAAAACATACTTGACGACGCATGACATAGATCAACAACAAATGTTCCATAGAACAATCTACATTGGCGCTATGGATCGCAACAAAATTGTTTGTATGAATATCTAAAAAACACATTACATGTTTCTGTCATCTGGCTACCTCTCAATCTTGAGTAGGGTTTGGTTTAGGGGCGAGGCTTAGATTACCATTATCCTCAAAATTTCGCACTGGGTCTTATTGGTTTTAGTTTAGGCTTTAGGGGAAACGCAGTAGTAATGAAACAAACTGATGCAGCATTTGAAGTTTCAAACAAAAACGCAGTAGTTAAACAAATTCTCGAAAAGCTCACAATTTTACCTGAAATCATTACTTATTGCACAAAAAGCAGCAAGTAGCCAAAGTTGAAATTGGTTGTTTGTAACAAAAACGATGGAACAATGGCCACTGCAACCGAAACCAGCGGCATGATAGAGAATTATAGAGAATTTCTGCTGTAGTAAATTTCAGGTGTGATCTTTAATTTTATTATAAGGCTTTTAGATTTTTTTGTTTGCCTAATACAAAATACCTGTGTCAAATCTAAAAGTTTCAAACAAGTCGAGGAGTAGCTTTAGTAGTTTAGACTTTGGACCAGTCGTTGCCTCACATTTGAGTGGTCGGCGCGCAAGCCATGAAACAAACACAACGCGTAGGAAGTCTTTTGAGGTTCCACCAATGGACAAACAACTGCAACTCATGCACTACGCGTCTGGACTTTATCCACATGCTTTCCTCGCACCTGTTGTCGGCTGTGGGCGACGAACGCGTGTCCGGAGCGGGTGTTGATCGCGTTTTCCGGAGGCACGAAAAACGAGAAGACCGACAGGTCGACCCGCTCCCCCCCATCGAGCGGCTGGACTTGTGCGGCGATGTGCGTCCCGGGAACGCTGGCCGACGCTATGACGTGGATCGTGGATCTGTCACGTGACTCGTCGACCCAGCAATGTACAAACAGCTGAAAAGCGAAGTTTGCAGAGTTTTGAAAAAGTTTTTGATAAAACTTTGTAACATGTTTTTGATTCCGACTACATTTGTTAAGTTCAGGAGATTCGTTCTCCTGTAGGCTAGGAAATAAGGCCTGCTGTAATTCCATCTTCACCCAAATGTTTTTATGCTAAAAGTCTCAACCTACTAAATGTACACAGACGACGAAACGACCTCTTGTAAACACTTCATTGTTGAACTTTGCTCCTCGTGGTACTGTGTATACATTCACAAGCTGTTTGTTAGGACAAGGGCAGGCGATATTTCACCCCTAGTCAACAAACATTTAACAGTTGAGATTACTTTTAGCGGAAGCTCTAATTTTATGCCTTCACACCAGTGGTTCCCAAACTGTGGCACTCGTAATGTTGGTGACACGCTGGAACCTTTCAGGTCGTGAACGGCCGACGTCAAGTTGATAGGGTTTTTTTTGAATCAAGGCTTTGAATCAATGATATCAGAGCTTTTCAACAGCTCTGACAAATCAAGCAAAATGGCATTGGTGATATTACATTTGTGGTGTCATGTTTGCTCGTGGTTTTTCTTCTTGCCGAAAAAATTTGTAAGCAAAAATACCAAAAGGAAATTTTACTATGATTTGTAAAAAGAGTTTTATGCCTTCAAAAGCATGGATAAGTTTAAATAAAAGGCCGCAAGCATATCTTGCGACAAACCCTGCACTGCTGGTGACCTACATTCGAGACTGTTATCTTCGTTATTTTGAAAACCTCTTAGATTCGAAGCCGCAATTGTTGAAGTAGTTGACCTGCTGGAAAGCTAAAAAGGCATTTTCAGCCCTTGCATCAGTTTTCGGACGGCCTGATGAACCACACCGGGAAACGTTTTCCACACTGATATAGTGCTCAGGCAGCGAATAAGTTCAAATGCGACCGAACCACTTTTTTCGGAAACCGGATACGCAGCGCTAGTGCACCACCAAGTGGTCCGCGGTAAAAGAACATCGGAAATCATTGCTTTACATGGTTGAAGAATGGTGTAGAATAGACTATAGATAGTTGGAACAGTCATTATGCTACCAACTTGAAATATTAAGCAAGGGCGAACACTATCAAGAAAATAATGTGCTGAAGCATTTATTAATTTCACTAACAATTTTGCGGCATAACAAAACCAATCAAACCATCACACCAGTAGGCCATTTCACGATCATTCTTTGTAACTAAACAATCTTTCACTGATGCACTCCGGCTGATATCCCCTAATAATGGTTTTCCACGACAAAACCCAATTAAAGCAAATCGGGTTGCATCCAGGCCCGTAGCCACGGGGGGCATTCAGGAACAGTGCCCCAAATATTTTCTGTGCCCCCGAAATTTTGTTGTGCCCAGAAAAGTTTGGTTTAAACATATAATAAAAACAAAAATCTTGCCCACCTAAAAATTTATATCACCCCCCTAATTTTAAAACCTGGCTACGGGCCTGGCGGCATGAGCATCATGGACGTTGAAACACGGACTTTTGCAGGCAGGACGACTTCACCTGATCAGTGGAGGGAACGTAGGTCAACGCCGCCGGGAGTGGATCCGTAGACAGGACCTCTACAGCTCGCTGGAGTTTGGCGTCTATCACGACGATCCGGTTTTCATTTGGTTGAGCGGCGTAGATGAATCTTGAACCGGCGGCAACCGCCGAAGACCAGTTGCAGTGTCGTTCACCATCCGGCAAACGTACTTTGCACAGGAAACTCTGAAGGTAAACACTGCGTTGCGAACATGACTCAGCAATTTTTCGGTCAAATTCCAGCGGTAGAAATCTTCTATACAGGAGATTGGTGACGGCAAAGCTTTTCGTATTATCTGATTCAAAAAATTAAACGGATTTGTTTACTTTGTGAAAAATTTTTCATGGGGAAGCGCGCGAAACGCTTTTTCTTGACTCGACGTTCGGCGCAGGACTAAACAGAAAACTTCAATTTTTCGACGATAAACTGCAAACAACGTTATTTCACAAGACTGCTGAAAGAATTCATCTGTGGAAGAGGCGAGTTCCTGAAAAAAATGTTCATCAAACAAGAAAACTGTTCTCTTTGTTTAATTTTTTCTTTCAACAATTTCTAAATTATCTGACTCGCAGCTTAAGTGGTTTGTATACTTCTTATTGGTAAACAACAATTATCGATTGCTTTCATGGCACTTTAGAAAGTAAACCTACCAATGGCAACAAATGTCGCCGTAAAGAAAAACCGCAAGATCGACTTTTTTCCGAGCAAATTATCACAGAAGAGAAATTTGTTTTCGAAATACTCATGCATGACGTCACAATGAGCCTCGCAACGTCACTCACTTGCCGCAGCAACCCTGGAACTGCTTCATTTGAACCAATACTTCGAACTGTTCTGCAGGTTCTCGGCTGCACGACCAGGACACCGGAATCGTGGAAGGCGAAGAAGGAGGCCACGTTGCGATCGATGTCGGAGGCTGCCGTGACATCAACAGAAGCCGCGGTAAACCTTCGCGTTGAGGAAAACCCCATCGATCCGCATGACGATATTTTCGAAGCCGCAACAGTGCGACGATTGCAGTGCGTGGGCGAGATCTCGTTCGGCTCTCGGCAATAGTGACATCATCGGAGAACCAATAACGAAATCTCGCAGTGACGTGAAACATTGCTGTCCGCTTTGGTAAATAGCTGAATTGCGACCAGCTATGAAAATGCATTATGTGACGTAATGTGTGGGAGTGTGCGCGACGACAAATTAACGGTAACATTTGCATGCGGCGACAAGTAGTCGCGTTGTGATGACAGGTTAAAAAGACTTACAAAAATCTTCATTTGCACAAAATGAAATCTGAAAAGCCAGAGCGTGACGAAACGTTTGACGACCGATTGTGGTAGAGGAGATTGCACAGAGAGAGGAAAGACAAATCTTAAGAACATTAGCTTGCAAGGAAAGATCAATTCATAGAATTTCTTCTCGCTCACGATTCTGTTCTACACACAGCTCGAAACAGGGACTTTGAGTGAGATTATAAGAGCGTTTTCTTCATTTTGAGTTAACAGTTTTTTATAATAGCTATTTCTGTGTTATCAAACACATTATGCACTGCTTGTTTTTAGTTCTGTATCTGCATTGGTTTTATTCTCTGACATTCATTAAGACTTCATCGCATAATTAGAGTCTGGTTATCTAGTGAAAAAAAACCTTCTGCAACTGTTTTTAACTCAAGAAACGCTGTCGTGCGAAAATACTACCATGTCAACCGCACTTGCAAGAAGAAAACATTCTATGCGGCTGCGTTCCGAAATGTTAGAGCACATGCAATGGTCGCATTCGTCCCATACCAGGTTGCGCGTTCGAATCTTCAACAAACACGGCAGCGATGTCCTCCCCGTGACCGGCAGGATTCGAGGCGAAACAACTGTACGCGGCGCTGTCCGATGTAATGGCCCTGTTAATGTGCAGTTCTGTGTTGTTGCCTGAAAGCAGAAAAAGAGAAAATAAAATGCGTTTATTAATTATCGGTCAGTGAGTTGCCTTTGAACAAAATCGATGCATTTAGTCTGATATTGTGCGTGTGCGACGCGCCAACAACGAACGATTTGATTGGATCGTTTTAAATGCTCCACCAAATTGAGAAGAGCTTTTGTCACTCGCAAGGCTTACTTAGAAGCAGCAGTCCATCCGTCGTTGAAACTACGTCTTCTCCATTGATTCGCCACCTGATCTCCGGCGCAGGCCTTCCAGTAGCTCGGCATTCCACTGTGAAGCTGCTTCCGATGGGCCTGTGTTGAGTTAGGGGATATACCTGAGACCAGAAAAACAACATGGGATAACATCTACAAGACTGGTGCTACAATGATGTAAGGAGACGTCAACAATTAAGTGAACTTTGGAGGAGCTAGCGAAAACCTGTGTGAAGTAAAGTCTGTCCACTTTAAGATTTGGGCAAGATTCGGCTGATCAAATTTGTAAGCAGCTGAAACGGTACTGACGTCATTTTAAGTTCTGCAACAACTAGTCAAAGTCTGTTTTATTACGATTATTGTTAAGCAGCTAATAGCAGCACGACCAACAACGTAAAGCAGTTGAAAAGCTACTACGTCAAACAGTGAACGTAAAAAATTGTACAACCAGCATGTTTATCGACTTGGCCCGGAATTGAAGCAGTTTTTGTACAAGAGCTCGGGGCTGAAACTGATTCAGCTGCAAAGCACTGAATAAGGTTGACTTGTCCTTGCCAGAATCATCACCTGTACGTCCGGCGGAAAGTCAACAAAGAGTTGGATGACTTGAGAAATGTCCGGTCGCTTCCGGGCACTGCAACTGTAATTTCCAGCATGTCGCGGTTCCACGTCATCAAAACGAACCAGGTCTCCGTCGATCTGAAATAACACTTTGCAAAATTTTCGTCTCGTTTGCGAATCGTTTTTATCCACCGCCGGAGAACGTTTCAAAATAATAATATGAGCAGAACCGACGCAGATTAAGAAAAAAGTCAGTTTGACATTTTTATTCCAGCGTCGCGTAGAACGTGAAAACGCGTTTCGAACCCTCCCAGCGAGTTTTCCCTGTTTATTCGCATAAAATGCAGCAAGGTGTTTACTTGCAAATCCCACAAGAAGGTTTCATGAAACGTGGGATCGCAGTCACCTGAGGCTGTTAGTCTGCTTCACAATCTACCGATCAAGTCTTGAATGAGCACAAGCATCAATCTAATGTTTACCCAGACCGTATCTTCCTTATTCATTTGAGACAACTGTCTCACGAATGAATTGCGACGTTTTACTTTTAGACAAGACCAAAGAAGCAAACGATTAATAATGAAGCTTCCTTGCACTCGCAGTGGCTAAACCTGGATTCCGCTGGAAATCCGAACGTTTAGATTCTGGCCGTGACGTCTCCAAACTGGATTCGGTTCTCCTTGAATGTCGCACTGGATTGTGACGCTCGTGCCACGATTGACGGTTTTGCTCAGGTATCGATCTTCATCAGGAAGGTGAATAACAGTCACGTCTTCAAATAAACAGATGTAGGCGCAAATTGCAAGTGTCGCCGTCCAACTATATTTCATATTCAGCTCACACCAGGATCGCATAGCATTGCGTTACTACCTCATATGAAGTTGTTAAATCATCTGTAGCAAAAGATTTCGACATTTAAGAAGTTATCAGCGAAGAAGGCGTTTTATTTCTTATCGCCTCCAATTTTTATACACAGTAGAAGGTAAATATCAAAATTTTACCAATTTGCTTTCTCATCACTCGTAATTTTTAGCTGAAGTAGAATGTAAAAATACATTTTTTACCAATTACACAAGTGCAATCAACAGTCGATCAAAAAACGTTTTTAAACAGAGATAAGTTTGTGTGAATTCTAAATGTCACAATCAAAGACTTTTGCGACATGTTGCTGAGTTTTACGTCAAGAATTTAAATTAACTGCAGGGAAGATGCTCGAATTGTTTTAGAACATTCAGTTTTCAAACTTGCAACAAGGTATTTGCGCTGCAAGGGCAACGCTTTGCGATGGCAATTACAGCCGTTGCAACAAGCACAGCTCCATTCTCAGGCTCATTTTTCAAGATAGAAGTCATTTGATTGATTCAATCGTGACTTATTTAATGTAAAACTGGCATCAAATTTCAAACAATGTCGCTTTGACATATTCGTTAGACTAGTTGTTGAATCTTGCACTTTAACGTAAGTTGTCAGAAGCGCCATAAAGCCAAAGCACTGATGCGTAGCGAGATTGTTTTATTTATCACACGCCTCTTTCATTGAAGAAGTCGGAGACATCCCTCAAGCAAATCTGTCACGTCTCCAGTCACTCAAGGTTCTGGCGAAGTTGCGCTGGGTGTGTGTTGAGTTTTTGTCGATCGATTAGGTCAATGAAAAATTTATGAAGTTCGTTTCTTTCACCACAGACCATTGCCACGCAAAAGTGATAATTGCACTGGAAACCAACTGTCAGGAAATGAACCTTCACTTTTTCGTGAGAGCGAGTTCATTATTTTTATAAAATTACATCAGATACCGTGATCCACTGCGGCCTGTTAACTTAATTCAGCATTACCCTTTTAAAGCCATGCATTTAAATACCGTTCTCCAGCAGATTGATGTCAGAAAAATCACGATATCAGCCTTACATATCAAAACGAAAGCCTGTAATAATAGTTTCGGTTACATGTATTCTTTTCTAACTTTTAGGCGGTCTACTGTGCCAGCATCATCTCATGGACATTCTGTTCTTTCAGTTTATTCAACGTCTTCGAGGTATCCCCTATGCGTGCTGATTGCACCTGTAAAATCTGACAAACCAAGTCGCGACGATAAAATTCTGTTAGTACCTAAGAAATAATGGCAACAGAAAGGTAGAGAGAACTTGTCAAAGTCAGGAACAGGAAGTTCTGAAGAATTGGCCGAGGCCAATCGGTTCACGACATCGGAGAAACTCAGCAGTTTGTTGTGTGCAGAACATGAACAGGCTTAACAACGCTACCATAATGTCATTGGCTGCACAAATTTTATCTATGTCTATGACTTAAGTAACAATCAGAAAAATTAAATAAACTTTACTTGAGAAGAGAGCAGCTGCAATTTACCACCGTCGAGCGGTCGAGCATTTTGTGCAACACCGTTTTCAAGTTGGTTAAGTTTCTTGCCACGGGTCAGACATGAACTTATTCATCAAGCAATGGTCATGTTTATTGCAGCATGTCATTTTTATCAAGCTTTTTTGTTAAAGGCAAACAGAATCCTCTAACAGCGAATGACGAAGGGTAGCAAACACCATATCTGTCTCTGAAAAAATAAAGTAATGCAAAATAGACAAGACATGAGAAAAACGCTCTTGCACTTCAAAAAAGCAAGCTACGCAACTGGAAACGTGCGTTGAAAGGTTACTGGCATTTATGCTTTTGTCATATGACAACGCAGGTGCAGTGTACAAAGCTCTGAAACGATTTTCAGATGATGTTCGACTTTTTTTGAAGGAAATCATTCAACTGCGTGCAGTCCAATTGCACAATATCTAACATTGTTCAAGTTGAAGCTCACAAAACTTTTACTTACTGAATATGCGAAGGAGCTCGTGCATGTTGACTGCATGGTCGTCGTCAGAATCGGCATAATGCAAGACATGATACAGGGAGCAGGGGGTTTGGAATATCGAGTCCAGATCTTCCAGCAACGTAACCTGCATGCAGTATTTCAACCTGCGTGATTTATTAAATTCTGGGGTCTGTTGGGCTGGTTAGTATTAAACCATCAACTCAAAATGCCTGACATCCTGAAGCAGAGCACCCTATTTACGTTTGCCTGAACCAATGTAGAATGCTGTTGCAACTGTGATGCTAACTTTTCACGCACTAGCATAGTCGTCAGCAATAGGCCTATCACAGTTTGTGACAAGTGTCTGTTGAGACAGTGACAAAAATTCTTGCAGTTGGAAACCATCAGAAGTAGCAGAACGCGATAGAAAATAAGGTTTATGCAACCCTGTTTATCAATAAAAAATTCTAGGGCTCAGTAGAAACGCTATGTCCACAAAACATTCAAACGCAAGAACAACATTTGATAACCTATTTTCACATCCATGGCTGCTTGTTTGTTTTGCAATAGATCTACCAACATTGGTTTTCAAAAGGGTTCTAAAATATCTTGATAAGTGCATGTGATCAAGTGCCAACAGTTAATAAATCATAAAATGTTCTTTAAGCAGCAAGTTCTTTTTTACCTCGTGAACTTCTTCACTTCCAACAAAGCCATCCCTGTCCAAGTCCATGAAACTGAAAACAGCTTTAACCAGGTCTCCTTTTGGATCGCTAGTGATGATGTCATTCATTTCCCTGCTGTACTGCTCAGTTGCTGGATCATACTGCGTTCCATATACGTCTAAGTCCGGTGCGTAATCCAGGTTTTCTTCGGCTTGTCCAGGGGTGGCTGCAGTCAGTTTTGACGTTTCAGAAGATTCTATCACTTTCGGGGAAGATAGACTGAACGTCCCACCATTAATTCCATCTCTCTGTGTGAGGATAGTGGACGCTTTAGGTGTGGACTTTCCGGCACTGATCTGTATTGCATTGGCCTCATCGCCAAAATCAGAAGCAATGTCAAGACCATTAAGGGGAGGAATCGTCGTTTTCGTTCCTTTCTTTCTTCTGTGATGGTGTTTGTGTTGGTGATGGGAAGAGTGGGAGAAACTTCTTTTTGGTCGAATCTTGGAGGAGGTTTCGCTGCTGCTTCCAGCTGTGCTGGCTGGTCTTGCGTATGGGGAGTCAAGAAGCGCATTTTGAAACTTGGAGAAATCGTCTGCGTCACATTCTGATTCTGGAAAAAAATATTTTATGAAGACCCAGCAAACAACCGACCAATCACAAGCAACTCCGGACGAACAATTGTTGACATGCTTCGTTCAAACTTTTAAGACAATTTGTTGTCGGCCACTCAATTCCTTGCGTCAATCCGCATGCAAATCTACTTGAAATTTTTCGTACAGCCCACGGTCACCCAAACGGTGGTTGTTGGACAGTTCAGTAACTTTCCTACCGCCTATTACTGAGAAATAAGCATGAGCAACTATAAAACGTGACCATAAAACGTGAGCCTACCCGGTCTAACCACAAGTACACTCGCACCAAAAATTGATAAAAATTCGAAAATTTAAAGCAAAATAAGTAAAAGCCAGATAGAACGTATGCACAGTTTTTTTTAATTATCGATCTGAATAACGTTACGTGAACATTATGCAATTGCGGTCACTTACTGAGATAAAAACAGTCTTTATGGCGAGCGTCATAAATGTTTTGCGAAGTCAGGCAAGCTGTACGGTGCATTTCGCAGGGACTAGCGTAGTAGAAGTCATCAGAACCGCATAAAGGCTGCAGAAAATAATGCAGGTTTCGGAACATATAGCATAGGCACCGTTGCTTTTTCATCCAGTTACAATTTTTTCTACGTTAGTAATGCATACCATCTAAATATTTCACGTTCAAACCAGTCCCGTCGCCACGGGGAGAGCTTTGGTGGGCTTAGAACCCCAAACAAAGTAGTTCCAAGCCCCCCCAAATTGAAATATGAAACACTATAAATCAGTGAAATTTTTGTCAAATTTGAATGTCAAGCCCACCAAAGCTCAATCGTAAACCCCCCCCGCACAAGCATAAAGTCCCCTATTGACGACTTTCTGGCGACGGTTCTGGTTCAACCGTTGTTGGCATTTGCTATTGTAAATGTGTTGCAACACTCGAAATTCAACGCAATCAAATGGCATGACGTTGATCAATCTGTTTATGTTACTGACGTCTCCTCGTTCTTTTTCCAAAGCATTTTCAGCAGCACCTACCTGCACCAATTGCTGAAAACAACTAACGTGGACTCAAGGCAAAGCGCGATCACACGAAGTTGATCGCAATTTCGTATCATTTGCTTAATCATCCCCTTGCAGTTTGCTTTACAGGTTCTTAAGAAGCGTTAGGCAGTACCTGACAATTTCAGATGAACAGAACAAGCTCCAACAAAAGAACAAAATACATCGATGTTTACTTAGACCAGGGGTCGGGAACCTTTTTGGCTAAGGGAGCCATGAAACCTACATAGGCTACTTTTAATTGTATTTCCGTGAGAGCCATATAATATTTTTCAACACTTAATGCAACTAACTTGCTAACTATAACGTGTGCATTTTTAAGCAAAATCAACAAGTTTAAACAATGGTAAATGTCTGAATTTTCTATTTAATAACATGCTTCTAACTGTTAATGCGACTTCTGGTGCTGCATGCTGTTGCTGATGGCTTTGTAATCTGGTAGACGGAAAATTACAGAAAAAGTTTCATTCTTAACAATCGCGTTAAGAAAATATCAAGCGAGCCAGATGCCGTCGTCAAAAGAGCCACATCTGGCTCGCGAGCCATA
>JGI24021J15306_10008550_pt1 | contig 12603 bp, 7 predicted proteins | sample Ectturendosymbi1_FD_15306 | JGI IMG/M metagenome (IMG submission 15306) | reverse complement strand
GGTCATCCAAAGTATCAAAAGACTTGGATTGTAGCCTAGTTTCCAGTAAAAACTTTAGCGAAATACTATCACCTAACGGTTGGCGCCCAGGGCTAGGCAAAGTGGGCCAAGGGTGGCCTAAAAGTCCTCCACTTATGACGTCACTCACAAAAAACCTGCACACCCTAAGCAAAAAATATTTTTTCGAGTGCAGACTAGAAGACTTGCCGCATCTTTTGAGACTTTTACTGGGTCTGTAGAGCATACCGTACCAGAGAAATTCCTGCGCAAAGCCACGTGCGTTTAGGCTTTTTTTTCCGAAAATCCCCGAAACCTAGCAGATGACAAAGAGTTAATAAATTTCGCTAATAAATGGCGCAGGGGACAAACTGTAATAATTTCACAGTGATATTGAGTTTTATCGCTCAAAATCGCATTGATTTCAAAACCCAAAAACACCCAGGAAAACCTGGGTTTCTTCTCTCAGCTACCCAAAACCGGGTTTTAAAATTTTGCCCCGAATTGGAAACACTACAAGCACTTGAAGGCAGAACAGTTAAGATTGAGAGAAAAAAGATTTGAAATTAACAAAGATGATTTACATGTGACAAAAGAACAAAAAAAAGAAGAGCAAAAGAAGGCAATTGAAAAAAAACTTTGAAACAGACATACTTGAAAAAATGTTTACATTTTTTTGAAACATCATATAGATCCAGGCAATCATTTGGAAAAAAAACGTAAGAAAACAAAGCAATTATTATTTTCCTGTTGAACCCCTACGAAAGCTAACTCTTATTAAAAAAAAAAAACATAATAAAAGCAAGCAAATCTGCAAATTTCATGTTACTGTTAAATCTTCTTGTTGGCAGTTTACACCTGCTATCAATTTTATTGCTGACTTATCAGGTGTAATTGTGTTGTTGCCTTGTTGCTGGTGTGTAATTGTGTTGCTACTTTGTTGCTTGCTTTAGTGTTTAATTTGTATTTGGTTTAAAAGTTGCATCTGGAAACTAAAATGTGCAGTGCAAATATAGCTTAGATCAGTGTTTTTCAACCAGGGTTCCACGAGTGGCTGCTAGGGGTTCTGCCAAAACAGACTGAAATTGCCTGGAATGAAATTCACATCTGCAGTTCTGTGTTCTTGTACCAATACCGCTGTTTAAAAGGTTTATTACAGAAAGTAGGATAGACATTTGGATCATTGCATAGGGTTCCATGGGCAATGCAAACATTTGTGGAAGGCTCCCTTGCAGCAAAAAGGTTGAAAAACACTGTCTAAGATAGTAAGCCAGCATAACGCAGTTGTTGCTCTGTTATATTATTAGATTTTGTCATCTAGGTGTCTTATCAATAAGCAATCCTTTGTTAATACATGCAAGGACAAATTAGTTACACAAAGGAATGTAACAAGCAAGCAATGTAAACTGTTTTCTACATACTGCATATACTTCACACACAAAACCATTTAAATTGTGCACTTATACATAATATTAAGATGGTGTCACACACATCACATTGATCACAGAATGTGACCAAATTACTTTGTTTCTATGCCAAATCTAAATGGTAAGAAAATCATTAATGGGATAAATGTGTTCAGAGGTAAATTGAAGATAATTCAAAATATAATTAAAAAATACCTTGTAAAACTTTTTCAAACATACTTAATGCAAAAAATGTGACGTGTGTGACATAAATATTTGCCAAAAAGAGCAACTATTTTGGAGGTAACATGCAAAATAGAAATTTCATGCCTTGAAGAACACAATATATCTCTTGCACTCAATGATGCACCAAAAAGTAATTGTGAAAAGGTTTTATCAACATCAAAACAATTTAGAAACAGATCGTGTAATATTTAAACAACACATTCAAATTTTTTCATTGACCTCTATTCTCCACATGTCACCACTAGATGATGCTGCACATAGCATGTGTTCCACATACAAAAAGAAAAACTTCAGAGCTTCTAGTTATAAGAGTTATCAATGAAATATGTCTGAACTTAGTTTGAAAAAATAGTCNGTGGTTGACGTTTGCATGGAATCGCCCTTGATGGCCGCACATTGAANGGCTTCCTTTGATCTTAACAAACTGAATTTAGCTTTAGCTAATATACTNAAAGTATTCGAATCCTAACTGAAATGGTGACAGACATGATAAAATGGCACTAAAGACCACCTGCATCAAAAATGTCAAATTCAAGATTATCTAAACAAGTATGGCTTGTCAGTAAGTAGGATTCTGTACTTTTATTAGAGCGAAAATCTAAACTGTGCCACACAAAACCTTTGGCAGGTTGGGCATGGCTTCAAGCAGCAACAAATTTCTTATTGTGTTGGTCACTTTGTGTGTATATATGCAAATTGAACATGTCTTCTGTTTGTGGTATCTCTCCACCGCACTCCATCATGCCCGTAGTGGTTAATGTGATGTTAACTGTGGCCGCCACACTAGCATAAGCCTGTTCATTCAGCGTATACCATAGGCTACATTTCGAGATTAACTTGTTGATGTTCGATTGCCATAAGTGCAGTGTATTAGGACCAAGGAAACATTAAAATCTGATTAAGATTTGTGAATAATACTACAGAATTGATTCATTGCATCTTTATTTCTAGTCATTCCAGATTCATTCCACGGGTTGGACATAGCTGCCTTGCAGTGTGAGGGAGGGTGCGCAAAATGGTACACTGCGTATGCGTTGAAACAATGCCTAAACAATGAAGTATGTATATTGTGAAGACTACTGCAGAGATAACAGATTGAAATGTTTATGCCATAGTTGCCAAGATCAAAATAAGGGAATCACTCAAAAAAACACCCTCAACATGGGATGGGGCAAGATGAAAGATGTAAAGAAAATCAAAGGTCTAAATTGGGCATTTGGGAAAATTGTAAGATGGAAAAAAATTATACGCAAATCCCAAGAGGAAAAGCAGGAAAAACAATAATTGCCAAAGTGTCTCATCTTAATAGGACTTTTCAGCTGCAGTAAAAAGTGGGAGCCAGTAGCAATCCACATGTTACAATAATAAAACAAGCTCTAGCTTGGTAGCAAGCTTGTGAGGAATCTGCCTGCTTGGCACCGCTTTCATCCTTTTGCAATGATTCAAACTTGCACATACTGTATCTGTCTTTCAATAGTTATAAGCCATAGTAGTGACGTACACAAGTACATTGCAATTTACTTCACAGGGAAGCTACTTTCATATATTGAACACACATTCCGTTGAATAAGGACTTCTTTTTGAATGAGGACTAAAGATGTGGAGTTTTGTGGGTAAATGAGTTGAATGAGGACTGAAGATGTGTCAAATACACGAAACTAGTTTGTTTTTTTGTTTTTTTTTAATCGGATCAGTATTTGCAAAGTTGTTGCTGGTTGAAATCTGCAGTGTTCCCGTATAATTTGTGTATACTTTTTGTGAATTTAGTGCCCTGCCATAAAAACCCAGTATCTTTGTCATCTGTGAATATTTTTAGCTGGAATTTTGCAAGAATGTGTCAGAAGGTACGTTTGTTAAAAATCAATCATTGGCACTTTCCTTATGACCTTTGAACTTATGTAAATCAAAGTGAAGTAAGACATAGTTTTTATGTGCCCTCACACATGACCATATTTTGATTGCTTGTAACTCCAAAAGATCAACTGGTATGAAGTTGATTCTTGTTTGATTTGAAAGCTATAGAATAAACGATTTTTTGGTTTCAGGACACTTTTGCTTATTTACCTATTTGATATAGTTTTTATCATTTTAAGCAAATAAGGGATTTTGACTCATTATGATAACAGTTTTTTTAAAAGTTAGATCATAGTAATTCCATGTATAATAAACAGATAAAACTGTATTTTATTAGCTTTGTTTGATTAATTTTTTGTTTTTTTCTGAGGTGGTGTCCTATCTATCAGATACTCCTCAAAATGCAAATAAATAATGTTATATAAAATCAGAACTTCCAAGAGGTAACAAACAAGACCATGCCTTTAAAAAATGAAGATAGACAGTGGCTACAGAACAGCTCGTGGATCTTTAAATTTGAAACCTTATTCGACCACCTCCTGTAACATGACAGTGACGCATGAGAATGCAGTGGGCTTGGGAGAAACATAGTAAATGGAAAAGGTAAGCCTAAAACCTAACCTTAACAGTAACCCTAACCTAATGCTAACCTAGCGCTACGCTAACCTAACGCTAACCCTTAAACGTAACCCCTAAACCAAAAGTTTGGAAAGTTTTGAAAAAAGTAAAGAAGTGGTCCCACAAATTGAAACGTGCAACCAGTCACTACTATGACAATGTGAGGCGCTAAGGTGAGAGGCAAATCGAAAACCATTGGAACAGCACACCTGAAATACATCTGCTAAGAAAGTTGAAAGTTGAGTATTTTGCATATAGATATGCAGTGCAATATAGAAATTGAAAAACCTTTTGTACTCTCTGTCAACATTCAAAGCAGATTACAGCTTCTTAGTAATTTTTTGCAAGAAGACACACAAATCACCATGTGGTGGCCTTGATGGTAATGTAAAATTATCAACTGTATCAGAAAGTATGCAATGTCCACACACATTGAATTCTAACAGTAACAGATATGTTGGCACACTCCACTGAAAAATTTCAAAGTATTTTGTTAGCTTTCCAGTGAAACTATTTGCCAAGCAGCAAGAGGCAGTGCAGCTTCGATTTCACCAATCTTATGCAATCAAGGGTATACAAAACTTCTACTACTCTCATCAAATTCATCCAATACAAATTAAAATGAAAGGAATAAGTCCCCTTAGCACTTACTCTTTAGTAGTGCAAACTTCAACTAATTATCAACCCAACCCATATGTTTAAAAGGAAATTACATTGCAGCTGTTTATGACAAAACATGGTACATGGGCATAGTGCAAGATGTTGACCAGGAACAAGTAGATGCTTCAATGTAATTGATGCATCCTAATGGATTTTCTTAATTTGTTTTGGCCACAAAAAGACAATTTCTGCAGTACACTAATGCAGCCACCTTATTTGCACTATTGAAAGCACCATGGCTAAACTTCAGCTCGTGGCTGCTACTACGTCTCCCCCAAAGAACAATAACAAAGACAATGAAGAAATTTTAGGAAATTAGCTCTATTAATATTGCTGCATCTATGGGCAAAATTATTATAGGTTACTGCTTTTTAACTTTGTATACTAGGTGAGGTTGTTGTTGGGAAGGACTTCATTGTAATTGTTTATACCATGCACGTCGAGCATAGGATCAACCATGGCCTACTCAAGATATGGCCGAATATGTCACATTTTCCCGCCTGTTGTTAAGAGGCTGATTGTCAGCCTGCTAGGTCTGACTGAGTACAGGTGTGGCGTGTTTATAAGTGGTGAGTTTTGAGTTTGTATATTTAAAACTTGGCATCAGTTCCTCCATTCAGCCACTGTTTTTGTAAAACAATCTTACTGTGACATGTGCATACTGAAGCATGTGCTATTTAGTACCAGAGCCGTAGGCCTGCTAAGCTATTATACTGCAGGAGACCCAAGCCTCACATGTCTGGAAGTTTTAGTTGTCAATGATATGTATGTCTGATTTGTCAGTCAAGTTTTGCGCAGGTTTAAAAGCTAATGTTGCCAGTTCATTTTTCTTGAAAGCTACAGATTAGCTTTAGTCTTTTGATGTGGTTGAAAACATTTTGCAGTTACATATTGTTGGGGTTTTGTGCAGTGTAGTCACCAGTTGCTTGGGTTTGTAGCGTTAGCTTAAGATGTAGACGATAGAGTTATTTATAACATAACTAAAGGTTAGAGGGTAGGGGTTAGGTGTTAAAACAACCTTCAAATGTAGTGCATGAGACTGCTGGATCGTTTGTAGCCTGAGTGAACAGGCTACAAGCTGCCAAACAGGGTTACTTTGGACTTAACAGGTTTCTTGAGAGATTTAGGTTTGCTATGTTCATAAGCAAAATGATTGCTGGCTATTGATATTATATTTGGTAGGGAATATGACTAAATAATAATATATGCAGCAAACAAAAAAACTTTAAATCACAAAACACATAACTATTTAATTAAGAATGCAGAAATTTAATTTTCTGAAGAGCAGAAAAAAGTTATTTAACACAGTACGATTGACTTTTCTGATTTGGCTAGTTTTGATTTCAGCATGCTTACCTCAACTTTTACATACGTAAGAAAACAAGACTAATATCTCCTTCACAACTTCTATGAAATGATATGATAAGAATCTTAGGTAACCAGGGTAAAATGTTTTCCTGCTGTATATAAATGCATGATTAATTTTTCTTCTATAATTTCGTAATTGATTTTGACCTTTGAGCTTGTTGAAAAGTGTAAATATACATTATCGAAATCAAAATCTTGTTTGTGTGTGTCCCAGTTTACCCTGGTAACATGTAACATTTGTTTCATCTGATGAAATACATTTATTTCTGCAAAACCCCACTAATACTTAAATTTTAAACAATGGTTATGTCCCAAGTAGCCATAATTATGGGTATATATATTTGGAGAAAACATGCAAAAACAGTTTACATCATGCTACCTTGTGAGACCAGGGTAATTTGGGACACCAACAAATTTTTTTGAAAAAAAGAGGACAATTAACCTTCAAATAGCAAAGCAATTTAACAACTTCAAATAACAACTTGTTTAACAACTGTACACACTTATTTCAAAATAATCTATGGTCCTTTGAAAAAATAAAAAACACTTTTTTGTCCCAAGCAACACTGTTTGATGGTATTCAACAGCGAATGAGAAATTGCATAACTGTAAGTGCTATCCATATACTTGGAATGCTAAGCATACTGACTTGGTTAATCCCACAGGCAAACCAGCACTATGGAAAAATAAATGGTACATGCAGTAAGCATGCTTTGCAAGCAGGGTAGTGTAAGTTTGGTTTGGTGCTCTTAGTGAAACCAAAGTGCAGCAGGTCTAATAATCGTAACACGGCAGTCCTGACTCCTCAGATGCTGTGAGAATTATTTTTATATAGCCTATGCTCTGTTTCATTGTTAATGAATAAATGGTGTGGATGTTACAATGATAACCTACCAGTATAAATTATTGCAATATCATTTCTGGTTTAATTGTCATGCTTGCACATCATGAAAGAGCAACTGCAATGTGAATTGTAAATGTGTAACAGTTGGTACGTCATACTGTATGCTTTGACAGCTGTACATGGTAGAATGGTTAATAAGTGTTTGGTTCATGGTTGTGTTGCAACCTCTCCGGTGGTGTTGCATTGATTGTGTGATTCACCATGAACGGGATGTGCGCGAAGAACAAAAATGTATATGCGTGGTGCAAACAAGCAATAATAGAGTGATCCCGATGAAGTGATCTTGGTGAGTGACCGCTAATAATGCTTGTGAACCTGGTGAACAATTGATTGTGCTCGTTAACAGTGACGACAAGAGTGCTCTTGTCAGGTGATCTCTATTGTTGCTTGCTGCCACGGTGCGAAGCTTTGTGCACATGCCGCTACGGATTTCCGATCGTAACAGTTGCAACTCTGGATATAACAAAAAACATCAACAAGTGCTTGGACATTCTTATCTTTTCAAGAAACCTGATTTATTAACAAAGTGGATGAAGTTTGACAACCAATCTAAATGGAAGCCAATCAAAAATTCAATAGTATGCATAAAACATTTTAACACTTTGAGAGCCAGGGTACGATATATTCGTACTTTGATTTTGGCCCAAAACCAGCAGTTGTCAGTTGCCTTACCAATGCCCTAGCTCCTCCACCGATTGTGCTAGAAAGCTGTTCAAGGGCTCAAAAGAATCACTCAGCCAGTCTTCTAGTTTGCACTCGAAAAAACATTTTTTGGTTGGTGGTTGCGGTTTTTTTGTGAGTGACGTCATAAGTGAAGTAGTTTTTGGCCCATTTTGGCTCATGTTCCCTGGCCTAAGGGTCTCACCCCTAGGTCAAACTATTTCACTGAAGTTTTCATTGGAAACTAAGCTCGAGTCCGGGTCTTTTGAGACTTTGATCGACTTTATAGCGTTTCTATTTCAAAAGTTACGACCTTAAATAAACAAGTTAATTAATTATCTAATTAAGCATTGCCTACCATTGCCACTTCAGCATTGCCACTTCAGTTTTGCAGTTACCTAGTCCCACTTTCATCGTGTTTTTTTTTTCATGTTAGAATTGCAAAATTAACATGGTACAGCATGTGAGAAAAATTACGTTCATGAAGAATCATACACCTAACCAAAGTAAAGGAGTTTTATGACATATTGTGAAGCTAAATGATTTGTACAGTAGAACTTGCCTAATTCGTCACTTTTTTTGTCGGTCCCGGCAGAATCCATATCTTGTGTAGATTTCTGTTCATCTAATTCGCCATGGTCTAATTCGTCAATTTGCTCAATTCGTCACCTCTTGCTATCCCTTAGAAGCGTTTTGTTCAGATAATTTGTCATTTTCAGTTTCGCTTTTGATGTCTAAGTAGCTAGTATTGTTGGGAATTCAAACAAACTACGGATTTTTATCTGGGAATTGTTGCACCTCGCAATTTGTTGGTCGAATATATACACGAGGTGTGAAGCGCGACCCGACTCCTCATTGAGAGAATGCAGAAATGTTTATTAAAGATTTAAAAGGTGTTTGATTGAATGGAGGAGTCCAGATAGAGCAGAGGAATTAGTTGTTGTATTCAAGCATAACGTCATAAACTTGTATTTCACTGCAAATAAGAGCACTTATGTATACAAGCTTCTATGATAAGAGTTTTCACCATTTTGCATAAATTGTCACTTTTTTCTAATCCTCTTGAGGTGACGAATTAAGTAAATTCTACTGTACTGACATTTTGGTATAATTTAGAGCAAATCTAGGCACACTGGTAGCAAAATGTTTGCACTTAGCATGGTTTACATTTTCCCAAATCCTTACACATTCTAGCTTTAGATCATTTTTCAGACTATGCATGATTAAACAAAAGCATGGCAAAGCTTTACAAAAATTTCCATAAACTGCTAGTACCGTAACAGCTACTGTTACAGTCATGAAACAAATGTGTGTGATTGAGTTTACCTGCATTTTGAAACAAACCAAATGGGCCTGTTAGCGATGACCTGTAAAATGTGACATATCTGGCCATATCTTAAGTAGGCCGTGGGTCAACTATGAAAAAATGTTGATCATAAAAAGATGGTAAATTTTTTAAGGCAATAAATTCAATAACTTCCTTGATTTGGTTACTTTTTTAGAGTTATTTGCAGTGATAGAGTATTGAGACCCATTTTTGCGAGTCTCTGTCTCAGTCTTGAAGATTTCGGTCTCGTCTCAGTTCGGAAGGCTACAGGTTTTGGTCATAAGCCTAGAACAAGTTATTGCTAAGTATATTATAAATCACATGGAAAAACAGCATTTAGCCAAAGTGCTAGAAGTTGCAAACAGTAAGTCATTTTACTTATCATATAGACACTTTTCAACTTTCCAGCAATTTTTGCTTCTGCAGAGCTTTTGAGTTAGCGTGAAAGTTTAAATACGTGATGAAAGCATTTTTACAAAACTTGCAAGTCCAATATGTCTGGTTGCGTCTGAACTCACAAACAAACAGATTCGTTTCCGGATGCATAAATCATGAGAAGCACCCAGTATTCTGTTGTATAAAACTTGCAAGTCGAAAACATGCAAAATGTGTCTGAATGCCATGGAAAAGCGATTTGTTTTTGGAACCAGACCCATACAGGAGTTTTCGATATAGCAAGTGCAGTCCATCGGTAATTTATTCACATCACTGATCATTCATTTGCTACGAGATGTAAGTCGGCCACTGCTGCCCACTGTGCGCGAAGAAGGTTTGTGCATCGCTGCATGATTTCAAAAAGAATTTGACAGCGGTCAGCAGTGTGTGAAAATTGGCGCACTATTTTGCACTACTCATTGCTGTAAAATTTTGTAAATTTTGCCTGCGCTTTGACAACGGCTTAAATCTTGCAAATTTAAAAAAGGACAATTTTGTTTCGTGAAATTTTCTTTTATATAGGCAGTTGCATCAAAAATTTGTGTCAGATAGAACCAAAAGTGCCATTTTTCAGCTTAGAGGTAACACTGCTTTTAAGTAAATCTCAAATGGGCCGTATTGGCGCATATTGACTACAAAAGTTCAACTGACATTACAAATGCACTTGCTATGTTTACAAATAAAAATCATGAATGACACACTGATACAAACACAATTTCAAAATAGCAATTTCATGTGGGTACACAGATGCAGCATGTAACTTCGAGTGAATAGTTGGTTCTGTTCTAGCAAAGGTTAGTTGTAAATGCAATATTCTATTGTGTTTGCAGGTGCAGTTTGTCAAAACTCTCAACTTCTAATGGCACAGACATAGAAGTGACAAACGTTATAAAGAATTNGTTGAAGTACACCTATGAAAGATCTGTTGGGCGTAGNGAGAGAAAAGATCATAAACATGCAGAAGCAAAGGAACATGCATTGTAAAATGTGCAGCTGTTACTGGTGCAAGTTACTTTGCTTATGTTACTGTGGTACTGACTTTTTCCTCTTCCTGAGCACCTTCATGAGTTCGTGAGCACCAGCTGCTTGGACAATCCTTGCTGTTCTTATGCTAACATTGCTTTCGTTTCAAAGTCTGTGGTTATATTTTTTAGACAGATGGTGTTGTTTTGTTTTATGTAGTTTGGACCAACCCGTTTTTTGTCATATGCGAAGACCCAGTATGCAAGGTAATCGTTATTTGCAGTGTACGCAATGAAACTTAATGTGCGTACAAGGTGAACTATTGATTATCAGCTTGTTTCTTGATCAAAATGATGTTTGTTCCAAGAACATCATGTTAGAACTAGTTTGTGTGCCATATGGGAAATGTCTTGAATAAAGAAATTCTAACAAAAACACAGCACCAACGTGTATTTTTGTGTACTCAGACAAATGATACTTGCAATATTGGCCATGTATGAACAAACAATGGAACAATGAAGGCATTGTATGAACAGTGTATGAGCGTTTTAGAAAAGGTTACAAAACTTTATGACTACTGACACGCCACAATGTACTGTATTTTTTGCAACGTTTTGTTGGTAATTAAGTGTGTGTTCTCACCTTATTTCTTCAAATTCACATAGACTATGCAACAGAACAAAATGTTTGCTGCGAAAAAATTTGGTGAAAATCTCTTGATTACTAATTTGAATTAGCACAAAATAATCATAATCATATTGAAAAGCAAGAGAAGTCCAAAAAAAAAGTTTTTCAAACGTTCAGACGAAGTTACCACTGTGTTGAAAATTAACTAAGACCAGGGGGCATCTAGCCTAGAAAAAAGGGGTCTGTCGCAGAAGGAAAGCTTTTGATCATAAAACCACATTTTCTCTTAAGACTAGAAATCGAATGATGAATTTACAATTTTGCCGAATTTCGGAAACCTAAGTTGCTACTTTGTCTCTGATTAATTAACGCAAATTCTCTGAACTCTTCCTTAGGATGCGCAGCCCTCCGATTGCATCANGTAGTGCGCAAATGCGCAATGCTNATACCACTCCACAATTGTCGTCATAAACAGCTCCATATGACGTAACATTCGCTCACAGGTTTTTGCATGCGCANTAAGCAAATTATTGCTTGCAAACAAATCAGGGCAANTACTATATTTTTCNGACCATAAGGCGCACTTAAAATCCTTTAATTTTCTCAAAAATCAAAAGTGTGCCTTATAATTCGGTGCGCCTAGTGTATGAACCTGGTTGTGCTTTTTTATCTAGAATCAGTTTTATGCGGTAAACAGTACTGTTGATTTATTTGCTAGTTATGGGTTTTTTGTAAACAGACGCAATAAACCAACAACAATTGCAATGAGCAGCACACGAGAATAATTACCACATACCACAGATAGTATAATTCGGTGAGGTTCCTGACTACATTGGCGCACGCCGAATCAAACATGCGTCCACCTTTATTCTATTCAGGTCTAGTGTATTAGGCATGTGTGACAGATTAAACTCCCTCGTATGTAATGACAGATTAAACTCCCAATGGCGACTCAGGCACCTGGGCAACTCCGGCACTCAGGAGCTATTGGGAAAGAGTTGAATACAGTTTGACTCAGCTAAGTTTTGCTTCATTTAATACGCCTTGTAATCCGGTGCGCTTTATGTATGAAAAAAGAATAGCTACCATTCAATTTTTGATACTGCGCCTTATAATCTGGTGCGCCTTATGGTCCCGAAAATAACGGTAACTACAGTCAGATCTCATTTATCCAAACTACTTTGTTTCGTCAAATAATGTCGGTTTAGCGAGGTATCTGGAAAATAGGAACCAGGCCTGCAGCCACGGTGGCATTCGGGGTCAATCCTCCCCTTAAATTTATTTAAGCTTCTCCAAAGTTTGTTCTGCCAAAAAAATTTTTTATTAAAAAATATAATAAAAACAGAAGTCTTGACCCCCTAAAAATGTTTTGTGCCCGCCAAACCTTTAGACCTAGGCTACAGGTTTGGCCTAAGCAAACGTTCAAAGGGGGAAACAGATACAAACTGTAGAGTAGTCTCAGACGAACTGTCAACTTTAAGCAAATATGTAGATTGCATGTGAAACATGACAAAATGAAACTCTCATAGTTGTTTTTG